>OFGE01000841.1_pt1 | contig 31214 bp, 31 predicted proteins | sample 1521681 | NCBI WGS metagenome assembly OFGE01 (sample SAMEA3504093, study PRJEB24116) | mouse gut metagenome | biome: mouse gut; feature: mouse-associated habitat; material: faeces | place: Denmark | collected 2011
CACTTTACACAAAAAATAACAGCCGAAAACATAACATTTTCGGCTGATTTTTTATGATATTGTTTAATTATTTTTTAGTCAGAATAATTCTACAATTTATCGTCAATTTAGCACAAAACAAACAAAAATTTTATAAATTTACACAGCGCCACGGATTTTGTGAGGCATATAAAATTCCTCCAAGCTATTGATATCTTCTTGTGTTAGTGTAATATCAACAGCCTTAACGGCATCATCAAAATGTTCTGCTTTTGTGGCACCAATGATTGGTGATGAAACGCCCTTTGCATACTGCCAAGCCAATGCAAGTTGCGACATTTTTGCATTATATTTTTCTGCAACTTCAAAAACTCTTTTTACAATTTCATAATCTTGATCTTTTGTGCCGTCATACTTACCACGAGCAACCCTATCCGTTTGACTGCGTTTGCTTTCAGAGCTCCACTCCAATCTGCAAAGTCTGCCTGCTGCAAGTGGAGAGTACGGAGTAAGCGAAACACCATATTGTTTGCACACTGGTATCAACTCCCTTTCGTCTTCTCTGTATAGCAAATTGTAATGATTTTGCATTGAAACAAATTTTGTCAAATTATTTTGTTCGGCACAAATTTGCAAATTGTGAAATTGATATCCATACATTGCAGATGCACCCAATGCACGAACTTTGCCCGACTTCACAAGTTTATGCAAAGTTTCCATTGTTTCAATCATTGGAGTATCATAGTCAAATCTGTGAATAATGTACAAATCAATATAATCAGTGTCAAGCCTTTTTAAGGACATATCAATTTCGCGTTCAATAGCCACTTTACTCAATTTGCCATCATTAAAATAAACTTTTGTTGCAATAACAACATCACTACGCTTTGCGTTTTTTTTAAGTGCTCTGCCCAAATATTCCTCACTTGTGCCATGAGAATAGCTGTTTGCAGTGTCAAAAAAGTTTATGCCCAAATCAAGTGCGTGCTGCACCATATTTTCAGTTTCTTTTTCACCCAATGTCCATTCGTGAAAATCTGCTGATGGCTTGCCAAAGCTCATACCACCAACGCATATTTTTGAGACATGCAAATCAGAATTTCCTAATTTTGTATACTTCATTATATCTCCTCTTACTTTTTGCTTATTATAGCATTTTTTACTTGCAAATGTCAATATCCACCAATATTTTACACTAACAAATATTAGGATTTTGTCAATAATTTAAGCGTGTTAAATAATAGCATTTTTATAAATTTTCATCAAACATAGTTTGAGACTTCTCATTGTACCCCACAAAAAGGTTGTTTTTGTGAATACCACATATTCGCTCGAAATGATACTCCAATGTTATACTGAGAAATCAATAACAAAAGTCTTGAATACAAAAAATAACATTTTGTATAAAAAAATCTTGCATTACACTCATTAAGTAAGAAAGAAGAAATTTTTTTCCAAATCAAAAAACAACTTGACAAATTTATAATAATGAGTTATAATTACATATGTTATATAACTATTGTAATTAATCGGAGTGTTTATGCCAAAACAAACTGTGGATAAAAACGAAATATTGAAAATTGCCTTGGAAATGACACGAGAAAATGGCTTTGAGTATGTGAACGCTCGCAGTGTTGCCAAGCGTATGGGATATTCTGTGCAACCTATATATAGTTATTTCAAAAATATGGATGACTTAAGACAAGCGCTTTATGGTGCAGCAATGCAATTTTACAACGAATTCATCTATTCACGCGTAGATAAGAATAATGCTTTGGAAAGTATGGCAAAAGCAAATGTAGCATTTGCAAAATACGAAACTAATCTTTTTAAGTTGTTGTTTTTTCAAAAATTGAATGGCTTGAATAGTTTTAATGATATTTATGAATGGATGGGCGATAAACAAGCAACAAAACAGCTTGCAGAAAAACTTTTGCTTTCTGAGCAAAAGATTAAGGATGTTTATATTATGCTTATTGTTTTTACGCACGGAGTTGCAACAATGATTGCCACTGGTGGTGCAAATATTTCAGATGAAGAAAGTGCTGAGATTCTTGAAAAAGCATACAACGCATTTATAAAAGCATAGGTAAAGTTTAAAAATGCCTTTTGGCATTAATAAATAAAAAGGAGATAAAAATATGAACACAAAAATTATCTTGGACTACCTTGCAGACCTTTCTGCAAACAACAATCGTGAATGGTATCACGAGCACAAGAAAGAAAATAAAGCTGCAAATGCAGAGTTTGAAATACTTGTGCAAGAACTAATTTGCGGCATTGGCAAATTTGACCCAAGTGTTTTGCACAATATTCCAAAGGAACTAACCTTCAAACTTGTGCGCGACACAAGATTCAGCCACGATAAATCGCCTTATAACCCATCATTCAGGGCTCACATCTCTTCAATGGGCAAACTTCCAATTCCTGTTGGCTATTACATTATGATAAAGCCAAATGGTGGAACATTTTTGGGTGGTGGATTGTTTGCTGATATGTTTTCAAACGCAACTGCAATGGTACGCGATTACATCTCTGCTAATCCTGAGGAATTTGCAAGCATCATTAACAATCCAGAATTCAAGAAGTACTTTGTTGTCAAAGGTACAGCATTGAAAAATGTTCCTGCGGGATATGATAAGGAAAACCCTCAAGCTGAATTTTTAAAATTCAAATCTTGGTATTTAGAATATTTTGTCTCTGACGAAGAAATACTTAACAGCGAACAATTTGTGCAAAAAGCCATTGAAATATTCAAAGTTATGAAACCTTTCAATGATTATCTGAACAAGGCACTAAAAGATTTTAAAATGCCAACAAGATAAATCAATCATAATCAATAAATAGTAAAAACATTTTATTGTAATTAAAATTATTATAAAGCAACAATCGCACACCAATTAAATTGATGTGCGATTTTTAATAAAATTTTTTGCAGGTTAGCTATCGTAATTATATGGGATTTTCTTAAGCTTTTCACCAAACAGATTTGTAATGTATTTCATATTCATAATCAAAATCATCAACAACTATATTATTTAACTTGTCAACTATTTTATCCAATTACTTGACCAATCTACTATTATTTTACACCTCATAAAATAAATTTACAACTTAATTATAAAGTAAAAAAAAATAATAAAATAGTTTTATGACAAAATTATATGTTTTTCATATATTCTATTAAAGGTTGCAGATATTTCTTGTCTGTCCAATCGCAAGTTTTTCCCAAAGCACTTACCAATGCTGTTTCCCATGGTTCATAATTAGCAGGATCTTTTTTTGCCACTGCTTTTTGTAGCATATTGCATAAAGTCCTATCAAAAAACTTCATTTTTCTCTCGTCCCACGCCCCTCTACCATCAGCCAATGACTGCATAGTATGAGTATAAGTAAACTTGCCGATTTTTGATGCAGTACCTGTTACATTTATTCTGCTCTTATAGCTTTGATTACCAGCAGAAACCAACAAATATGGCTTTGAATTGTATGTTACAGACGCAAATCTCCAGTTACCATTAACCGATGTTTGATTTTCGTAATTTTGGAATGACCAATTTCCAGCAGTAGCATCGCCACCTACTGAGTGTGTTGCTGTATATGTATAATTGGTGAAATATTCACTAATAACATCTGCTTTATTACCCCAACCACCAGCATCAAAAAATATTCTATAATCTGAGTTAGTCGGATTATAATTTGCATCCACTAAAAATTCATAACCGAGGTCGGCAAAACTTTGTCCAGTTCCATACTTATTTTGCTAGGATATATGAATGTTGCAAAAGAATCGCCAAAAGTACCTTTTATTATTTTATATCTTCCACCAGAAAGATGGCTATCCCAAATGTTCAAATAATATTGAAGAGTGCTAATGTTTGCATTAATTGTACTAATTTCAGGAGAACTTGAGTTTATAACATTATTAGCAACTGCCAAATCATCATAAATTGCTTTATATCCTGCTGTAGAGCTACTAACCCCAATGCTTGTTAATTTGCTATTCAAATCATTGTATATATTGCGCAACTCGACAGATAAGTTTTCCAATCTGCTTATCTCATTTTCAACATTTCTTGTTGCCTCTAAAACAGCCGCATTTGTTACTTTATGATTATCAAAAATACTTTGTGCATTTGACAAAATTATAATTGAGTGTTATAATGAATTATATACTAATAATAGTATATTATTTAAACTAAATTATCTGTTATATTGTTATAAATGAATATTATATTAATATTATAAATTATATAGTTTATTTTCAAGTATTTCATAAAAAAAACGAGCCAGTTATCACTCTGGTTCGTTTTTTTATATGCAAATCTTAACATTTATTCAAAACAATATCGTTTAAAATAACATTATCTTTTATTTGATTATCGCTTATTCTTTAACTTTTTCTGCAGGCACTTCTTCTGCTTTTTCCACAGTATTTGGTTTGATAAAATCCGGCAAAGTCAATCCAGCCATATCAAACATTTCATTCAAAGGTGGCAATGATTTCATCATTCCTGAAAGGAAGTTTGATGTGCCAGTTTTCCCGTCTGCACTTGTGCCACTATCCCAAACTGTAACCTTGTCAATCTTGATGTTTTTAATAGCCTCAACTTGCTTAGCAACAATCTCTTGCAACTTATCTGCAACCATCAATTTAACAGCATTATTAGCATCGCCATTTGCAGCCTCAACTATCTTTTTGATACCTGTTGCCTGTGCATTCAACATTGCTTGAACACCTCGTGCCTCAGCCTCCATTTTTGCATAAATAGCCTCTGCCTCACCTCTTGCTTTTCTACGCATTTGCTCAGCCTCAGCCTCTGCCTCCAACTCTTTTCTGCGTTTGTCAATTTCAACTTTAACAATGACATCTGCCTCTTGAGTTGCTTTTTCCTTCTCTGCTCTTGCTTTTTCAGCGTTTTGCTCTGCTGCATAAGCATCTTCCAATGCCTTAGCTGCTTGAATTTTTTCTGCAGCAACAGCAATACGCATTGCCTCGGCTTGTTTCTCTCTCAATCTTGCTTGCGCCTCTGCGATGTCTGCTTTTGCCTTGTTTTCACCCGCAATAGCCTCACTTTCAGCTTGAGATACATTTATTCTTTCATCTCTTTGAGCTTGTGCCTCACCGATACTACCATGTTTATCTGCCTCTGCCACAGAAATTTTTGCCTCATTGATAGCCCTTGATGCAGCCTCTTTACCCAAAGCCTCGATGTAGCCTGATTCGTCAGAAATATCTGTCATGTTAACATTTATCAATCTCAAACCAATCTTTTTAAGCTCGCCTTCAACATTTCGAGAGATTGCATCCAAAAATTTATCACGGTCGGTATTGATTTCCTCAATGTTCATTGTTGCAATTACAAGTCTTAGCTGACCGAAAATGATATCTTTTGCAAGTTCTTGTATTTCGTTCAACTTAAGTCCCAACAATCTTTCTGCTGCATTTTGCATAACTGCTGGTTCTGTACTGATACCAACAGTAAACCTACTTGGCACATCAATACGAATGTTTTGTCTTGACAACGCATTTTTCAAATCCACACTCAAAGAAATTGGTGTCAAATCCAAAAACGCATATGATTGTATCATTGGCACAATAAACGCTGCACCACCATGAATACACTTAGATGACTTTTGTGTACCATCTTTTTCTTTGGCGATTTTACCATAAATAACCATAACCTTATCTGACGGACATTTCTTGTATCTTGCAAAGAAAAGCACAGCAATGGACGCTATCAAAAGCACCACTACCACCACAATGATAGCAATAATACCACCAGTCTGAACAGCTGATAATAAACTTAACATGTTTATTCCTCCTATTATATTTACTCTCGTTCAAATTCGCAAATACGAATTAATTGATAAAATTTCAAAAAAATTGCTAAATAATTACAATTTGACTTTTAGCTAATTTAGTTTTCGGAAGATTGCTTTCTTTTTCTGCTCTTTTTTGAATTAGTTTCCACATTAGGCAATGCAACTTCCACACTCAAATCACTTGTAACTTTGCAAATGTCACCTATCAAGCCAATCACTTTAACTTCTCTGCCAGTTGGGATTGCCTCAGCCTCATCTGTCACAGCCTCCATTTCAACCAATTTGCCTTGTATAACAATGCTAAGCTTGCCGTGTCCCTCTCCTTTTGCAGGCACTTTAAGATACACTTCTGCCACCTTGCCAATAGCATTGCGATTGTCAATTGCTCCGTTAGCTTGCAATTTCTTAATAGCTTTAAATGCCAATCCGATAGCCACAAATGCCACAAAACCACATATGATTGACACCAAAATGGTCCAACCATCTTTCAATCCACCGGATACGCAAGCTACACCTACCCAGCCACCGATTGCAAAAAATCCTATTATGCCTTTAAGGGTAAAAATACCAATTCCACCATCAGCATCGCCATCAAAATCAGCACCACCATCGCCACCGATATCAATATCCCCGTCTCCTGCAAATCCTATTAACAACAATATAAACTGGATTAGCAACAAAACAGATGCTATACAACCTAGAACAAAATAAATTTGTCCTATCAGCCCTAATTGTTCCCAAAACATTTTTATTCTCCATATTAGACATACTAAAATTAGCAAAAAATTGCCTTGTGCAACTTATATGCCTTATGTCTAGTATATATTATATCATATTTCTACAAAAAATGCAACACCCTTATAGTCTATTCAATTTTATTGTTATTTTTAATCTCAAATAACAAATATAATTTATGCAAAAAGCTTATTACAAAATATTTATAACCAATGTTTTTGTTGTGTTACGCTTAAAAAAAGCCACAATTTTTTACAATTATGACCTAAATAAACATATTAAAATACCAACACAAGCGCAAGACAAATTTTAAATAATCAGCCGAAAATCGGCACTAAATTGCATATCGCACCAATCCAACGCTCTCATTTGTCAAAAAAAACTTTAATGCATTTCAAAGCACATAACTGCAACAAGCGTTGATTTTTTGTTATAAGTTATTTATATTATGCCTGCCTCAACAAATAAATAGTCAATCCTGTCAAAGTTTACAAGATCTTTGTATTTTTCATAAAGCTCTTCAAAACTTTTTTCTTCGTCTGCAAATTCCGTCCAGTCAACAGTGTTTGTATCAGGCATGCTAAGTTCAGCTTTGATTGTGCCCTGTATTCTCCAAATAAATTCCGAATCAACAAAAGTTTGCAAGATATAGTCAAGTGTATAAATAATATGCAACTTTCCGTCTTCTTCATAGCAATGCAAAACATCTGAATCCCCAACCTCAAGCATCTCGCAAGCATCAGTTTCAGCAATCAATTGTTCTTTATCCATAAGATATTCAATGCCATCAAGCATAGCAGGCAATTGCTAAACTTCCTCAACTTTGTTGCCAACACATTCCAAAAGGAACTCTTCAAGCGTTTCTTCCACCAAATCTTCCAAGCACATTAAAATGCCCTCCTCTCAGCTTTATTATTATTTTTAATTCTACCACATCCCCCACAATAAGACAAGTCCTTCTAAAATTCAACAACTTTAACTATAACCATTTGTTTTCCATATAAAAACCTTATTTTAGTACCAAATGCAAAGTGTAGTAATTTGCAAAGCTTAAAAATTACCTAGTCTTTATTTGAACTAGGTAATTTTATACATTTTAATCTTCATTTATTCTTTTGTTTTTTGAAAAGCCTTGCGAAGATTTTTGTCGCTTATCCTACAAATGTTGAATGTCAGTGCCAATGCACTAGTAACTACTGCTATCAATATTGTAATAATTATAGAGACTGGTATCAATGGCAACTTAACAATTAGTGTCTGACCAATTATAGTTGTCATAAGGTAATCAAATAAGAATATAACTCCTATACCAAGCCCTATACCTATAATTAGTTCGATTAAAAGTTGTATTATTGTGAATATTCCATAGATTTTGTAATAATCTAATTTACTTGCACCAAGTGACTTTAGTATAAGCAAATCATTTGCCTTTGATGTTATTATTATACCAATTGAATTATATATAAGCATTCCTACAACAGCAGCAAGTATAATGCTTGCCACAATGAAAACATAATTACCAATCATTCGCATCTCAGCATATTCACTTGTTACTAGTCTACCATCATCAATAATAAAATCTAACATTGATTGATAATAGTTGTCATAACTTTTCCCACCATATAAGCTCTTAGCTTTAGCATTCAATTGTTTAAGTTCGCCTGCACTTAAACTATCCATATTGTAAATAATTTTATTCAATTGTGGTTTTTCATATCCACTCATCATCATTTTATAATCTTCTTCATTATACAAAATTTCCGAATTGTGTTTATCATTTAATCGAGCATCAATTTTAACTTTAAACTTAATGTTCATTCGGATATTTCTGTCAATGGCATATTCTCCACCCAAATCTTGAACATCACCTCTTACCAACATTGTTGAAAGCAGTATTTCATCACCATCATTCAACTTTTTCAATGCCGCAAAATTATTGCTCATCAACACAGTGCCTTTTTCTACACTATCAATACCTGTAATATGTGCAGTCAAAGAATTAGCAGGAGCAACTCCAATATCATTAAATTTAGTGTTATTTATAGTCATTGATGTGTTTACATATTGCCCTTGAATTTGTCTAGCATTTCCAAATCCTTCATAATACATTGTCGCATCCCACACATCACTCCAAGCTGTTGGAACAATAACTGATTGTGCCAAAAGTTTATCTGTAACACAAGAATATGCCTCTTGCTCATCCTCACTTTCAAACTCGCTGATTGGCTTTGCAAATTTATTTGGAACAACTACGCCATCATCAAATACACCAACTATTTTAATTCCATAAAAATCATGTTTAAAAATATCTTTAACTGCCACAAATTCATAAGTTTCACGATCACGATAACCACCTATGGCATTAAAATATATAAATTTACTTTTAGGAATAGCAATTTCACCTAATTTCTCTGGTTGCCTTCCTTTAATAAGAGAAATCCCTAAACTTTTCAAATCATTTGTAACAATATATTTGTCTATAAACGCATATCCATATGCAACATCTTGCAAGTTAAGCATTTTGTCATTTATATCATAGGTTAAAGTGCCAGTAAACACAGTATCTACACCAAAAATATCTGTTACATTGCTGTATACCTTTGCACTATTTATTCCTTTTTTATCCTTAAGATATTGACTTATTTCAGTTAAATCATTGTGCGTTGTTGCAGTAAAAGTACCATTCCCAACTACTCTAGATACTTTTTCATATTTTGAGTATTCAGATATAACCATATTACTTATATTCCTCTTGTCATATGTAGCTCGAACCATAGTTTCATAATCAATCGACGCCCAATTGCAACAAAACAAAAGTATCATTAGTAGGATAGTTGTTACCACCATAAAAGCAATTCTACGAGCTACCCTTGCTTTGTTAAACGCAATAGCTACTGACATAGATGTTTTAAAACTCAAACCATATTTTTTCTTATTTTTTATTTCAATATTTTTCTTTTCTTCTACATTTTTATTATCTATTACTTCAACAATTGTTTCATCTTCAATAATCATTCCATCTTGCAATTTGATTATTCTGTTCGCATATTTTTTAATATTATCGACATCATGTGTAACAACGATAATAAGTATATCTTTTGCTAATTCTTGAAGCAAACTAAAAATATTTTTACTATTTTTGCTATCAAGATTACCTGTAGGTTCATCAGCAAAAATAATCTTTGGTTTTTGGATTAATGCCCTTGCGATAGCTACCCTCTGCTTTTGTCCCCCTGACAAACTAAAAATTTTTTCATTTTTACATTCAAAAATACCCAATTCACTTAGTAAATTGTCAATTTGTTCCAAACTATAGTCACTATTAGTCAATTCCTTAGCAACCAAAATATTGTCAATAGTACTAAGATTTTCGATAAGCTTATAATCTTGATATATTGTAGCAAATGTTGATTTAATATGCTTTGGATTTTGCTCTATCCCATCCAAAAAAATCTCTCCATCTGTTTTTTCATCCATTCCTGACAAAACATTTAATAATGTCGATTTTCCACAGCCACTACTGCCTACTATGGCTATCATACCACAATTAGGAGTGTCAAAAGACACTCCTTTTAAAGCCTGCACTCCGTTTTCGTAAATTTTTGTTAAATTTTTTACTTTTAACATGAAACCTCCTTAATCAACATATGTATTCCAAGTAAAACTTTTTAATGATAATGAATCGTTAGGACTACCATCATTCTTACCTGAGTGCTCTCCCAAAGTACAATCTAATCCATATTGATTATTTGAACTATCAAAAGTTCCCCACAAGAAAATATTGTCATTATTATTTAGGCCATAATCTGGTGCTAAGAATATTCCATCAACTTGCAAATTATAAAACTCAACATAAAATAATGCAGTATCAATTTTACTTGCTTTGAAAGTATGTGAAACCTGATAAGTAATAGCATTGTCTTTAACAGGTTTATTTGCATATACACGAGATTTTTTACTTACATTATTACCTTCATCTAATCTTGAAACACTTGCATTTTCGTTTGACCTCAATTTTGTAGCTGAATAATCATTACTAACATTAAATTTTGTACCATACATACCAGTGACATAATTTTGACCACCATTATCTAAAATAATAGATGAGGTATTATTATCTTTATGCATTATATTACTCATTCCATAATTAACCATGCTATAGCCAACATTCATAGAAAATTCTACTACTTGATAATCATTAGCACCATCATTAAGAAGTGGAATGACCTCAGCTTGAACAAATATAACACCTTCACCATTTTTTTTGATAGATGATGTTACGCCTAATTTTATTGTTCCAACTTTGTGCCCACCATTTGCCAAAATATCACATTCAGTCTTTGCGTTAAAGCCATAAACTGGATTTGTAGATTCTGCATAAACAGTTTCTGCATATACATTGTTAGTTAAAAATATACTGCAAAAAACAAGAATCAAAGACATACATATCATAATTGATATTATTGTAATTTTACCACATAAACTTTTACTTTTGACCATATTTAGTCCTCCTATCATTATAAATCATAATTTTGGAGTAAAACCATATAAGCATTAGTATTTGTCATAAGTATTTTAACATAGTTTTACTCTTTTTGCAATATGAAAAATAAAATAATTCTTCAATATTCATAGTATTTGTTGCTACACATTTATAACTTATTATTACCACCTCCCCAAAATCTTTATTTTTCCCTTCCTACTTTGTATACGATTGAAATTGCATTTTTTATTCAAAAAAAATAAGAATTTTTGAAAATACTCAAAAATTCTTATTTTATACCATATTTTAGCCAGTTTTATGCTAGCAAATCACTTAATTCCCCTTGCCAATCTGTTTCTTCTTCCATTTCAAAATACACTTTGTAAACATAACCTTTATAGTTAAATTTAGTAAAAGTTTTATACAAATATAATTCTTCATCAAATGTAGTATTATAACTTATTTGTATATCATTTACTGAAAATTTGTTTTCCAACCAATCGAAATCTGTTAAAAAATCAAATATATAGTTTTTTTCTAATTCAACATTAAGTTTAATTCGTTCATAAGTGTCAAGCAAAATTACATTTTGTTCCAATAAAACATCTTTGTCATTATTTTTATAAATTAAAACAGAATCAAAAACATTTTGATAACCTTTAAAATACAACATATTCAAATTTTATCTTCATTATATTTTCTATTGTTTCTTGGTTATTTACTATACTAAAATTACTTTTTTCCGCTATAACATTAATCTTACAATTAATTCCAACAATAATAAAAAGTAAACTTAATATTATCAAAACCATAATTAAATTCTTTTGTTTTTTTAATTTTTTTTCCATATTAATTATCCTTATTATTTAATAAAAAATTTCAATTCTTCAACACAACTTTCCAAATTAGTTATCTTATTATTTTTATAAGCATCATAAAACATAAGTTGCATGTAATATTCACCTTTTTCTATTGGCATATCATTTATTGAGCTGCATTCTTCAAAAACTATACTTTCTGGTCGCTTGCAAATAGAGATTTTTAAAATATTGTCTTTATAGCATTGTGAATCTTTATAATCAAACTTATATATTTCTTTGCCATTTTTATATGCTTTTGCATTAAATCCTTTTATTTCGCCATTATAAATAAAAGCATGTGTCCCCCAATTATGTGATTTGCTATTTGGTGTTAAGCCAGTATTTTCCAATTGGTTCCAATTGTCATCAAAAAAAACAATTTCCCATGTATCTTCTTTTTCACAGCCTAAAAACAACAAACATAATCCACTTAGCACTACAGCCAAAACTAAAATTGTAACTATTGTTGCTACTTTTTTTATCATAATTTCCTCCCTAAATTATATTTAAAATAATATCGTGTTTTAAATTTCTAGGGAATTCACTTCTAACAATTCTTTTCCCAGACTCTGTATAAAATGTATTAGCACCTTTACCTATTGTTCGAAATAAAAAAATCATTTTGTATCTTCCTCTTTCAGTTGGATGACTACCTGTTGAATCAATAGAAATTGACAACGGATTAGGTTTTATACTCTCTGGTATTGGATTTAAATAGTCATAACTATAAAACTCTTCTCCATCTACAAAACATTTTGCATTAAATCCTTTTGGATTCCCATCATATTCCACTTCAAACTCAACTACATAACCATATCCAGAATCGCATTTAGGAATTTCTTCCCAATTGTCATCGTACAATTTTATTTCAAACACCGGCTCTACTGGCGTTTTATCACACCCAACAAATATCAAAAATAACCCAGATATTAATATTACTAATACCATTACTTCTACTATTGTTGCTACTTTTTTTCTCATTCCATTTCCCCCTAATTCTCATTTATTTTTTCCCTTTCTACTTTATATACGAATGAAACGGCAATTTTTATTCAATTTTTTAAAAAATTTTTCATTTTTTTATAAATTCTTGCTCTTTTGATATAAATTGTTGATATAGGAACATTATCTCTCTCTGCTATTTCTTTGATTGTATAGCCCTCCCAATATAAACGATATAACAATTCTTTTTGTTTGTCATTCAAGATTGCCATTGCCTCTTCAACAATTAATGTTTTCAATGGCTGAAAACTATTGTCTTCTATTTCATAATAACCACCACTTATATAGCCGATTTTTTTATTCCTTCGATTATCGTCCAATGCTAAATTTTTTGTAATAGTATACATCCAATTATAACCATTTTCTTCACTATCAAAGCTATTTACTTTATCCAAAATAATTTTATATAACTCAACTAAAACATCATCAGCATTGCTCTTATTTTTAAAATAAAATTTTGCAATGTGTTTCATATTGTCATATGTATAAACAAACAATTTGTCAAATGCACTTTCATTTCCATTTGCAGTTTGCTTGATATAATGATTTATTCTTTTGCTATCTAGTTGTTTCAAAATTATTTTCCTTGTAATCAATTAATGCTTTAATTATACTTTAATTTTCTTTTTATGTCAATTATTGATTTTATTAACTAAATGTTCAAAATCAAATTGCTTTTAACACTTTAATCCGTCTTTATGCTATCAAGTTCAACAACATTATTTAATAGAAAACTATTTTTTGTTATGTAAATGCAAATATATCGATAATGGCTCCAACATAATTCATTGGAGCCATTTAATAATATTTTTAATCTATTGCATTAAATTTTATGTTAGCATTCAATTTTACAAAGTAGTCTTTAAATCTAGCTGGTGCGTTAACAATTTGAATGTTTGACAAATCATCAAAACAACCTTCTGGAGTTTTCAATGATTGTGGAAGAGTGATTTGCTTAAGCTTTTTGCAACCTTTAAATGAATTTTTCATTATGTAAATTAACCCTTCTGGCACAACTATGCTTTCAATATCAGAATCTGCAAAAGCATAATCACAAATTCGTATAACTCCACTAGGTATCAAAGTTGTAGGACAGCCTGCCCAAAGTTCATTATTTTTCAAACTAATCAAGCAATTGCCATTTGAAATAAATTCATTGTTACCTTCTGCCACAGAAATCTTTTCTAGCTTTGGCTTATATCTAAAGCCTGCGTTATAAAAAGATTTTAATGTGGATGGTAAAGAAATAATCTTAACCTCATCACAATGCTCAAAAGTATTGAGACCTATTGTTTCCACACCCTCAGGTATATCAAGAACTTCAAGTTTACCACAATATTCAAAAGCAAAAGAACCGATATTTTTTAGTCCTTGTGGCAGTTTCAGCTCAGAAATATTTTCACATTTATAAAAAGCACAGTCTCCTATTTCTTTTAAGCCATCATTAAAAACAACTTCCTTCAAATTAACACACTTATTAAAAGCATATTCGTCCACCAATTCCAAACCAATAGGGAAAGTGACATTTTTAAGTCCGACACACCCATCGAACGCATTTTTACCTATAACTTTAACACCATTAGGGATAACAATATTTTCCAACTTGTCACATTTACAAAACGCACCATTTCCTATCTTTTCTATTCCACTTTCAGGCATAATAGAAGTGTTGCAACCAAATACAAGTGTTTTGCTCTTAACATCAACAATACAATTATTTATGCTACGATATTTCTTGTTTCCCTCTTCAACAACAACTGATTTAATGTTATCACAGCCTTCAAAAGCACTTGCAACCAGTGATGTAACTGAAGAAGATATAACAATGCTTTCAATTTTCTTTTTACCTTTGAACGCCTTCGCCTTTATTGATGTGATTCCATTAGGTATAACAATATCAATATCTTTTCCTCTGTATTTACGAATTGTGGTGCCATCAATCTCAAAGTCAGGATTTGAAGTTTTACGGTCAATTTTTGTTGCCAATTTGCATCCCTCAAAAGCATCCTTACTTATAAAATCAGCGTTTGGAGGCAAAACGACATCTTTCAATCTGCATTCTGCAAACGCCAATTCACCAATATATGTGACTGAATATGGAATATTTACATCCGTAAGATTTTCACAAGAAATAAAAGCATATTTATCTATCTTTTCAAGTCCTTCTGGCAAAACAACCTTTTTAAGATTGTGGCAAGAGCGAAATGCAGATGGTTCTATTGATTTAATTCCTTTGCCAATAACCACCGAAGATATTGCTGTCCATGCAAATGCTGTTGAACCTATTTTTGTTGTACAATCTGAAATTACAATATCACCCTTTAAACTTTCGCAGTGGTCAAATGCATTTCTTTCAATTCTCTCAACATTTTCAAGATTAATTTTTTCCAATTTGGCACAACCTTCAAAGGCACTGACACCTATTTTTTTAACACTTTCTGGCAAGGTAATTTCTTTTAAAGATACACAATTAAGAAAGGCATAAGTGCCTATGCTTTTTACTCCTTTTGGAATATTAATTTCTTTTAAATAGTATTGTCTGCAAAATGCACCATCATTAATTGCTGTAATGCTGCCATCATCTGGAATAACAGAATTTTGACAACCACAAATAACAACTCCTGTTTTCTTTTCAATAAGGCAATTGTTTACTGCACAAAAAACGGGATTTGCATCATCAACGCTAATCTCCTTCAAACCATAACAATTGTTGAAAGGCTGATTTTTTTTGTCCAACTTAACAAGAGATGCTGGCAAATGAATTTTTTCAAGCTCATCGCAATGATTAAATGCCCACGCACCAAGTTCTTCCACGCCTTCTGGAATAACTACTTCACGCAATTCACGACAATGATTAAACGCCTCATTCCCAACCACTTTAAGTGTCGATGGTAATATTACAGACTCGCAACCCTCACCTTCAAAAGCTCGTGTCCATATTTTGACCACCCCTTCAGGCACAGCAATGTTATGACTCCCCTTGATAGGAGTTCTGTGTCCCAATACAACATTATCATCAATTACACCATAAAAATCATATAAATTCTTCTTTGCCATAATTACCTCACCTAATTTTTCATTTATGTTATTAATAAAATACCAAATTAATGTGTACAAACAATTATCACGCCCCTACTTTACTCCCTGATACACAAAAAAATATCAGCAAAAACAAGCGCCTTCAGCATTTTTATTAATATTATGATTGTAACATATTTCCCCAAATATGTCAAGTTCAGTCAATTTATGCACCTGACAGCCCACACATAAAAAACACCAAAAAATATATACTCTTTACTTAAAACCTAGATTTCCCACCCCCTAAATATTTACCTACCATAATAATATCACACACCAAAATCACAAAAAAACACTATGCTTTCCCCTTTAGATCACATATAAAATTTGCAACGCTCATTTTTGGTGGTATTGATACTAATAAATGTAAATGATCAGGCATCATATTTCCTGCTAATATTTCTACTCCTTTCCATTTACATAAGTCTTTTATTAATTGCTGTATATCTTTTCTTAATTTGTTATATACAATTTTTCTTCTATATTTTGGTGTAAATACTATGTGATACTTGCATAACCAGCGTGTATGTGCTAAACTATTCATGAATGTTATCCTCCTTTACTCATGATTAAATTAGTTTAAACATATATCTTGTACATAGCTTTAGATAATATTCATTTCATATTTTGACTAAAAGATTTTAAAACCAATTTCTTTATTTAGAGATTGACAATGTATACTTACTATGATATAATAAAAAAAATTACGAGTTTGAATTATTTGCTAACAACAATAATAAATCAATACAAAAATCTTATGTAAGTAAAATTAGTCTTTAATAATAAGACATTAGAATTTCTTAAATAATATTAGATAAGGATTTAAAAAAAATGAATGAACAAATATTGATAAGTTTAAGTATAATTACAAGTTTTCACAATAAAAGCAAGAGTATACTTGATGCATTTTTACCATTAGTTGAATATGGAATTGCTATGATTCATAATGAAACCGATTATGACTATTTTGACACAAAAACTCTTCAAGAAAAGATTCTCTTATTGACAGGAATAAATATAAATTCACTTACATTGAAATCTTTATTAAAAAGACTAAAGAGGGATAAAAAAATTGAACTCTTGGACAATAATGAATATTATAGAATAATTGCCTCATTTAAATCTGAACAAGATAATTATTTAGCAGCTGTTCAATCAAATCATAGGGACACACACAAGTTTGTTAAAGAATATAAAAGTTTTTCTGGTGATGAAAGAGACGAATCAACCATATCAGTTTGGATTTATGAGTTTATAACTGAATACTGTAAATATATTGATGTAAAAAATAATAATGTCGCAATACGATTTGAAAGAGAAGAATATAGAGATTTGCTCCGTTTCTTAAATAACATCAATCAATATGATAATGATTTAACATCAACATTCCATAATATATATTTTGGAGCAAATATCTGTTCATTAATAGAAAGTTCAAAAAAAATTATTGCTAAAACTCAATTTTCATCGTTAATAGTATATTTAGATTCAAATTTCATCTTACGATTAATGGGACTACAAGCAGAACCATTCTCAAAAGAAGCAAAAGAATTGTTTGCTATTTTAAAAGGAAACAAAATAAAAACTTATATTTTCCAACAAACCATTGATGAAATAAAAAGTGTTTTAGATTACTATCTTAAAATTTATAAAAAAGAAAAAGAACAATACTCATATATTATTGAAAAACCCGAGTTTATTAATGGTGTATTAGGTTCCTATTTTCGCAACAACTATTCAATAACACAAATTGAAGAAATCATAGACTCTGTTAATAATTTTATTTCAAAAAATGAAATACAAATTGACAATTTGACTAAGTATAATATAACCATAGATGAACAGCAATGTAGAGAATTATATGATGCTAAATATTCAAATTTAGCTGATAATTCTAAAGAAGCTTGCAAAGCTTATCGTTTAAAAAAATGTCAACATTATCTTCAGATAAATAAAGTTATTTCAGAAAAAAGATACAAAACTAATTGTTCAGCATCTTGCTTAGGGAATAGCAAATATGTTTTTTTAACTTGTGACTTAAAATTGTATAGATACATTAAATCTACAACAAAAAACTATTTATTTCCTGCAATAATATCTCAAGAAATTTTGGCTAATGATTTATTGTTCTTTGATCCAAAAGCCTTTGGCAATATTTCCTTTCAATTATTAACATCACTATATGCTTCATCAACATATATTGATGTTCATGCACTAGATAAGTTAAAAGAAACTATATGTGATATAGCAGATGAAAATTTAGATGAAGCTACTTTTATTATTAAAGCTACTAGAAATTGTGAAAACTATTCTATATTAAATGAGATTGCTGAAGATGAAGAAAATGCTAGGCAAAAGCTAACTAAACTAGCTGAAGAAGAAAGACTAAAAGAAAACAACTTAAAAAAATCTTTAGTAGAAACTACTTCTTCATTAACAGAAAAAGAATCAGCTTTAAGTTATGCAAATGACCAAATTTCTCAACTTTCTAACGAAATAACTGAATTGAAAAAAAATGAAGATTTATTAAATAAAAGAATTAATACTGAAAAAGATAAAAGAGAAAAAGTATTTATTGATGATATGAAAAAATATATTAAATTAGTAAAAAAAGTATCTGTAGCTTTTTCTGTTTTATTTGCTATTGTCGCTTTTATTACAATGTTTATTTTAGGAAGTTTTAAGTTATTGACTGCAACAAATTGGTGGGGATACCTAATCTTATCTTTATTTTTAATCTTTAATATTGCAGAAGCAATAATTAATGGAACTGATAACAAGTGGGTAAATATTAAAATTAATAAAAAAGCAAAAAAACTATCTGATAAATATGGAATTGACAATACAAAACTATCAATTATAATGAACGAAATAACTACAAAATAATTACTAAGTAAATATAACAGATTTAAAAATGATTGAATAAACTAATAATTAACCTAATATAACAAGAGCGATGTCAAAACACCGCTCTTGTTATTTATTGATAATTATCATATATATTTTTGTATAAAAGCTTCAAAAGTTTTACCTTCGTTTAAAGCAAGTTCAATATCTTCAATATTGACTTTAATTATTTTGATTTTCCTTTTTCTAGCTTCCTCAAGTTCAATCTTTGTCCATTGAGAATCCAAAAATTGTGAAGTATTTATAACAAACACAATATCACTATTAATTAATTCACTAATTAATTTTTCTTGAAAATTATTAGCATCATAAGAATTATCGATAAAATCTATAAATGAATCGATATTTTGACTATTCAGCCAACTTTTTATTTGATTTAAAAATTCTTTATTAATTTCCAAATCTTTTAATGTATAAGAAAAAAATATTTTTTTCATTTTAATCTCCTATAGAAAATACCAAAGCAATTGTTGCAATAATTTCAAACAGATAAATTAAATACATAAAATGCAGAAGATTAATATAATAATAATTTTTCTTTTCAGCATTTTTATGCCATTCTATTTTCAAATGAGGATATAAATCTATATCAACACCTAAAATAGTTGCTCTAGCAGTTTTTTCAGTTCTTTGCTCTTTACCTAATAATTCCTCAACTTTTCTAAACATATTATTCATTTGTCCTCTCAATTTTTGTCTAACATAATCATAATATATTTCATAAAAATAACAAAATAGAGGAAATAAAATCCCTACAATCAAAAAAACATATTTAGGCACTGCTTTATTGTATGCATAAATTGTAAAAAATATTGTAAAAAGACCAATATAAATAGAAATTGATATTTTTTTTATTGAGATACTGTGATTAGAAAAATCCTTTATTGTATTATGTAGTTGCTGAATTTCTTCAAAATAGAGTCTAGTATCTTCCATTAGTTTTCCCTTTTGTTAAATTAATACTTTTGAAAACAAAAACCTAAATCAAATTTGACTTTCGATTTAGGTTTGAAATGGCGGAGAGTTAGGGATTCGAACCCCAGGTGGTGTTACCCATCACTAGTTTTCAAGACTAGCGCCATAAACCGCTCGGCCAACTCTCCTTAATTGCTATTGTAGTATATCAAATAAAAAAACATTTGTCAATAGATTTTGTCACTATTTTTAAATTAAATTTTACAATTATTCTTTTGCTATAACTATTATTATAAAACTTTACAATTCAGTAAAAATGATTTATATTTAAAATTTAATTAATTTATTTGCTTATAATTAAGTCAAGATTTAAAATTGATTTATTTTTAGTATTTTAAATTTATAATAAAATAAATAAACTTACTTTCCTTTAATCAGTTAAAATTTTTATTCGATTTAAATAAAATAAATATTATATTTATAAATTTACCTTATATAATTACAAAACATTATCTTACTGTGTTGATTGGAAAGATATTGCGTATGGCATTTTCGCTTTTACACATAAATTTTTGATATCTAATGCTTAATAAATTCAAAATTTAATGTAATAGTAAATTAAATTGACAAAAAAACAATGCACTTATTCAGTGCATTGTTTTTTATTCAAATTTATCATTATGTTATATTTTTATTTTATACCTTATAAAACAATGTTTTCAGCGATTTTTTTCAAGAACTCTTTTGTTTCGCATTTTGTAACTTTGACAGCATCATTTTTGAAAATCAAAGCAAGGTCGCCTGTCATATAGCCAGACTCAATTGTATCAATACAAGCTTTTTCCAAAGCATCAGCATATTTTACCAAATCAGCATTGTTATCAAGCAAACCACGCTTACGGAAAGCACCTGTCCAAGCAAAGATTGTAGCTATTGGATTTGTTGATGTGCTCTCGCCCTTTTGATATTTGTAATAATGTCTTGTTACAGTTCCGTGTGCTGCCTCAAATTCCATAACGCCATCAGGAGCAACCAACACACTTGTCATCATAGCTAAACTACCGAAAGCAGTTGCAACCATATCAGACATGACATCTCCGTCATAGTTTTTGCAAGCCCAAATAAAACCACCATTGCTGCGAACTACTCTTGCAACAGCATCATCAATCAAAGTGTAAAAATATTCAATGCCTGCCTTGGCAAATTTTTCTTTATACTCATTTTCAAAAATTTCATTGAAAATATCTTTAAAACGATGGTCATAAATCTTGCTGATTGTATCTTTTGAAGAAAACCAAACATCTTGATTTGTCTCCAACGCATAATTGAAACAAGATCTTGCAAAGCTTGTGATAGATTTGTCAGTATTGTGCATACCCATACAAACACCTGCAGATTTTGCATAATCAAAAATTTCAATTTCTCTTGTGCCGTCTTTATCCTCAATTACAAGTTTAGCCTTGCCACCCTCTGCAACCTTAGCCTCAACATTTTTATAGATATCTCCATAAGCATGACGAGCGATTGTGATTGGTTTTTCCCAAGATGGAATGTATGGCACAATACCTTTTACAAGAATAGGTGCACGGAAAACAGTACCATCCAAAATTGCACGGATAGTTCCGTTTGGAGATTTCCACATTTGTTTTAGGTTATACTCGCTCATTCTTTGAGTGTTTGGAGTGATTGTTGCACACTTTACACCAACACCATATTTTTTAATAGCAAGCGACGCATCGATTGTAACTTGGTCGTTTGTGTTGTCTCTTTCAACAAGTCCCAAATCATAAAACTCAGTTTTCAAATCAACAAAAGGCTCAATCAAAATTTCTTTAATCCAGTCCCAAATTAATCTTGTCATCTCATCCCCTTGCATTTCAACGATAGGGGTTGTCATTTTGATTTTATTCATAAGTAAATCCTTCCTTTTAAATAATTTATAACTTAGGCAAGTTTGAAAAGCATTTTGCAAGATTGCTTTGCCGATTAAACTACACCATATTTTTCACTTTAAGCTGTCATATAATATCACAAAAACAATTTATCGACAACTTATGTAAACATTATATATCATTTATGGAATTTTTGCAATAGTTTGGGCGAACTATTTTCACTTAAAGTCAACAAACTGCTATCAAAACGCTTAATCAACGCTTTATTTTGTTTATAACGCTTGATGGCACTTACAATCAGCATATCAGTTATGTCCATTAAATCCATTCCACAATCAGCAAATAAATAATACGCCATTGACCCCGGAATTGTGTTTACTTCATTCAAATACAACTGCTCGCTTACTTTGTCATAAAGATAATCTATTCTTACAACTCCATACAAGCCCATTTGTTCATATACCTTGCGAGTTGTTTCCATAATAATCTTTTTCAGATTGATGGACAAATCAAATTTTTCCTGTTTTGCCTTTCCGTCAAACATCAAATACTTATCGCCAAAATCAAGAATTTCTTTGCTGCGTACAGGGATATCCACACCACTTACAATTACTTGCCCCTCACTGCAAATTCCAGCACAATTAAACTCAACAAGATTGTCAACTTTTTGTTCAATCAAAGCAAATTTGTCATACCTCAAAGCATTTTGAATTGCCTTGTAAATTTGCTTGCCGTCACTGACTGCTTGCACCCCTACGGAAGAGCCAAGACTATTAGGCTTTACAACCACATTACCATCAAATTGCTCAAATATTTCATTTACTTCTTCCTCTGTCACTTTGTCATCCACCAACTGATATTTTACATTATTAACCCCGATTTTCGTAAGGAAAATGTGAGTTAATGTCTTATCCATACAAATTGCAGACCTTGCAATATCCGTGCTGGTGTAAGGGATATCACAAGCCTCAAGCAGTCCTTGCAAGCCACCATTTTCACCTATGCCACCATGCATACACAAAAGTGCAACATCAATATCAACAGCTTTTTCTTTAAACCTTTTGTTTGCAAAAACAAGGCGCTTATTTGAAATGTAAACCTCCTTAAAATTTGACTTATTAAATTTTGAATACACCCCAACGCTCAATGCCTTTTGGTCAGCTGCAACCCAAAATTTATTGTCACGAACATAAACGGCAATTCCATCATATTTTGCAGCATCCAAAGATGACAACGCCCCAATGCCTGTGATTACGCTTATATCCGACTCAACACTATCTCCACCAAAAAAAACAGCAACTTTCAACATATCCACCTCCTAATAATTGTCAGGTAAATCGTTAAGCAAGAGCAAAACATCGCCTGCACGCAAAGTATCTTTAAACGCAGTTTGTGCATCCCTCAAATTTTTGTAACTGATAATTCTTGTGGGATTGTAACCACTGTCAATTAAACCTTTATGAATTTTTTCGCCAAGTTTTCCAACCAAAATTGCAATGTCTGCCACACTAGAGATTTTTATGCCTAGATTGTAATTTATTTCTTCCTCTTTTTCGCCACCTTCCACAATGCCTTGACATAACACAACTTTTCTGCTATCAAACATTGACAAGGTATCCAAGGCAACTTTTGCACCCACCTCGTTTGAGTTGTAGCTGTCGTCAATGATAGTTATTCCATTGCTTTTGATAATCTCCAGTCTATGTGGAGTAAAATCCAATTTTTCAATACCATAAGATATGCTGTCAATATCCATTCCAAGCCCAACAGCAACAGTTACTGCAAGCAATATGTTTTCAATATTGTGTCTTCCGATAAGTTTTGTTCTGCAATTTCGCACGGATTCACCAATCTTCAAATCAAATGAGGTGCCGTCTGTGGTGGTTATCAAATTTTCCACACAAATATTTCCACTATCAAAATTTGTCAGCACTTTTCGTGGCAAATTGCATCTGTCATACATATTTTTTACGCGCGCATTTTCGCCATTAAACACTGCAAGCCCATTGTTATCCAACGACTCAATCAATTCGTACTTGCCACGCATAACATCTTCAATGCTACCAAATGTTTGCAAATGTTGTGCTGCAATTCCTGTGATAACGCCTACCTGTGGCTTTAAAGCTTTTGCAATTTTTGCAACATCTCCCACCTTTCTTGCACCGATTTCCATAATAAAAATCTGCGTGTCGTCAGTTATGTCATTCACACTTTTAGCAAGCCCCATTGGCGTGTTATAGCTGAATGGAGATTTGACAACATTGTACGATTCACTTAAGATTGTTGCCATTATATTTTTAACAGAAGTCTTACCATATGAGCCAGTAATACCGATTTTCACAAGGTTTTTGCACTCATCAAGCTTTTTTACTGCCTTATCAAAGTATTTGTTTTGAATGTGTTTTTCAAGTGGCAAAATAAGTAAAAAAGCAAATCTTACCATAAGTGGAGAAAGCAACAAATTAATCCATACAAAGTAAAAAATACTTATGTTAACGCAAAGCGAAAGATAATAAATTCCTCCAAATAGTGCAAGTGTCAAAATCGTAAACAACACAAAATATCTCATAATGCGAGCTGTTACAACAAGTGGCGTTTTTGATTTTTTTATCAAATCAAAAATCACATAAAGCAATATTGGCACACAAAATGCAATAAGCATTAGATACCAAAAATTTATGTGCAAAAGCGAAAACACCATACACAATATCTCACCAATCAACACAGCAAGATAGAGTCCTATTTGATAGTTCATTTCCGCCCCGAAAAAACCTAAACTATAACTTTGCAACTGTATTATATTGATATTTCTTATCGCAACAATAACCAGCAGTATTGCAAGCACCAAACATATAACAATTTGCATAAAAAAACCTCCCTTATTTTCCACAAAAACTTCTCAAACAATTATAAAAGGTACTTTTTGATTGCAAATAGCTGAAATGTCCACAATTTTCAATCACAATCAATCGTGAGTTTTTTATTTTTTTATTAAAAGTTTTTGCAAACTCTAAAGGAGTTTCTTTGTCATCGCTTCCCCAATATATTAAAGTGGGAATTGTTATTTGTTCTATTTCTTTATTTTGATAATAATTTACAATATTTATAAAAGTTTTTTTCATAACTGGGGATAGTGTTTTGTAATCGCTCGAGCCATAGTTATCTGTGTTAAGCCCCAATTTTTTTCTGATTTTATATTTGTAAACTTTGCAATAATACTTAATGCCTCGTTTTGGCTTTAGGCCTGCACTATCCACAAGCACCAATTTATCACAACAATTATTTGCTGCAAGTTTTATGCCAACTCTGCCACCAAAGGAATGCCCAACCACAATAATTTCCTTTGCCGGCTGCAACTCAATCAAAGTTTTTACATAATTATAATAATCAAAAATTGTGAGTGGATAATCTGGTTCGCTCTCAAAAAAAGATATAAGCAAACACTTATATCTATCAGAAAGCATTTTTGCAATTTCGGCAAAGCTTTCAAAGCCACCACCAAAGCCGTGCAAAAATACTATTAGTTTATCCCCATTTCCTTCAATTTTATAGTTAATACTAAACACCCCCAAAAGCGTAAATCAACGCGTCCTCTCCATCAGAATAGTATTTTTTACGGATGTTTATTTTTTTAAAACCGCATTTTTCATATAGTGCTATTGCAATAGCATTGCTAACTCTCACTTCTAAAAACAAGCTTTGAATGCCTTGTGCTTTTGCCTCTTTTTGAATAGCCTCAACAAGTTTTTTGCCATATCCATTGCCTCTGCACTCAGGCAAAACTGCAACATTTGTTATGTCTCCACTTGGATAAACGCCTGCATAGCCAACCACCTTATTTGACTGCTCTGCAACAACCATAATGCAACCATTTTCAATGGAAGATAGTAACATTTGATGCGACCAAGGGGAAGAAAAACATATTTTTTCAATATTTGCTATTGCATTCAAATCATTTTTTGTGGCAATTCTTATCATTCAATTTCCCTCTCTGCTTGAGATTTCTTAAGATATAACGGACTGAACATATCCACAAAATCTTTATTTTCAATTTTGTTTAGCACGCACGCAATAATTTGCTCTGCATCGCGCTCGCCATTCCATCTTATAACCTCAAAATCACAATCTTTCAAAAATTGTTCTGTGCAATTTATCAAGGAAATTTCACTGCCACAATTGTACTCTCCTGCATAATAATTTCCATGTCTGCAATCAAGTGCAATCAAAATATGGTTAGTATTATTATATGCAAGACTTTCAAAAGTGTTAATGGCAATGCGATTTGCTCCTGTTGCAAATGCCAGACCATTGCAAGTGGTAACACCCAGCCTAATACCTGTGAATGAGCCGGGACCTACAACGCAAGCAATGTTTTGAATTTCACTTACAACAAGCCCACTTTCTGCAAGTAATTGGTCGATTGACGGCAATAATAAGCTGTTATGTTTTTTGTTTCCATCGCTTGTTTTCACAAAATATTTTCCATCGTTATAAAGCAAAACAAACAATTGGTTTTGACAGCTATCCACAAACAAAAAATTCATTGTCAAACCTCCTCAATCACAAATTTTCGTGAGCTATCGCCCAATTTTTCAATATCAATTTTTATTATTTTTTTATCTTCAGGAAACTCAGTGAATTTATTCCATTCAATAACAGCCACTCCACTTTCGTAAAGATTATCAGTTATTCCGAGTTCCCACAATTCATCTTCGTTTTCCACACGATACATATCATAATGTGAAAGTTTAAATTTTGCATTATATTCCTTCATAAACGCAAAAGTTGGACTGGTTACAATGTCCTTCACACCAAGCGCAGCAAAAAGTGCCTTGGTAAATGTTGTTTTTCCAGCCCCTAAATCGCCATTCAGCAAAATTATTTCCTTTCCTTCAAGGTTATTTGCTATTTTTTCAGCAAATTTGGTTGTATCGTTCACACTATTTGAAATATATTCCATAAAGCTATTATATAACTTTTTTACATTAATTGCAATTAAATAGTTGCAATTTTTATTTTAGTAATGTATACTATTATTGTAAAAAGATTTTCGTGATTACTTTATGCGTTTTTAATGTGTTAAGTGCAAATCAAATTTGCTTTTTAACAGAAGTTTGATTGAACATATTGCAAGACAAAACAATTAAAAATTGCCAAAATTGATTTACCAATTAAATATTAAGCTTTGGGGCGAGGTGCAAATCCTCACCGACGGTAAAGCCCGTGAACACTGCTTGCAGTGCCGAATAGGTGCAAATCCTATGCCGACAGTATAGTCTGGATGAGAAAAGTTTTAATAATTCTAATGATACAAATTATTTTTTGAAGTTTGATTATTTAAAGTGACTAAATAAATTTTAAATAGCAAATTAATCTTAAATACTTTGTAATTCCTTAGAAAAAAAGTCTTTATTTCATACCCAAAGTGCGGTATGATTTTTTCTTTTGGAGGACTTTTTTATGAATGCAGCAAAATTTATGAACACAAGAAAAATCACTGGTATAGCATTACTATCCGCACTTGCAGTAGTATTACTTTACATACCGGGATTAAGATTTCCTATTTTTCCAATGGCACCATTTTTGGAATATGATGCCTGCGACATTCCCATTATGTTTGCAACCTTTGCATATGGTCCAATTTCTGGATTAATTGTGACTTTTATCGTCAGCGTTATTCAAGGAACAACCATTTCAGCAGGCAGTGGCATATACGGAATTCTTATGCATATCATTGCAACAGGCTCTTTCACATTGAGTGCAGGATTTTTATTCAGATTTTTGAAAAAGAAAAAGCTAAATCAAATTGCATCACTTGCCATTGCAACAGTCTGTGGCTCACTTTGTTGGCTATTTTGTATGGTACTGGCAAATATGGCAATTACGCCATTGTTTATGAAAGTGCCCTTTTCTGAACTGATGAAAATTATGTTGCCAGCAATAATCCCATTTAATTTGATAAAAGCCAGTGTAAACGGAACAATAGGCGCTATTTTGTATATTCCACTGCACAAGAGTGTTTCTAAATATTTGGATAAGCAAGTGGTAACTGATGAAGACATTGCAAATGCCCCACCTGCTCTTGTGGATGAAGTTGAAAATGCAGAAAACATTGCACAAGACATTGAGGCTGACAGCATTGAAAGCAATCAAAATTCTGATGCTTGTGTTTTTAAATGCAAAGAAACAGATAGTTCTGTTGCTAATGAGTAAACAAAACACAAATTTTATATCATCTAATGAATTATTAAACTAAGAGCAACATTTTTCAAAAACGGGAACATAATTGTTTCCGTTTATTTTTTTGCATAGTCACTCACAAAATCGCTGTCTCTTTTGCTCTCTTCCCATCTAATATGGTGGTCGATATTAATAATCGCATTTTACAATTTATGGCAAAATTAATAACAGACTCTTAGCTTTACATATCAGCTGTTTGGTGGTATAATAAACATAAGATGAAACATCAAAAAGTTTTAAAATATGATTAATTTAAATATTAAATTTAATTAAAAAGGATAAAATATGATACTAAACACTGGTGCAAGAACGGATACTGCACAATACTATTCTGAATGGCTGCTAAATCGCTTTAAAGAAGGCCTTGTGTACACTCGAAATCCTTTATTCCCAAACAAAGTTACTAAATATGAGTTATCACCCGATAAAATTGATTTGGTAATGTTTTGCTCTAAAAATTACCAACCAATACTGCCCAGATTGCACGAAATAACAAATAGTTATCGAACATATTTTCATTACACAATAACAGCATACGGAAAAGATATTGAACCGGGAGTGCCTTGCATTGATAAAAGTATTGAAACACTTATTCAATTATCAAAACTTGTTGGAAAAGAGAAAGTTACTTGGCGTTATGACCCAATACTGCTTACGGAAAAATACACTTTACAAACACATAAGGATACTTTTAATTATATTGCAAGCAAAGTTGCACCTTATATTGACAGATGCATTTTTTCTTTTGTTGAAATGTACAAAAAACTTGCAACAAATATGCCTGAAATAATTCCCTTGACAGAACAAGACAAACTTTGCATTGCTGAATATCTTGGAAAAACTGCTCAAAAATATAATATACACATCCAAACTTGTGGAACTGACGGAGATTACACTCAGTTTGGAATACACAAGTCTGGTTGTGCAACACTTGAAATATTAGGCAAAGCAAATAATTGCCAATTTAAAGAAATAAAGCATAATGGGCAACGCAAAGGTTGCCATTGCATAGAAAGCAGAGATATCGGTGCATACGAAAGCTGTCCTAATGGATGCAAATATTGCTATGCAAACACTAATCACAAAAAGGCAAAAGAGAATTATAAAAAGCACAATCCCAACTCTCCAATTCTATTAGGCGAAATTCTCCCCACCGACCAAATCATTCAAGGCAACCAAAAATCCTTCCTAAAACATTCCCTACACCAACTCACCTTCTTTGACGAAATCTGAGAAAAAAACACACGAGATAGTTCCTACTATCTCATATGTCATAATCTCGTACCACATTTCCATATAGGGCACCCACAACACTGAATAGCGTTGTGGGATATGAGGAGCTACCGAGTAAATAATATAAGAGATAGTCAACTCTATCTCTTATATCATAATCTCGTGCTGCGACGATGGTGCCGAAGGCGGGACTTGAACCCGCACGAGGTCGCCCTCACTGGATTTTGAGTCCAGCGCGTCTGCCATTCCACCACTTCGGCTTATTGCTTATATATAATATCATATTAATTTTAAAAAATCAACACTTTTTAAGCAAAAAAAATAATTTTTTATTTTTATTGTTAAAATGCGTTTTTCGCCTTAATTTTAGGCAAAATTATATTAGTTTTAGCAATTAATTTTTTATTTTAAATTTCAAATACAACAAATATTTATCCATCAGCTTTTGAAATATTCTAAACATATTTAACAATTAAATAGATTAAGGAATTTCATTGATTGAATTTGCATAAACAAAAATGAAAAGGTATATAATCTTAATAACATCACTATTTAAGGATAAATATGCCATACTATAACTATCACTGCAACATAAAAAAGAAAATTAAAGAATGCAAACATCCACGGATGTTTATTGTGACCAATTACAAATATATTTCGCCTTGTTTGATTGTGCAAACGGACGATAGCTGCTACCCTATACGAGAATATAGATGGCAAGAATATTTTGATATCGCAACAAATCTTGGAATTAAAATTGAGGATAAACGAAATTATGACAAGCAAAACTAATAGTATTATGCAACGACTAAAAAGCTCTTTTGCAAATAGTGCATATAAAAAACTGATTATTGCTGAAATAGTTGGCTTTGCTTTTTGTTTGTCAATGTCTTTTATTTTTCATTTTGCATACGAATGGTTAAATAAAAACATTGGCATTGCTTGGCTTTTTGCAACTAATGAAAGCGTATGGGAGCACAGCAAAATCATATTTTATCCTTATTTGATTTACAGCATAGTAGAATATTTTGTTGTTAAATCGGAAATATCAAGCTTAAAAGTATATTTAACTGCAAAAAGTATCCCCCTTATTCTATGCATACCAGTTATGGTAACAATATTTTTCACTTATTCAGGAATAATCGGCAAAAATTTTCTTGCAATTGATATATTGATGACTATCACGATTATAGTTGCTATGTTTATTTTCAGCTATAAAACAATAACTCACCAATATACTGCAAAATATATTTATCTTTATGCAAGCATTGCTGTCATACTTACAATTTTAATAATCATATTCACTTATTACCCAATTCATATTAATTTGTTTTTAGATAATATTAAAAACGCTTACGGAGTAAGTTGAAAAACAATTTTATCTTTTTATGTCTCAAATGTTGCGTATTGGCAAATAAAATGATACCTTTTAAAACACTCAATACCCACAATTGGAGATGTTTCGACTACGCTCAACATGACGCTAAATAAAAACACGGACTGAAAGCATTCTTTCAGTCCGATTAAAATATTTTGGTCCCCACAAAATAGCTTTTTTGTGGGGTAAACTAAACAAGGTAAAAGTCTCAACTTTTACCTTGTTTAGCTTTTAAAAGTATTTTTTCAAATCAGTTATTCCACCAATATAATTCAATAGTGTTTCACTATCTGCTGTGGTTATATTTCCCTTGTTTTGTATGCTTGCAGTTAGTATGGTTAGTTTATCTTTTATATTGTCTGTAGCTAGTTCGACATTGCCGTTTATTATTCTGTTCAAGTATGTTATATCTGCAGTGTTAACTACTCCATCACCTGTCAAGTCCCCTAATACGCTTAGATATATTTTATCTGCTGTGTTACCATTATAGTTCATATAATATCCAGTACCAATATAATCACTATCGTTTACTACTGCGCCATTTGCTTTGTATATTGCAATTAGTCTTATGTCAACGCCTAATTGAGCTGCTAGTTTTGTTTTAAAATCACTTACTTTTGTTTTTGGTGCAATATTTCCAATGATTGCATTATTAACTAGGCTTGCTGTTGTTATTTCACTGCCAA
>OFGE01000847.1_pt1 | contig 31152 bp, 30 predicted proteins | sample 1521681 | NCBI WGS metagenome assembly OFGE01 (sample SAMEA3504093, study PRJEB24116) | mouse gut metagenome | biome: mouse gut; feature: mouse-associated habitat; material: faeces | place: Denmark | collected 2011
AATGGTCTCCATCGTATTCCCAATCAGATCCAGGCTCTCATGCAGATTACCGATCGCTGATTCCGACATCTCCAGGGATATCCTCCTCGAAACAGAAAAAACTACCGTGCCCAGGATGCCGAATACCAGTATGATCGGAATGATCAGGGCCATCTTCTTGTGTATTACACTTCTTCCTTCTCTCTTTTCCATATAACCAGTCACCTTAAGTATGCCGGAAAAACCCTGACTGCGGCAATGATTTTTCTGACAACGCCCTATACCCTTATACTTCAATAATAATATACCACTATTACCCTCTAAAGTCAAAAATTATACGCTTACGAAACAATCTAATTAATGATAAAAATGGATTGCCAAAAAGAGCCAGAACGTCCCTTTTAGAACTTCTGACTCATCTTCAAATCTCTCTTACACATCCATTATGATCGGGAGGACCATCGGCTTTCTCTTCGTCCTCTTCCAGATAAACTCATTCATGGTATCCCGAATCACCATCTTAATCTTGCTCCAATCCGCATTGCGCTGGTGCAGCAGACAGTCTTCCACAGCCTCCGACACCACATTGCGGGCCTCTTCCATCAGTCCCTCGGACTCTCTGACATAGACGAATCCCCGGGAAACGATATCCGGTCCGGCAAGCAGTTGATTGCTTCCCTTCTCAAGGGTCAGAACCACAATCAGGATTCCATCCTCCGCCAAATGCTGCCTGTCACGCAGTACGATATTTCCCACATCGCCCACGCCAAGGCCATCTACCAGAATCTCTCCTGTGTGTACCTTGTCTACAATCTTCGCCTCCTGGGAACACAGTTCCAACACATCCCCGGACTGGAGAATGAACACATTCTCCTTAGGGATTCCAAGAGTCGTCGCAATCCCTGCATTTGCCTTGAGATGGCGGTATTCCCCGTGTACCGGGATCGCATACTTAGGCTTCACCAGCGAATAAATCAGCTTCAGTTCTTCCTGGCAAGCATGCCCGGATACATGGGCGTCGGAAAAGATAACGTCCGCCCCCTTTGCCGACAGCTCATTGATGACTCTGGAAACGGATTTCTCATTGCCAGGAATCGGGTTGGAACTGAAAATGACCGTATCCCCAGGCATAATGGAAACCTTCTTATGGACATCCGCAGCCATACGGGACAACGCAGCCATGGATTCCCCCTGGCTTCCCGTAGTAATCAGCACCGTCTTTTCCGGCGGATAGTTCTTGAGCTGGTCAATCTCAATCAGTGTCTTGTCAGGCACATTCAGATATCCAAGCTCCTGTGCAACCTGAATGATATTGACCATACTGCGCCCTTCCACCACCACCTTCCGGTCATATTTGCATGCCGAATTAATAATCTGCTGCACCCTGTCTACATTGGATGCAAAGGTGGCAATGATAATCCTTGTATTCTGATGTTCCGAAAAAATGTGGTCGAAGGTAATCCCCACCGTCCGCTCCGACTGGGTAAAGCCTTTCCGCTCCGCATTGGTGCTGTCCGACATCAATGCAAGGACTCCCTTCTTCCCAATCTCTGCAAACCGCTGCAAATCAATGGCGTCCCCGAACACCGGCGTATAATCTACCTTAAAGTCTCCCGTATGCACCACGATTCCCGCCGGGGAATAGATTGCCAGCGCCGCCGCATCCTGGATACTGTGGTTCGTCTTGATGAACTCAATCCGAAACTGCCCAAGGTTGATGGACTGCCCGTGCTTTACCACCTTCCTCCGGGTACTCCTAAGCAGGTTATGCTCCGTTAATTTTCTCTCAATAATTCCCATGGTAAGCTTTGTCGCATAGATTGGAAGATTCATCTCCCGCAATACATAGCATAATGCGCCGATATGGTCTTCATGTCCATGGGTAATCACGAATCCTTTCACCTTCTGGATATTGTCTTTTAAATAGGTCACGTCCGGGATGACAAGATCGATCCCCAGCATGTCATCCTCCGGGAATGCCAGACCGCAATCCACGACAATAATACTGTCTTCATACTCGAAGGCAGTGATATTCATTCCGATTTTTTCCAGACCTCCAAGCGGAATGATTCGCAATTTTCCATTGTTTTCTCTCTTCAAATTTACACCTCCACGTGCGTCTCCGTTCTATTGTCCTGCCATTTTCAGGCACTCTTGGCATTGTCCGTAGAACTTTAATTCGTGGTCTGACACATGGAATCCCGTCTCCTGCTCAACAAGACGCTCTAATTCGTCTAAGAGGTCCTCTTCAAACGGAACCACTTTTCCACATGTCTTACATATCAGATGATGATGATGATGCTTTGTCTCCCCGTCAAACATATCGCTGATCTCATAGCGCAGGCACCCATCATCAAGATTGATCCGATCCACCAACTGCATTTCCCGTAACAACTGCACAGTCCGGTAAATAGTAGCCAGTCCGATCTCCGGATAGTCTTCCTTTACCAGTTCATAAATGTCTTCCGCAGTCATGTGCTTATCACGATGATCTGCAAGTACCTCTAACACAAGCAACCGCTGGTTGGTTACTTTAAGACCCTTTTCTTTCAGCATTTTCTTAAAATTCTCTTTACTGATGGACATAGTATATTACCTTTCGATCTCGACGTCTTCAAGCAGCTCCTCGAAGACCTTCGATATTGCCGTAAGCTCCACGTCGTCTTCGACAATCTCGTAGATACTGTCCGACGACGCCTCCTTTGACGTATCCTTGAGTATCAGGCACTCCGCATCCCCGTCTTCCGAATCTGTAACCAGGATATAGGTCACGCCGTTCACCTTCGTCTGTTCCAGCACAAAAAAGTCCACTTCCTCCGGAATCTCTTCCGACCTGAATCTTATCTTCTCCATAAATAACTCCTCAAGAATACTTTTCCTGACCGGCCGCAACGGCATCCAGATATCCCTGCAATATAATAACAGCCGCAACCTTGTCAATATACTTCTTGCGATCTTCCCGTCTCACACGATTCTCAATCAAAGTCCGTTCCGCTTCAACCGTAGTCAGGCGCTCGTCCCACATCACGACCTCAAGCCCTGTCCGCCGGGTGAGCATCTTCCCAAACGCTATGGATTGTTCCGCCCGTTCCCCAATATCATTGTTCATATGCTTCGGAAGCCCAAGCACAATCCGCTCAACCTCATACTCTTCAATCAACGCCTCGATACGCGCACAGGTCTTGCGCAGCTTGTTCTCTTCCTTACGGCAAATTGTCTCTATCCCCTGAGCCGTAATGCCCAGAGCGTCACTGATCGCTACGCCTACTGTCTTAGAGCCGTAGTCCAGTCCCATGATTCTCATAGATTATACCCATCTGTTGTGCTCAATATACGTTTTAAGCATCTCTTCTACCAGTTCGTCCCGCTCCATCTTCATAATCAGGCTGCGCGCCCCGTCGTAGCTTGTGATATATGTCGGATCTCCTGACATAATATACCCTACAATCTGGTTCACCGGATTATATCCTTTTTCGCTCAATGCCCTGTACACAATCTCAAGTATATCTTTTGCTTGAATCTGTGGACCGCTTTCTACCTGAAAAAACTGTGTGCTGCTTAAATCTCTCATATACTCACGTCCTCCAAAAATACTTCACTGTTATTCTAACCTATTGACGGGAAAAATTCAATGAATTATTTGTAAACGACTCTCAATTTCTACATTTACCAACTCATTTATCCGATTTTCGCCTAATTTCTGTCCAACCTTCACATATTCCCGGGTGTGTCCCGTCAGGTAACGCTCTCCTTCTACCAGAATCTCTTCTTCCATCAAGACTTCCTGCACCGTCCCAAGAAGCGCATCCTCGTAAGCCTCCTGTTTCCTTCTGCTAAGCGAAAGAAGCTCATTGCTGCGGCAGGCCTTAATTTCCTCCGGTATCTGGTCTTTCATGGCTGCCGCCTTCGTCCCTTCCCGCTTTGAATATTTGAATACATGAGTCTCGTAGAAATTGACCTTGTCGATAAATGCCTTGGACTGTGCAAACTCTTCTTGCGTCTCTCCTGGGAAGCCTACGATTACATCTGTGGTCAATGCTGGACGGGTGAAATATTTCCGCAGGAGCATACATTTCTCATAGTATTCCTCAGACGTGTAGCGTCGGTTCATCCGCTTTAATGTATCGTCGCACCCGCTTTGCAGGGATAGGTGGAAATGGGGACATATCTTTGGGAGTTCTGCAAGCGTTTCCACAAATTCCTGCGTGATGATTCTCGGTTCAAGAGAACCCAGCCGGATTCTTTGGATGCCCGGAATCTCATGGACTGCAAGAATCAGGCCAAGCAGGCTGTCATTCGTATCGATGCCATAGGAGCTTAGATGGATTCCGGTCAGGACTGCCTCTTTGTAGCCGTTATCCGCAAGCTTTTGGATTTCCCCAAGCACACTGTCCCGGGCGCGGCTTCTGACCCTTCCCCGGACATAAGGAATGATACAGTAGGTACAGAACTGGTTGCAGCCGTCCTGCACCTTTACGTATGCGCGGGTATGTTCTGCCGTCTGCTCAAGGTGCAGTTCCTCGTATTCATTGGTATGGTTGATGTCCAATATTTCTTTTTCAAGCCTTTTTTTGCCGGACTCAAATCCTTCCAATATCTCAATCAAATCCTTCTTGCGGTTGTTCCCAATCACAACATCCACACATTCCTCCTGCTCGCCCTCCTTTGCCTGGACGTAACAGCCGCATGCCACCACTAAAGCCTCCGGGTTCTGCTTTCTCGCCCTGTGCAGCATTTGCCTTGACTTACGGTCTGCCATATTGGTGACAGTGCATGTGTTAATAATGTAAATGTCCGCTTTCTCCTGGAACGGCACAATCTCATATCCGTTCCGGACTAATAACTCCTGCATTGCTTCTGTCTCATATGCGTTCACCTTGCATCCAAGATTATGTAATGCTGCTTTTTTCATATTATACTACCATTCCTTTCCGTCTGCCCCCATGTGGCAGGTATTGCGGGATGCCCTCCCTTCTATGCAGGTTGCCAGAATATTTCAGATGGAATACTTTACATCTTTGGCAAATTGTTCCTTGACTTTTCTACCGCTTACTTTTAAGATAGGTATAGAACACGAAAAAATAAGGGAGGTATAGTCCAATGAAAACAGTTCAGATTTCTTTGAATTCTATTGATAAGGTAAAGTCTTTTGTAAATGATATCACAAAATTTGACCACGATTTCGATTTGGTATCCGGAAGGTACGTCATCGACGCGAAGTCTATTATGGGGATTTTCAGCTTAGACCTTTCCAAGCCGATTGACTTGAACATCCATGCAGATACGGCTGAGATTGATACGATTCTCGATGCGCTCAAGGCTTATATCTGTGAGTAAGAATATTCCAGACGGTTATTTTGAACATAAGGGCAGGCTTATACATGAGCCTTGCCCTTTTTATTATCACCACTGTTCATCCCTAACAGGAATATCTGGTACTCCTATTTCACCTCAATAATCTCCACCGTCTCAAGCGCCGTCTTCATCAACTCATCGATCTTCTCGCTCAGATGCTCTTCCGACCTGCGAATCACCTCCACGTTTGGCTTCGTCACCGGATGCTTCGCCACAAAAATCGTACAGCAGTCCTCAAAGGGCTGGATAGACGTCTCATAAGTCCCAATCTTCTCAGAAATATTCACGATCTCCTGCTTGTCAAACCCAATCACAGGCCGGTACACCGGCATCGTGCAGACGTCGTTGGTGGCGGCAAGGCTCTGCATGGTCTGGCTCGCCACCTGCCCGATGCTCTCGCCTGTAATCAGACCAAGACACCCATCCTTTTTCGCGAAATGTTCCGCAATACGCATCATATACCTTCTCATAATAATCGTCAGCTCATCGTGAGGACACTGGTCATAAATATACAACTGAATATCCGTAAAATTCACCACATGTAACTTAACCGGCCCGGCATACCGCGACACAATTCTCGCCAGGTCCACCACCTTCTGCTTCGCCCGCTCACTGGTATAAGGCGGCGCATGAAAATAAGTGGCCTCAATTCCCACTCCCCGCTTGGAAATCATATACCCCGCTACAGGGCTGTCAATCCCGCCTGACAAAAGCAGCATGGCCTTACCGTTGGTTCCCACCGGCATCCCGCCTGCCCCCGGGATAATCCTGGAATAGACGTAGATCTCATTGCGCACCTCTACGTTCAGCATCACATCCGGATGATGCACGTCCACCTTCGTCTCAGGAAATGCGTCAAGAATCGCCTCGCCCAGCGCGCAGTTAATCTCCATGGAAGTAAGGGGGTAGGATTTCCGCGCACGCCTTGCCTCCACCTTGAAGGTCAGGTTCTTATCCGAATACGCCTCGTCCATATAGGCGACCACGTCCTTCTTCAACTGCTCAAATCCCCCATCCTCCATACGGACTACCGGGCAGATTCCCACGATACCGAACACCCGCTTCAAATGTTCCACCGTATCGTCATAATCATAATCCCCGTCACAGTCCACATAAATCCTTGCCTGGGACTTATGGACTTCAAACTGCCCTTCAACGTCTTTCAGTGCGAACCGCACCTGTCTGACGAGCGCATCCTCAAACAGATAACGGTTCTTGCCTTTGATTCCTATCTCTCCGTATTTAATTAAAAAAGTATGATATCTCATCTTCTCTCTTCTCTCTTCTATTCACATATTTTTCTTAACGCCTGGTATATTTCCGAAGGTTCGGCACTATATTGTAGAGGGTATCTAACGTATAGTCAATCTCCTGTGGCGTTGTAAATTCTGACATACTGAACCGCAAGGTAGCGTCTAAGAATTCCTGCCTTGCTCCGATGCCTTTCAGGACGCCGCTGACCTGAGGATGATTCGACGAGCATGCCGACCCGGAGGATACATAGATGCCTTTTTCCTCCAAGGCATGCAGAAGCACTTCGCTTCGGATTCCCGCAAAACCTACGCTGATAATGTGGGGTGCGCTGGTTTCATCATAAAGCCCGTGTATGACGGTATCTTCAATCTGGCTGACACCCTTGATGAACCGCTGTTTCAGCCTGCGCATCCGCGCCACCTTCACATCCAAATCCTGATAAATCATCTTCGCCGCTAAGGAAATACCCGCAATGCCCGGAACATTTTCCGTACCGGAACGGATATTCTTCTGCTGTTCTCCGCCGAATACGATAGGCTTAATCTTCACATTTTCCCCAATATATAAGATTCCCGTACCCTTAGGCCCATGAATCTTATGCCCACTGATCGAACACAGATCTACCTTCAGTTTTTTCGGGTAAATCCGATATTTCCCGAAGCCCTGTACCGCATCCACATGGAACAGGATGTTCTGGTTATATGCCTTTACGATACCCGCTGCCTCCTGAATCGGCTGGACAGAGCCTACCTCGTTATTCACATACATAATGGATACAAGGATAGTATCTTTACACAATGCCTCCTTCAGCGCATCTAACTTCACCCTTCCGTAGCGGTCCACCGGAAGATAGGTCACTCGGAACCCTTCCTCCTCTAAATGGCGCATGGTATTGATGATTGCCGGGTGTTCAATGGCAGTGGTAATCAGATGTTTCCCGGCACGCTGGTTCGCCATGGCAACGCCCCTAAGCGCAAGATTATCGCTCTCCGTCCCGCCGGACGTGAACACGATTTCCTTAGGCTGCACCTTGAGAAGCTTGGCAAATGTCTCTTTTGCTTCTTTTATATATTGCTCTGCCGCAACGCCTTTGGCATGCATGGAAGATGGGTTGCCATAGTCTTCGCACATTACCTTCTTTACCAGTTCCCCTACGCAGTCATATGCCCGGGTAGTCGCGGAGTTGTCTAAATATATTTCTCCCATTCATTTCACTTCCTGATTTTTCTATTTTCTTATTAACAGAATATGTTCTTTCCATGTGATAGGTCACAATCAAATCGATTCTTCCAACCGGAACATCAAAACAGACAGCATGGCAAGCCCCGCCGTCTCCGTCCTTAAAATCCGTCTTCCCAGAGTGACCGCCTTTGCTCCCCACTCCAGGGCAAGCTCCACTTCCTCCTTCTCGAAGCCGCCCTCCGGTCCGATAAAAATTCCCACCGACTGCCCCGGCACAATGGATTCTATGATTTCTTTCGTCTCCTTCATGCCTTCCGCAAGCTCATAGGGAATCAATACCACATCCAGCTTCTTAGCATAGGACAGAGCCTCCGGGTAAGACATCACATCCGCCACCTGGGGAATATACCCTCTGCCCGCCTGCTTTGCGGCGCTTAGGGCGATCTGCTGCCACCGCTCCACCTTTTTTAAAGCCTTCTTCTCATCCAGCTTCACCACCGAACGCCTGGTGCTTACCGGGATTACCTGATACGCCCCCAATTCCACGGCTTTTTGTACAATCAGCTCCATCTTATCCTGCTTTGGAAGCCCCTGGAACAGATAGAGCTTAGAAGACAACTCCGTATCTGTCTGCATTTCTTCCAGAATCCGAAGAACAGCGCCGCCCTCCCCATATTCCTCTACCGCGCACAGATACTTTAAATTATTGCCGTCGCTCACCATCAGTTCCTCGCCCGGACGCATCCTGAGCACGTTCTTCATATGGTTCACATCGGAACCTTCCACAAAAATTTTCCCGTCCTTCACCTGAGAAGGCGTCACAAAAAAATGCTGCATCAATTCTTCCTCGCCGTCACAGATACCCACTCGCCCTGATGATTCACCTCCAGGACCTCAAGGCCGGATGCTTTCACAGCTTCCACCACCACAGTTTCCTTATCGTCGATAATCCCGCTTGTGATATAGATTCCTCCCGGTTTCATCTGACGTACAATCACAGGCGTAAGAGGAACCAGCACATCCGCAAGGATGTTCGCCACCACAATATCATACCTCTCATATCCCACCGCATCCTGCACAGACACATCGTCAATGATATTCCCGATCATGACCTCATACTGCTCTTTGGAAATGCCGTTGGCTTCCATATTCTCATGGGTCGCTTCAATGGCGCAGGGGTCCAAATCTGTCCCCACCGAGTACTCTGCGCCGAACTTTAGCGCAAGCATCCCCAAAATTCCGCTTCCGCACCCAACATCCAGAATACGCGCGCCCTTTTCCACATACTTTTTCAATTGGCGGATACATAACTGGGTCGTCTCGTGAGTCCCCGTCCCGAACGCCGTTCCCGGGTCGATGTGGATGATCAGCCTGTCCTCGTCCTTTTCCTCCACCTTCTCCCAAGACGGAATGACAAGGATATCGTCAATGTAAAACTGGTGGAAATACTGTTTCCAGTTATTCACCCAGTCCACATCCTCTGTCTGGGATTCTTCGATGGTACATTCGCCCACATCCAGATAAGAGCGCATCTCTTCCAGTTCCTTTCGTACATTCATCAAGATACTTCCCTTATCCTCCTCTTCCCCAAGATAAAAGGTCAGGTATGCCTTGCCGTCATCCTCCGGCAAATCCGGCAGGATGTCCACAAACATCTGCTCCTTATCCTCCTTTGTCAGAGGCACCTTGTCCTCAATCTGGACGCCCTCAATCCCTAAGTCCATCAACATACTGCTTACGATGTCCTCAGCCTGCGTCGTCGTCGTCAGCCGGAACTGATTCCACTTCATATTTTTCTCCTCTCTTACATCCGAATACAATCCTCTATCCCCCGCGAAATTCAAGACAATAGATGCTCAATCAAAATCTTTGCTCCCATTAAAATCAGAATAATCCCTCCCAAAAGCTCCGCCTTCGCCTGATACTTCGTCCCAAATATATTGCCTATTTTAACACCTGCCACCGATAATGTAAACGTTATCACGCCAATAAAACAGACCGCCGGCACAATATCTACCTTGAGAAATGCAAATGTCACTCCTACCGCAAGGGCATCGATGCTGGTCGCCACCGCAAGCCCCAGCATCGTCCGTATATCCAGCGCCTCATCCGCCTCCTGGCAGCACGCCTCTGGCCTAAGCGCCTCCCGGATCATATTTCCTCCTATAAATCCAAGCAGGACAAATGCAATCCAGTGGTCAATTGACGTAATCACATCCCGGAACTGGACGCCTAAGACATATCCCACAAGGGGCATACCTGCCTGAAATATCCCAAAATACGCCCCCACAAGCGACGCCTTCCTCCACGTACATTTCTTCATGGAAAGCCCTTTACAGATTGATACGGCAAATGCATCCATCGAAAGCCCCACAGCAATCAAAAACAGCTCTATAATCCCCATGGCAAATGAACCCCTTTCTTTTGTAAAATCTACTTATATGTGGGCACACTAATCCCATTCCTTATCTGCCCACTGGGCAATCCTCTTGAAATCCAGCACTAATTCCCCGCCAAAAATATTGACCGGAATCTGGGCGTCGATTGGATAAATGGTGACTTCGCCTTCCCCTTCCAGGAAATACACCAGCACCTTCTTTGTATAGGGGTCTACAATCCAGTATTCCCGAACCTTTGCCTGTTCATATTTCGCAAGCTTGACAATATAATCCCGCCGCTTGGTTCCCGGCGACACCACTTCCAGCACAAAATCCGGCGCGCCTATAATATTGCGCCTGACAATCTTTTCCGGGTCGCAGACAATCACCACATCCGGCTGAATCATGGTCTTCTCGTCGCTGTCCAACTGGACGTCCACAGGGGAGATGAAAGGCGTACACGCCACGTCACGGTCTAAGATATAGTTCGCAATCTGCCGATGGACTTCCGCAGCCATCAACTGATGGAAGGTCGTAGGAGCCGCCATGTCGTAGAAATATCCGTCAATCAATTCCACCCGCAGATCGTCCGGCAAATCCCAGTAATCCTCAATCGTATAAGAACCCGGCTTTCGCTTCACCGCGTATGCAGCCGACGCTTCCTTGACCACCATCTTCTCCCGGAATGCATTTTCCAGATCGCTCCATGTCCTATAATCTATATTTTCCGCATTTCCCTCAAATATCTTCTTTACCGTCTCTATGGGGACTCCGGATAATTCTGCAATCTGAAAATATGTATAGCCCCATTCCTGTTTCCTGCGTTTCATTTCCTGAATCGTCATGACATTTCCCTCCTTGCCTGTTCCTTTGTAAGGAACAATTCCTGCAAAATCTACGTACTACCTTACGATATCCCAAACGCCGCCCATTCGGCATTCTCAAGCAGCTTTCCTGCCTCCTCTTTTGTAAGTCCGTATTCTTGTGAAAGTAATGCGAATTCTTTCCCGACCCAGGTATCCGATACCGTCATGTTATCGCTGTTCACCGTCACCTTTATCCCATGCTCAAGATACTTCCGGAGTGGATATTCCGAAAGGCTCCCGACCGCCTTTGTCTGTAAATTACTGGACGGGCACATCTCCAATGCGCATCCTTGCCTTTTAAGCTCCTCCATCAGTTCTTCATCCTCGATTGCACGTACCCCATGCCCGATCCGCGCGGCGCCGAATTCTAACGCCTTCCAGATACTTTTTGCTCCGTCCGCCTCTCCCGCATGGATGGTAAAGGGGATACCAAGGCTTCTGGCATACCGGAATTCCTCCTCATAATCATCGGTGGGGTACAAGGCTTCGGCTCCCGCCAAATCCACTGCCACTACGCCTTTTCCCAGATAACGGGACGCAACCCGCACGGTTTCCAGATTCTCTGCACGAAGCCCGTCTCCCCGCATACAGCATAAAATCGCCCGCAGGCAAATTCCCTGCCCTGCTTTGCATACAGCCTTCTTTGCCTCATGTGCAGCCCTTTCAAGCCCCGTAAGAACCGCCTGCACTGCCTTCTCCTGAGTAAGCCCTTTCTGCCTGTGGAGCTGGGGTGCGAACCGGATTTCCCCATAGCGAAGCCCTCTCTTTGCAAGCCCCAGTCCAAGGTCATAAGCCGCCACCCTCAGGTTCTCTGCCGTCTGTAAGACAGCCAGTGGGATGTCAAAGCATTTCAGATATTCATTCAGGCTCCCACAATCGTTTTTTGCCGTAAGATAGGGTCGAAGTCCTTCCGGGGTATCCGCCGGAAGCTCCACATGTCCTTTTTGCGCCAGCTTCAAAACCGTCTCCGCCGACAGCGAACCGTCCAGATGGAGATGGAGATCAATCTTGCCAAACTTCTCCATCATCCGGTCATCCCTTCTCATATCAGTTTCTCCCACTCCTTCTCACGGAATCCCGTCACCACAGCCGTATCCGTCACCAGAATCGGCCGTTTCACCAGCATACCGTCCGTCGAGAGCAGTTCATACTGCTCTTCCTCCGTCATATCCGGCAGCTTGTCCTTCAACTGCATTTCCCGGTAAATCATTCCGCTGGTATTGAAAAATTTCTTCAAAGGCATCCCGCTCTTCTCATGCCACGCCTTCACTTCTTCTTTCGTGGGATTCTCATCCTTAATATTCCGCTCTTCAAACTCCACGCCCTTCTCATTAAGCCACTTCTTCGCCTTCTGGCATGTACTGCACTTTGGGTAATGTACCAACAGCATCTTCTCTTCCTCCTTCTGCAAGACCTTTCATTTGATTGCAGTATTCAACTCCTGTTCCACCTCGTCAAGCTCTTTTAAAATCTCCTCCTGCTGTTCCCCGAACAACAGCTTTTTATTATAACGGTAATACCTCTCACATTCATTGTCCTTCAAGAACTGCACGCTATAAACATTCGTATTCAGCTCCGTCACAAATGCGACCATCTCCTGGCTGTCTCCGAAAGCTTCCTCCATGAAGTCAAAAGCATGCTCAAGCGCATCCAATGTCTCCTCTATTTTCTCCTCCCGCGCTTTCGTCTCCTGCCCGAACATTTCTTTGATACGGTCAAATGCATCTTCCCCCGACAGATGTTCCTTCTTCGCCTCCTGCCCATACCGCTCAAGAGCGCCAAGCGCTTTTTGCCAGATTCCATCCTCCATCCTGGTCAGATGCTCTGCTTTCCGTAGTTTCCCATATTTCTCTGACGCTTCCCAAATTACCGTGTTAAGCTCCAAGCACTCTTTGTAACGAAGCAGATATTCATAAAGCAAGGTGATATACCGGTCTTCCTCAAATCTGTCCCGGAACATTCCGCCAAGTTTTCCAATGAGCATACTCACCACACTAAGCCGCTCGTCGAAAGGCGCATACCGAATCTGCTCCACCGTCTCCCGTCCATAATTGCCTTCCACAATCCGCAAAAGACCGTAATCCCGCTTATATTTCTCGTATAACTCCAGATAATTTGCAAAATCCTTCGCAATCTTCCAATGCTGGATATATTGATGCACCACATCCCTGTCCGCCCGTTTTCCCAAAATCTCACAGGCCTTCAGGAATTCTGATAAATCCTCCCATCCCCGCGCCGTCGCGAACGCCTTGCCGTCCACCGTGGTCTCAATCCGATAGAAATAATCCCGCCGGATTTCCAGATACGCCATGATTGCCGGGTGTATCTCCGCTCGATAGGCGTATTCCTTCCATGCCTCATAATTCTCTTCCACGTCAATCTTCCGAATCCTGTCAAGGGTCACGATATCAAAATCCCGCACAGATTTGTTATACTCCGGCGGATTGCCGGCCGCAACGATAATCCACCCCTGAGGGACTGCCTGATTGCCAAAGGTCTTACATTGAAGGAACTCAAGCATCGTAGGCGCAAGCGTCTCGGAGACACAGTTGATCTCATCGATGAACAGAATCCCCTCTTTGATTCCTGTCGTCTCCATCTTCTCATATATGGATGCGATGATTTCACTCATCGTATACTCCGTGGCAGAATATTCTCTGCCGCCATACATTTTCTCACGGATAAACGGCAATCCCACCGCACTCTGCCTCGTGTGATGAGTAATCGTGTAAGCCACCAGCCCAATCTTACATTCCTTCGCAATCTGCTCCATAATCTGAGTCTTTCCAATCCCCGGAGGACCCATCAACAGAATGGGTCTTTGGCGGATGGACGGTATCTTGTAGCCGCCGTCCCCGTCTTTCAGCAGATAAGCCTCTATCGAATCCTTGATTTCCTGTTTTGCCCGCTTAATATCCATGGCAACCTCCTCTATTCAGTTCATCCTCAGAAAGCACCAGCTTTATCGCCCAAGGCGGAACATCCATATCTTCATAATCTTCCTCCAAAAACACGAACGCCGTCTCAAAGGGCGGCATCTTCCCCGGATAAATTCCTTTTCCGTCCGTAAAATAGATCAACCCTTTCAACTGCCCGAACACATGCCGGCGCATCAGTTCCTCGACATATACGAACGCGGGCCTGAAATCCGTCCCTCCCTCTCCCCGCAGTTCCAGATTCTCCATATACTCCCTGAGTTCTTCCCCACTGGTAATCTTCCGGTCTGTCTGCACCCTGTCGTCACACTGGATGACATGGATATTCACCTTGCAAAAAAAGCTGTTGTTCTCACTGAGTACATCATAGGTTTCTTCCAGAAATTTTTTCACCAGTTCTCCGGAACAGGACATGGACGTATCAATCACCACCACAAACTCTTCCACCTTCTGTGTCTCCTTCCACTCCAGCGGTTCCACAAGGGGCAGATTGCCGTACAGGGACAGCCCATAGGTATAGAATACATAGTCGAAAGAATCCTCATCCACCGCCGTCTCTTCCCGCAGAACCGAAAATTTCCTGAGGAACTGGCGGTAATCGAAACGTTCCCGGTTCTCCACCCTAAGCTGCCCGATGAAATCCCCCGCTCCCGATGACATTTCCTCTGAAAATGTTTCCATCTCTGTCTCCATCTGCTCACTCACATCCTGCCATCGGTTCTCAATCTCTTCCTGCTTCTTCTTTTCCTCTTCCTTTGGCCAGTAACTGTGGTCGTCTATCCGGAATTCTGCCTCAAGCCTGAAGGTTTCTTCCTCGGAAAGCCCCAGGCCGTAAAGGACTCGATAGACCTTATCCGCTGATAAGACCTTGAGTTCCTTGTGAAGCCTTCCATAGGTTTCCCGCCGGAGCAAAGAGCGACCCGCAAGGACGCACCGGTACTGCATTCCGTCTATGATGGATTCCGCGGCAATATCACAGGCAAGGCTGTAGAGACGTTCCTTGCGCCCCTTCCTTCTGGTGATGTGATGGAAAATACCATGAAGTACCAGATGCAGATAGAGCCGGTTCACCCTGATCCGGTCTTCCCGGTAAATCCCGCCCAGATATTGGGGATGATAGTATAGGAATAATCCGTCTGTCCCAAGTCCGTCTGCACCAACGTCCATCACAAATGCCAGGCTTGAAAGCGCCACATCCAGAAAACGCATTTTCAGATACAGCTCATTGCGGGAGACGGTAAGAATCTTCCTGCCGACCATTTCCAGTTTTTCGCCTGTATCCATGCCCTTCTCCATAACTCACCTTTCACTTCCCAATATTCTCATACCTCACAGCTCAAACTTCTTCTTTCTCGCCGGATACCTCCTGTGTTTCTCATCCATAAGGACGCTCAGGATCTCCGTTTCCTTCCTCTTTGACGCCGCATCCACTGCATAACCCAAAGCCGCCTCCGTCCAGTATCCTTTGGATGAAAGAAACCGAATCCCTTCCACATCCTCATGCCCAATCAGAAAATCCGCCGCATCTTCCAAATGCTCCCTCACATAAGTTCCATATGCCTCCTGCGCTCCTTCTGCCAGCCGGAACGGACAACGCAGGCGGTCAAGCGCCAGCTCCGCCGCAATCTCTGGTTTCTCCTGGGCCACCGTATGAAAGAACAGTTCGTCATATTTCTTGAAATCCAGTTTCCGATCATAAAAGCACTGCCGGTAATAACCGCCCGCACCATGATGCTGGGTAAACAATATCCTTGCGGGGGTATTCTCTACGGCTTCCTCATAATGCTCCGGGAAGAGAAGACGCGCCTCCTGCTCCTTTACCGCGCTTCCGCTTGAAGAATAGCGAAGTTTCACCCGAACCTCAAAGCGAATCTCATCCAGAATGGATTTCAGGCAGCTTTGCTCCCCTTCCTGAAAATGAATCTCCACCTCCGACAGGCGACATCCGGTAAACGCACCGCCGCCAATCTCAAGCAGGCTGTCCGTCAGCGTCAGCTTCTTTAGGTTCTTACATCGGTAAAAAGCATACCTGCCAATCTCCGTCACCCGGGCCGGAAGATGAACCTCCTCTACCATGCCGCCGCCAATCCTGCCCTTTATACTTCCCGTAAATGGGCTATGACATACACCATGCCGCGTATCTGTGTACACCAACGCTTCCCCTTCTTCCCTGCGGTCTTTAGCAAACGCATAGTCTCCGATCCCCTTCACTTCCATTCCGTCAATCTCATCCGGAAGAATCACTTTCCCTTCCGTCCCATAACATCCCGTAATCACGACGCCGTCTTTGGCTTTACGGTAATGAATCTCCGGGCATATCTGTCTTCGTTCTTTTTCTCTCATTGCCATCCTCGCGGCCTGCCTGTCCAAAAATACTGTCAATAATAACCTCTCCACATATTCAGATACATCTGCACATTTGTACGCACATGGAGCCATAATATTTCCAAAAACTTCTGCTTCTTAGGATTCTTGGCCGCCGCCATCACATAACGCACCCCTTTTGACCTGGTATAATGGTCCGCTTTACGCAGATGCCATCCGCTCGTCACCACGACGCAATCCTGAAAATTACAGTTCTGCATCATCCGGCAGGAATACAGCAGGTTATGGTAGGTGCTGACTGCCTGCTTCTCTTCTAAAATATACTCGCCGGGTACGCCAAGCTCCATGGCATACCGCTTCATCGCCTCTGCCTCCACGTAATCGCTGTGGACCGCCGCCCCTGACATGATGAGATACTTCACCTTCTTCTCCTTCCAGAGTTCCACGCCTTTCTCGACCCTTGCTTTCAGCGTGTCGGACGGGACGCCGTCCGCCTTCACCCTGCACCCGCAGACAATGGCACAGTCATAACTGTCCTGCTCCCACCGCTTCTTTGGCGCGCGGAATATCACACAAAATAAAAATATATGGGCTGCCAGAAAGCCAGCCGTCATCCACTTCATCTTTTCCTTTGTTATCATTGACACCTTACCTCGCTTTTGCTTTTTCAGTCTCATGTAATTTTACACTCTTTTCTCATACATTGCAAGGGAATGCATATACATACTATAACGAACTCAAATGGAGTATCTATGTCATATCTCAAACCACTGGGAATCACCCTGTTCTTTGTCTTATCCTATTTCGCTGGATGCCTGGCTGCCGCCCGGTTCCCGCCAAAGACTTCGGCGCCGTCCGCCTCCGATGCGGTTTCATCTGCAATCGTTCCGGCCGCGGAAAACTGGGGGCTAAGTTTTCAGGAAGAGGGGAAGCCTCCTGTCGCAAACGCCACGTTTGAAGAACTTAGAAAGTATGACGCTTATTATGCGGAAGACACGGACGAGAAACGGATTTACCTGACTTTCGACTGCGGATATGAGAACGGAAATACGGAAGCACTTCTGGACGCCCTGAAAAAGCATAAGGCAAGCGCGACCTTCTTTGTGGTCGGGAATTTTATTTCCACAAGCCCGGAACTGGTGAAACGCATGCACAAGGACGGACATACGGTGGGCAACCATACTTTTCATCATCCGGATATGTCACAGATATCCACAAAGGAAGCATTTGAAAAGGAACTGAAAGATGTAGAAGACCTGTACAAAGAGATTACGGGGGAAGAGATGGTAAAATACTACCGCCCGCCCCAGGGAAAATACAGTACGGAGAATCTCCAGATGGCGAAAGATATGGGGTATCATACGTTCTTCTGGAGCCTTGCTTATGTTGACTGGTATCAGGATAACCAGCCTTCCCACGACGAAGCGTTCGATAAATTGCTGGGGCGTATCCACCCCGGGGCGATTGTGCTGTTACATAGTACCTCCAGTACCAATGCGGAGATTCTGGACGAATTACTGGGGAAATGGGAGGAAATGGGGTATACGTTTCATGGGTTGGAGGAGTTAGTTGGGTGATTGGGCTGGGCGGATGGTTTTTCCGGGCGGACGGCAGAGAGGGCGGGGAGTCCCGGGTGCGAGACAGGGCAACGCGCCCTCTCTGCCTGTGTATCGGTAAATTTCTTCCGTACAGCCGGAATATGTGATTACTCTACCGTGACGGATTTTGCTAGGTTTCTTGGTTTGTCTACGTCGCAGCCGCGGCCTACGGCGATGTAGTAGGCGAAGAGCTGGAGGGGGATGATGGCAAGGGAGTTGGTAAAGTATTTGTTGGTTTCCGGTATGTAGGTCACGTAGTCGGCGGCTTTTTCGGCTTCGGTGTTGCCTTCTGTCGTGACTGCCATTACGAATGCGCCCCGGGTGCGGACTTCTTCCATGTTGCTGATCATCTTTTTGTAGAGGTCTTTCTGGGTCAGGACTGCCGTTACCAGAGTTCCCTCCTCTACAAGGGAGATGGTGCCGTGTTTAAGTTCGCCGGCGGCGTATGCCTCGGAGTGGATGTAGGAGATTTCTTTTAGTTTCAAGGAGCCCTCCATTGATATTGCATGGTCGATTCCCCTTCCGATGAAGAAAATGTCCCGTGCCGCCAGATAGCGGGTGGCAAATTTCTGGATTTTTTCCCGGTTGTTCAGAATCATCTCGATTTGTGCCGGGAGGGCTTTCATTTCTCCTAACATTTTTTCTAAACCGCTGTCTGAAAGCTGTCCTCTTACTTGTGCGAACTTCATTGCCAGAAGATACATGGCTGTCAGCTGCGCCGAGTATGCTTTGGTGGTGGCCACTGCGATTTCCGGGCCTGCCCAGGTGTACATAACATTATCGGCTTCCCTTGCGATGGAGCTTCCTACTACATTGACGATTCCCAGCACCCTTGCGCCCATCTTCTTCGCTTCGCGCAGGGCGGCCAGGGTGTCTGCCGTCTCTCCGGACTGGCTGATTACGATTACCAATGTATGCTCATCTAAGATAGGGTTCCGATAGCGGAATTCTGACGCCATATCTACTTCCACCGGAATTCTTGCAAGCCCCTCAAGAATGTATTTGCTGGTATGCCCTACATGGGATGCAGAACCGCACGCAACGATCATGATTTTTTGGATTTCACGGATGTCGTCGTCCGTCATGCCCAGTTCTTCGATTTCGATTCCGTTGCCCTTGATTCTTGGGGAAAATGTGTCCATAACGGCTTTCGGCTGTTCGTACATCTCTTTCAGCATAAAATGCTCGTAACCGCCCTTTTCGGCTGCATTCACGTCCCATTCGATACGCACCGGTTCTTTGGCAATGGGTTCTTCGTCTACATTGTAGAACTCCATGGAATCTTTTGTCATGCGGACGATTTCTTCATTTTCGATAAAATAGACGTCTCTGGTATAGCGCAGCACCGCCGGGACATCGGAGGCAATGATGCTTCCGCCGTCCGTATGTCCGACGATTAACGGGCTGTCTTTGCGCACGGCATAAAGCTCCTCTGGGTGGTCTTTGAAAATAATTCCCAGGGCATAGGAGCCTTCCATCCGGTGCATGATTTTAGTGATTGCCTGTAAAGGGTTGCCCTGATAGTAGTAGTCCAGAAGGTGGGCGATAATCTCCGTATCCGTCTCGGACAGGAACTCATATCCCCGCTTTTCCAGTTTCTTCTTGAGCTTTAAATAGTTCTCGATGATACCGTTATGTACGACTACGATGCTCTTATCGGCATTGAAGTGGGGATGCGCGTTCACGTCTGACGGCGAGCCGTGGGTCGCCCAGCGCGTATGGCCGATTCCCAGCGTCCCCGGCAATGTGGCGCCGTCATGGGTCAGCTCGCTTAATACCTTGAGCCGGCCTTTGGATTTGATCATGTCGATTCCGCCGTCGTTGTATACTGCGATTCCGGCAGAATCATATCCTCTGTACTCCAGTTTTGCCAATCCGTCTAATAGGATTGGCGCTGCCTGCCTGTTTCCGATATAACCTACAATTCCACACATATGAGAAAGCTCCTTTACATCTGTAATAAAAATCATTGCATTAACTCCTACATAATACTGTCCGTCTTCGGAATTAATGCAATGAAATGTTAATCTAAATCAATAAAATCTACCTGGAACGTATCGCCCTTTTTCTTCTGCCCTCGTTTTTTGGAGGACTGCATGTTCAGAAGCTCGTCCAAATCGTCGATCATGTCGTTTGAACTGCCGCCGTAGCCGGCATCATCGTCATAGGCATCATCGTCGTCGTATTCATCGTCGTCGTATTCATCATCGTCGTAACCATATCCGTCGTCATCGCCGAATCCATCTGAATCAAAATCGTCATCATCGTCAAAATCATCAAAGAGATCTTCTTCCTTCAAGCTCATGGTCTTCACAGGGACTCTGACAGCCGGCTCCCCTGCGGGCTTTTTCGACGCTGCCTTGATTGCTTTTCCCGGCGCAGGTTTCTTCGCCTTTGACGCAGGTTCGTCATCCCTGTCAGGGTCGATGTCGTACTCGTCATATAAGTCGTCCAATTCCAGATTCCGATTATGAAGCTTCACGCTGACCATCACCAGGAAACCAATCAGTACTAACATCAACATCATGCCGATAATCAATACGATATCCAGGAAATCTGCTACGAACTTCAGGAATTTATTCCACCAGCCTTTTGGTGTCTTCTCTTCCTTCGCAGCCGCAGTATGCTCTACGTATCTCTGGTATGTCTTGTCCACCGTATCATACTGGTACATCTCCCGCTGCCCGTCTGCGTTCAGGGCATACAGGACATAATAATCAGCCTTGTCCACATCCTGCCATACAGGGAATTCCTTGCCGTTCAATGTGAGCACAGTCTCCTTGTACTGTTTTGGCAGATTCACAGACCCATCATCCCTAAGTGGTATGATATAGCGGTCTGCAGAAATGCTGACCATCTCGAAAGGAAGGAATGCGCCTTTGTCGCCGTCGTACAGGAACAGCTCTGCCTCTCCGCCGGCCGATGGCGTCAGATAAAATGCCGACATATTGCTGACCGGCTGTGTCACCACCTGGCATACCTGTCCCTCTAATGTCATCTCACCCCGGGTAAATCCCTGAGGAACGATTGCGTCGGAAAAATCATTGGTGACGATATACTGCACTCCGTCAATCTCAACCTGGGGACCGTTGGCCGCACCCGTACTGCCGCCGTCTCCATTCTCTTCCTCAGGCTGAATCAGCGATGGATCCCCAGGTCCAATTGTGACTGCGGAACTTCCTTCCGTAATATCCAGTCCGGATCCGCTGATATCTGTCCCGGATGACTCAGAGATGGTAACATTCCCGGTTCCTTCTGCTAATGCCTGAAACTTCAGGGTATATCCGTCTTCTATACTCTCACCGGTACAGTTCATGGTAATCGTACCGCCGCCGCCTGTAGCTTCGTCACCGCTGACGAACCTCAGCATATCCGTATCATAGGAAAGCGTCATACTCAGCGACGCAATGTCGGCAGAAGAAATGACCCTTACCGATATCTCTACTTCAGCCCCCACCGTCGTAGACGGGTCTGAGAAACGTACTTCCGCAGATGCCGCATGGGCAACCATCGATACACATGGACACAGCATACACACTATAAACAATAAAGAAAGTACCTTCTTCCATCTTCTCATGTAAGCTACCTCATTTTTCTAAATTATTACTTTATCTATCTTTCCTTTACCGCCTTATCCGTACAACCTGTTTCTGACTATCACCTCAGCCAAAAGGAATACACACTGTCATTCAACATAGCCGTCATCAGAAGACGGTTCATCCGGCGTGGACGGCTCCGATATATCCGGTGTATCCGACTCGCCGTCATCTCCGGGCGAGTCCCAATTGTTTCCTCCACCTGTACTTCCGGTTCCTCCGCCAGTAGAACCTCCACTGCCTCCGCCGGAAGACGTCCCGCTGCCCCAGCTGACTCCGCCGCTCGAAGAACCACCGTTATAATCGTAGTCATTGTTATAGTCGTCATCATCCGGCTGATTCATGATTTCCTGTGTAGACTCATTCACCATCGGTTCACGGTGTCCCGCTTTTGACACAATCTTGTCACTAATCGCCGATACGGTAGAAGATACGGAATATGAATCACTGTCTCCATAGAAAAATTTGTGGAGCATCTCTACATTGCTTTCCAATGTAACCGGAATGACAACACTTCCTACATCTACCAATTCGTCCGTCGTCTTATCAAATGGGAAACCAGTCGTCTCGCCTAACCGGTAATCAAAAGCATCCTTCGCATAATCCAGAATCTCCGCCATCGTGAAATTCGTCGCAACTTCCGGAAATACCTTATCTATAATCCGGTTCAATTGTGCCGGAGAAGCCTGCTGCAATTTTTCAACAATCTTCGCAAGCACCATCCGCTGCCGTTCCGCACGCTTGAAATCATCTCCCGCCGTATACCGGATTCTTGCATAAGCAGTTGCCTGCAGGCCATTTAAAATCTGAGGCCCCGGCTCTGTCACGCCCGCCGAAACTCTTCCCGTAGATTTCATGATCTCAATCGCATAACCACAGATATAAGGAATCTCTTCTTCCGTAACATCAATCTCGATTCCCCCTACTTCATCCACAACGTCGATCAATGCGTCAAAATTTACAGACACATAATGTTCGATATCCATATCAAGGTTCTTATTCAACATGGCGACCGCCTCTTCCGGGCCGCCGTAAGAATACGCCGCATTCGCTTTGTCGATCGTCTTATCGTCCTGCTCCAAAAGGGTATCCCGAAACACAGAAGAAATCTTTACCTCCAACGTCTCCCGATTCAGGCTTGCAATCATGATCGTGTCGCTCCTGGTTCCCTTTCCAAGCTCGTTCTTCCGGGAATCCACGCCAAATAACGCAACGTTCAGATAGCCGGTGCCTCTCTCCCTTGCCTCCTCCGACACGCTCAGTTCCATCGGATCAATCGGCACCTTCTCAATCTTGGACAGCTTACTCGCCAGGATTACGGCTCCCGTAGCTGCCACCAGAGCCACCGTTCCCCCAAGGATTACTCCGATCTTCTTTCCCAGGGACCATGCACCAAAACCACGCTTCCTGGACCTTCGCCCACGCCTGTAATGATTTTTTCCCTTTGCCATTCTCCAATGTCCTTTCTTTCATTACTATTTACGATAACATTCTTCAATATATTACCTCATTTTCCCGAAAACTTCAATTATAAATATTCATTTCCGGCTATTTTTCCCAGTATGCCTTACTCGCAGAACATTTTTTCACGATCCAAAGGGGAATTTTCCGATAATTCTGTCCCATCTTGTAACCCAGGTACTTGCATCCACTTTTATAAATAAGTTCCGGAAGCAGATACCACTTTCCCTTTCTTACCAGATACCCGGCCGTATCCTTTACCATCCGGATTCCCTCTGATTCGGAGCGAATTCCTGCAAAGACTTCCGGGTGGTCTGCCTGTGAAACCGCCAGGTCAAAATTTCGCCGGAACTGCTGGCTCCCCGAATAATTATGAGAATGGACCACCCTCGCCTCTGCCGCATAGGCAACCTGATATCCTGCTTTTATCATCTGTGCTGCCATTACCATGTCTTCATTGAAAATGGTCTTCTTAGTAAATCCACCCATCTCCCGATAAATCGAGGCTCGGTATGCCGCGCACACATCTGAACAAAAGAAGGTCTTAATCCCAAGCTCCGGAAGATCTTCCATCCCTTTTTTTCTACTCTTGGCCGGATAATTAAACGACCGGGTATACCGCTCAATGGTATCGCAGCCCTTTGCCGGCAGCTGCCGCGCATAAGCAACTCCCACACGCTCTGATACAAGCAAGGGTTTCACAAGCTCCCCAACCATTTCTACGTTTGCCGGCAGCGCATCTTGTGTCATGAACACAAGGATATCTGCATCGGATAATGCAAATCCCATATCCCGAGTTCCTCCATGGTCAAACTCATCCTTCCGGATATGGGTTACGGAAACTCCCCGCATATGTTCTGCCTCTTCCGGGAAAAACTCTGCCCTTGTATTGATTATGAAAATATGTCCGATTGGATAACGCTGTCTTTTCAGCCTCTTCAACGCCTCCATAAACCGGCTGTCCGGCCGGTATGTCAGAATCACCACGTCCACACGGCTCTGCTTACTCATCTTCCTGTCCATTTCCTCTCTTATTCCTATCATATCCTACAAACAAATACATCATTCCTGTAAGAATCAGCCAGAACCAGGTAGTCGGGTTACTGAACCAAGTGGTAAAAAAAGCCAATGCAAGATAAATCGCAATCTGCCCATAGAACAGGTACACCACAGGATTCCCGCTCTTCTTTACAACCTGCATCACCCATTTTGCCGCCGCGCCAACCAACGCCGCAAACAGGAATACACCGATAATCCCGAAATCATAATATGCGTCATAAAACATGGTAAGCGTCGTAAGCTCCGGCTTCGTCAGGAAGACTGCAGAGCTTGTCAGCTTGGGGAACACAAATTTAAGTCCTGTCAGCGCAAAAACGGGAAATAACAACCTCACTCCTAAGGTATGCTTTGTAAGCTGCTCTACCATACAGTTGAAATTCTCGAAATTATTTGCCACATAGATATAGGGCTGTGTGATGAAAATCGGCATCTTTTCATATTTCATCTCAAATATGCCGTTTAAGTACGCAATATCGTGATGGCGAAATACCGTCAAAACCACATAAACCGGAATCAACGCCAACACAATTCCTGCCACAGTTCTAAGCCGAATCTTCCGATTTACCATAATATATGTAACCATGGCAAAACCAACGGCAAAAAGAAGCTGGAACCTTGAAACACACAGGATGGGAATCGCAGCAGCCATTATATTCGCCAGCGCGATTACAATCCGCTCTTTCCTTCCTGCCTCCTCGCTTACCTTTTGGTACAGAACCGTGATTGCCGGAATCAGGATACAGCTGATTGTAAAATAATGCACCCCGGAAATATGGAAATAGGAATAAGCATGGGGCTTGTCGGAGAACAGGGGAATAAACCCAAGCTTCACCGCCTCGAACAGGAAACACAACACAGATACCGCCATAAGGCCAGTAATGCACAGAAACAGCCTGTCTGCCTGCGTCCGGTTCTTGCACAGTTCTTTTCCGGTATCCATGTCATACCGCTGCCCCCACTCATACCCGATGCCGAAGCCAATATAAATCAGGAAAAAGCACAGCCACGTCACATAGTCCCAATCCGTCTGAAGCCTGCTGAGCTTGAGGCACGCAATCCCCTGGCCGCCTACCCATGCAAGGGTAAAAAGCCCTCTCAGTTCTGTTAAATTCCCCGTCTCTTTCACCCAGTGCAGATACAGGTACAATGCTTCCAGCATCAGCAAAACCCCGGAAAGATAGTAGAGCCTTGCAAGAGAAGCGATATAACTCATAAAAAACACCAGCATGTAGGTGCCATATTCCATTATAATGTCGTTGCGTCTTCTCATTGCGTATCTCCTTCAAATGTGGTATTCATTGCCGTGGCGTCTTCCGTCACCCCTGTCAGATAGATGATGTCATCATGGATCTGCTTCACTTTACTAGACGGTTCATACCATTCTTCCGCAAAAATATTCTGGTGAAGCATAGATACATTTCCAATAAAGTCAATCGGCACTACATAAGATCCCGTATGATTCCTTACATCCTCGCTGGTCGTCACGGCGTATGGGAACCCTGTTTTCCCTACGATATTATAATTCAGGATATTCGCCGCAAACCCCAGCATATCCGTAATCGACAGGCTGGTGGAAATCTGCGGGAACACCTCGTCTACAATCTTATTCAGGGTCAATAGGTTGGCTTTCTTTGCCTTTTCCACCGTAAGTTCCAAGACCTCCCGCTGGCGTTCCGTACGTTTGAAATCATTTCCTTCCGTATAGCGGATTCTGGCATAGCCGACCGCATGAATCCCGTCTAACAACTGAGTGCCTGCCACTTCGTCAATACAATCTTCCTTCGTCATTTCCTTTCCGACAACCTGAGCTGTCTCGAACGCATACCCGTTGCAGTAAAACGCCTCTTCCTGAGTCATATCAATCTCAAGCCCGCCCAAGGCGTCAATCACGTCAACCAAAGCGCTGAAATTAACGCTGACATAATTACGGATGTCTAAATCAAAATTACGGTTAAGCAGACTGATTGCCGCCTCCGGACCGCCCCTGTTGTACGCAGAATTCGCCTTCTCGTAATTGCCGTCCGCCTGCAGAAGAAGCGTATCCCGGTATACCGATGTCAGCGTCACATCATTCGTCTCATTGTTGATGCTCACAATCATAATACTATCGCTCTGTACGCCTCCTTCCAGCTCCCCATTCCTGGAATCCAAACCAAAACAGGCAATATTCGTATAAGGCCCGGTATCCTTATAGACCTCCAGGTTATTCGGGTTCAGTATATTGATATCCAGTTTGCCCAGTTTCAGCATACCATATCCGACCACACACAATATGGCTAAAATAAACAATTCAAAACACAGCAGGACGACTCTTCTCCTGCGTCTCTTCTTCTTTTTCTTCTGCCTTTCCTGCTGTGCCAGTTTTTTATCCGTTCCCCTCTTCCTGCCCGGATTGCGATTCCGGTCCGCATTCCTGCACTGCTCTGCCTCCCTCTTCCTGTTCGGATTGCGGTTCCCATTCCTGTTTCTGTCTGCACTTCTTCTGTCTATGCTTCTATCTCTACCCATGCAAGCTCTCCCCTACGGGCTAATATGCGTTTTTGTTCACAAAGCCCTTGAAAAATGTCAAAAATATGATTTTAAAGTCAAACCCCAGTGTCCAGTTCTCAATATAATACAAGTCATACTCAATCCGCCTGCGAATGGAAGTATCCCCCCGGTATCCATTCACCTGCGCCCATCCCGTAAGCCCGGGACGTACCTGATGCTTGACTCTGTACCGCGGAATCTCCTCGCTGAACTTCTCCACGAACTGCGGCCGCTCCGGCCTTGGCCCTACCAGGCTCATATTTCCCTTCAATACGTTGAAAAGCTGCGGAAGCTCGTCGATACTCGTCTTGCGTATGAATTTGCCAAACCTCGTCACCCTCGGATCATCCGGAGTCGTCCATCCCCCTCTTTCTTTCTTCTCATCCTGAACTACCATGGAACGGAACTTGTACATCAGAAAAGGTTTGTTCTGGAAGCCAATCCGCTCCTGCTTAAAAATCAACGGTCCCGGCGACGTCAGCTTAATCACAGCCGCCGTCACAGCCATCACCGGTGAAAACAAAATAATCGCTGTCACGGCTCCGAACAGGTCTACCCCCCGCTTGAGAAGCGCGTTCAGCGCATTGCTCAGCGGAACATGCCGGATGTTCACCACCGGAAGCCCGATTAAATCCTCGGTGTAAGGCTTTGTGGGGATGATATTGTTGTAATCCGGGATAAACTTGGTGTGAACCCCGGATTTCTCGCACATCCCTACAATATGTTCCAGCTTATGATATTCCGCAAGTCCCAGAGTTATGACAATCTCGTCCAGTTTATTCTCCGGCAGCACAATCGACAGGTTCTCCGTCCTGCCCAGCACCTTCACCCCACGGTATTCTGTCCCACGGGGCTTGTTGTCTGCCAAAATTCCTCTGACAATGTACCCCCACTCCGGATTCGCCCGAATCCTGTCTATATACTGCTCTGCCGCCCGGCTGTAGCCTACCAGCAAGATATGCTTCTGATTGTAGCCTTTCTTGCGGATGTTTCTAAGTTCCTCCCTTAGGATGTTGCGTCCCACCACTTCCACAAACACATTGACGCAGAAGAACACGAACATCATCGTTCTGGAGAAATCAGACTCCCTTGCCAGATAGAGCAAAAGGATAAATGTCATAAGGCCGATTACATTCGCCTGTATAATCCGCCATGCTTCAAGCCTCCTGCCCTGTACCCGTTTCGGTGTGTATAACTGAAAGATGTAGTATAAAATCAGGTATTCCGGAACAAGGAATACCAGCACCCGCATATATTCCTGTATCGACAGATACCAAGGCGCCATCTCGAAGATTCCGCTTCGGAACCGGATATACCAAGCCGCCACGTAAGAAAAGATAATCACCAGCGCATCTATTATAACATGAAATGTATTCAACAATTTTTGATTATTCTTGATCACGTTCACTCACCACCTAAATCACACCTTATAATACAATAAAATGTCCAAATCGACAACCCATCAATATGTAGATTTTCTTAACAATTCATTAATATTTCTGCAACAATTCCACTTTTTACGTTTTCGATAGCATATATTGCGAATCTCTGTTATACTAAATACACTGGATAAATACACATGAATTGATGAGAAAGGCGGATTTATATATATGAAAGTTACGGTTATCATTCCCAATTATAACGGATGTCATTACATGGAACCCTGTCTTGCTTCGCTAAAGGAGCAGACTTTCAAGGATTTCCAAATCTTAGTAGTAGATAATGGTTCCACAGACGGAAGCATCGCCTGCGTGAGAGAAAACTGCCCGGATGCCCGAGTCATTGCATTAGACAAGAACTATGGGTTCAGCAAGGCTGTGAACGTGGGAATCCGTCATTCTAAGACCCCTTATGTCATACTTCTGAACAATGACACGAAAGCAGACCCACATTATATAGAAGAGATGGTGAAAGCTATTGAACGCTCCCCTCGAATCTTCTCCGTCAGCAGTAAGATGATTCAGATGTACCACCCGGATTTGATTGACAGCGCCGGGGATCTCTATACCCTGACCGGTTGGGGCGTATGCCGGGGCGTCGGCCGCCCTGTCTCAAACTATGTGGAAAATGACCAGGTGTTCAGTGCGTGTGCCGGGGCTTCCATCTACCGCCGTCAGGTATTCAAAAAGATTGGGTTATTCGACGAGAACCATTTTGCCTATCTGGAGGATATCGACATCGGATACCGCGCCAAAATCTTCGGATACCAGAATATGTACTGCCCCACTGCGCTGGTCTATCATGTCGGGAGCGGGACAAGCGGCTCGAAGTATAATTCCTTTAAGGTACGGCTGTCAGCAAGGAATAATATTTATCTGAATTATAAGAATATGCCCTTCTTGCAGATAGCTGTCAATTTCCTTCCGCTTCTCGGGGGATATTTATTGAAACATGCGTTTTTTGTGAAAATCGGATTCGGGAAAGATTATAAGGACGGGATTCTTGAGGGACTGCGGACGCGGAAAGAACAGAGGAAAGTCCCGTTCCGTATGCGCCGCCTGCCAAATTATATACGGATTGAAGGGGAACTAATCAGGCATACGTTTGCTTATGTAAAAGATTGGCTCATCCGGAAAACTACAGGGAAGTAGATTCATATGGGCGGGGTGCAAGGCACACGGAACTGATTTGGCGAAAGCCGGATTGGAAATCCTTGCGCCGTTTTCCTGCTGCCCGTGCGTCTCCCCGCACATATAACCGGCAAAAAACATTATTCTGGTCTAAAAATGGAATGTATCGTTAATTCCACCCCACAACTGATCCTTATCGCTTAGGTTCAGCTTCGTCCCATCTTCTAACTGGTAGCCTTCTGCAGAAGCGCTGCCCTGATATTCGCCTGACACCTTCGGCCACGCAATCCCAATCTCCGGGTCGTTCCACGCCAGGCCGCCCTCATCGCCTGGGTGGTAAAAATCCGTACATTTGTAGCAGAACTCAGCGAGTTCACTGAGGACAAGGAAACCGTGGGCAAATCCTTCCGGGATATAGAATTGTTTCCGGTTCTCCTCCGTAAGTTCAATACCGAACCATTTTCCAAACGTATCGCTGCCGCTTCTTAAATCAACCGCCACGTCAAACACGGAGCCTTTGATTACCCTGACCAGCTTGCCTTGCGGAAACTCCTTCTGGAAATGCAACCCCCGCAGCACACCTTTGGATGAGCAGGACTGGTTGTCCTGCACAAAGTTCATCGTGAGCCCTTCTTCCTCCATATCCCTCTGGTTATAGGTTTCCATAAAATATCCTCTGGCATCCCCGTGTACCGCCGGTTCAATCACACAAAGCCCCTTTATGCCTCCCGCATTCTTTTCTACTTTTATCTGTCCCATCGTCTTATCCTTTCCGTGTTACAATTAGAATTCCAGTTCTTTCAGATATCTTGCCAATGCATCCTGCCAGGTCGGCAGCGGAGTAAACCCATTCTCTAAAAGCTTACTCTTATCTAACCGGCTGTTAAAAGGCCTTACAGCCTTGGAAATTCCATACTCTTCTGTAGTGACAGGAACAACACTCAGCCGCTCCTCGGAGTATTCCGGATGGCCAAGCTCTACCGCCTGACGGAAAATCTCCTTCGTAAAATCATACCAGCTAATATAACCGCCTTCATTCGTCACATGGTAATATCCGTACTTGTCCGTCTCAATCATGTCTACCAACAGCCTTGCAAGGTCAAAGGTGTACGTCGGCGTTCCAATCTGGTCATTAACCACGGTAATCCTGTCGTGGCTCTTCCCCACATTCAGCATCGTCTTGATAAAATTCTTGCCGTTCTTGCCAAATACCCATGCAATCCGCACGATAAAATATTTGGACAGACGCTGGGATACGGCAATTTCTCCCTCAAGCTTCGTCACGCCGTAGACATTTAAGGGCTTATAATCCTTGCAGTCCGGCTTCCAAGGTTCGGTCCCCTGACCGTCGAACACATAATCCGTACTGAGATAAACCAGCTTACAGTCTAATTTCTGGCATATCTTGGCAATATATTCCGTACCTGTGGCGTTAATTGCCCGCACCTTCTCTACCTTATCTTCATCCTCCGCCAAGTCCACTGCCGTCCATGCCGCACAGTGTACCACCACGTCCGGAGCCGCGGCAGCAAACTTCTCTTCCACTGCCTTCGCATCCGTGATATCCATTTGGACATACGGCATGGAGGTTACTGGGGTGCCATCCTTAACACCGCTGTATTTCTCTGCAATGTCGCTGCCGATTCCTTCGTATCCCCTCTTGTTAAGCTCATTCATCACATCATGGCCCAGTTGTCCCGCCACGCCGGTTACAAATACTTTCATAAGTTTCCCTCCTGACACATCGAATCCATCCGCTTTGCAAATAACTGCATTAACGGTTCCCATACATTTTCTCGTAATAATTCTGGTATTCCCCGGAAATAATCGTCTCCCACCATTCCTTGTTGTCCAGATACCACTGGATCGTCTTCTTGATGCCGTCTGCAAACTTCGTCTCAGGCAGCCATCCCAACTCCCCGTGTATCTTCGTCGGATCAATAGCATAGCGCATGTCATGGCCCTTGCGGTCTGTCACATAGGTAATCAGGCTCTCCGGCTTTCCTAACTCTTTGCAGATCATCTTCACGATGTCGATATTCTTCATCTCATTGTGGCCGCCGA
>OFGE01000853.1_pt1 | contig 31035 bp, 28 predicted proteins | sample 1521681 | NCBI WGS metagenome assembly OFGE01 (sample SAMEA3504093, study PRJEB24116) | mouse gut metagenome | biome: mouse gut; feature: mouse-associated habitat; material: faeces | place: Denmark | collected 2011
TGGACCCGGCTTCCGGCGTGGACGAGGGCCTGGACGTGGTGCTGGAGGACGGCAGAGGGAGTTTTTCGCCCCTTGTGCTTTCGGAAGCATCGCCAAAGGTAGAGGGCGTTGTAATCGTGGCGGAGGGCGGCGGGAATCCGGTGGTCTGCGCTTCGCTGAACAGTGCGGCACAGGCTCTGCTGGACGTGCCGGCTCATAAAATTGCGGTTTTGAAAATGAAATAGAGGGGGAAAACAAAATGTTTGTCATTAAGAGGAATCAAGTGGTTGTAACGGCACTGGCGGTGATGATTGCGGCGGCAGGCTATCTGAATTTTCAGGAAAGCCGCTCTGCACAGAGCAACAAAACCGCGCTCCAGCTGACAGAGGAAGGCGATATCACGGCACTGGTGGATTATTCTGCCCTGCCGGATGATCTGGACGCGGAGGATCTGGCACTTGACCCGATTACTGCGGAAGCAGAGATTGCGGAAACAACCGGGGACGGTGCGGCTGTGTTTGTCAGTGCGGAAGGCGGGTTGACCGGCGGGCAGTATTTTGCGGAAGCAAAACTGGACAGAGAACAGTCCCGCGCAAAGCAAAAGGATATTCTGACGGAAATGCTGAATAACGAAAACGTCAGTCAGGAGCAAAAGGATAAATGCAGCGATACCATGTTGCAGCTTCAGGAGCGCATTGAAAAGGAAACGGCTGCAGAAGCCATGATTGAGGCAAAAGGTTTTCAGGAGGCTTATGTCCGCATCGACGATGCGACGGTGGATGTTGTCGTCGATAAGGAAACACTGACAGATGCGGAGGTTGCACAGATTGAGGATATCGTGAAGCGGAAAACAGGCTGCGAGGCAGACCAAATTCGAATCAATACCCTGAAAAAAGGAAAATAATGGTAGCTTGAAAAGCGGAAAAGGAATACTTTTCCGCTTTTCTCATGTATTTTGATGTATATTTATTTGCATTGGCTGGTGAGTTCTGTTATAATATTCGATAGAAGTGGAAAATATGGAGTTTTCAGGATTTTCTGCTGCCAGAAATATGGATTACAGAAATGGGATACTGCGGGGTGTTCAGGAGGCTGACGCTGCGCAGAAAGTTTTTTTTGCTTTAGTTGAAGAAACAAAAGAGGAATCCCGCAGATGTAAAGATGGACGGAAGAAACGCCACAGGCGTGGGTGGTATGAAATTTTTAGAAAATGTATAGAATGCTGTATAAAAGGGACAACAGGAGGTCAGAAAGATATGTCTGAAAATAAGGTGATGAATGGACAGATACAGATAGCAGATGAAGTGATTGGTGTGATTGCAGTTACGGCGGCTCTGGAAGTGGAAGGCGTTGTGGACGGAAGCGGCAGCAAGAGCTTTGTAGAATTTTTCGGCAAAAAGGGCCAGACCAAGTGCGTAAAAGTTGTGAAGGATGAAAATGAAGCAGTTCTGGATATGGATATTATTGTAAACTTCGGCACAAAGGTACAGGTTGTTGCGGAGGAAGTGCAGAAAAAAGTCAAAAATGCTGTGGAAACGATGACGGGACTGAATGTCGCGGTAGTAAATGTCAGTGTTTCCGGTATTGTCCGGGAAAAAAGTGCAAACGCCGAAGAGGAAGAGTAAACGAACCCTTTCCGGCGTGCAGCTGGAAAAAGTGGAAACGGGTTCCGAGAGCATTTGCTGATGGGACCCGTCTGTTGATTCTCGTGGATTGTTGAGAGTAGGATTGCAGGGCGACAGCGGAGGTATGGTATGAGCCGGAAAAGTGCGAGAGAAAATGCGTTCTTCCTTTTGTTCCAGATGGACTTTTACGAAACGGAAGAATATGAGAAGGTAAAAGAAATATTTTTTGCAGAGAAAGAGCAGCCGTTGAAGGAGGAGGACCGCGTTTTCATCACGAAAGAAGCAGAGGGCGCACAGAAACACAAAGAGGAAATTGACAAAATCATTCAGGAATGCGCCAAAGGCTGGGAGCCGGAACGAATGAACAAGGTTGACCTCGCAATACTGCGGCTGGCTGTCTATGAAATGCGCTTTTCGGGCGATACGCCGGTTGGCGTGGCAATCAATGAGGCAGTGGAACTGGCAAAGAAATTCAGCTCGGACGAAGCCCCTGCGTTTATTAACGGTATCCTTGGCAAGGCGGCAAGAGGAGAGGCATGATTGCGCCAAAGGTTTTTACGGTTGGGCAGATTAACCGCTATATCAAAAATCTGCTGGAAAATGATTTTATATTGAACAGTCTGCTCGTGCAGGGGGAAATTTCCAATTTTAAGGCACATTCCTCAGGGCATTGGTATTTTACGCTGAAAGACGCGACCGGCGCGCTTTCCTGTATGATATTCCGGCAGGATGCGGAGGAAATTCCATTTTTACCGGAAAACGGCATGCAGGTCATATTATACGGGCGTGTTTCCCTTTACGAACGGACAGGGCAGTACCAGCTTTACGGCGAATTTATGGAGCCTGTCGGAATGGGTGCGCTTCAGATGGCATTTGAGCAGATGAAGGAAAAACTTGCGGCAGAAGGGCTGTTTGATGCGGATTTTAAGCGGGAAATGCCCGCACATGCCAAGTGTATTGCCGTGGTCACATCTCCCGTAGGGGCGGCGGGGCGCGATGTGATACAGATTGTGAAGCGGCGCGACCCGCATGTGAAGATTGCCGTATTCCCGACGCTTGTGCAGGGAGAAAAAGCGGCGGAGGATATTGTGCGTTCTCTGCGGCTGGCAAACGAATGGGGCGGCGCCGACGTCATCATTTTAGGGCGCGGCGGTGGTTCTATGGAGGATTTGTGGCCGTTCAATGAGGAAAAAGTCGCGAGGGCGGTATTTGCTTCGGAGATACCTGTCATTTCTGCCGTTGGGCATGAAACGGATTTTACGATAACGGATTTTGTTTCCGACCTGCGTGCGCCTACACCTTCGGCGGCGGCGGAACTGGCAACTGCGATACCGTTGGAAAGCCGCATTGCAATGCTGGAAGGCATGCAGGAACGCCTATGGCGGGGGATGTTTCAGCAGCCATGGTATCCAGCAGGCGGCGGCTGGAATTTTTGAAAGAGCGTCCCGTTTTGAAACGCTCTCTGGAAAAATTACACCAGCTGCGGGCGGACGTGGAAGGGCAGAGCCAGGCTATGCAGCGGGAAACCATGCGGCGGCTGGAGAAAAACGCAGGGCGTCTGGCGGCAGCACAGGCAAGGCTGGAAAGCGTTTCGCCTTTCTCTGTGATGAAACGGGGATATGCCATGATTTTGAACGAAGCCGGACAGCCCCTTACAGCGGCGGCAGATGCGCGCGAAGGGCAGAAACTGCAAATCGAAATGCGGGACGGCAGGCTGTATGCGGCGGTAACAGGAAAGGCGGTAATTGACGATGGCAAAGAAAAAACTGTCCTTTGAGGAAGCAATGGAACGAATAGAGGCTATCGTGGAGCAGCTGGAGCAGGAGGAAGCCCCTCTGGAAACGGTAGTAGCCCTTTATAAAGAAGGGCTGGGGCTTTCTGCTTACTGCATGGAGAAGCTGACGGCGGCAGAGGGCGAAATCGTCCTTTTGCGTAAGGAGGCAGGGCTCTGGCAGGAGGAACCTTTTCAGGCGGAGGAATGAAGACATGGAACATACGGATTTGAAAACTAAAATGGAAGAATACTGCGTCTATATTGAGAACGCGCTGGAAAAATGCATTCCTGAACAGGAGGCATTGCCGCCTGACGTATATGAAGCGATGCGGTACAGCTTGCTTGCGGGTGGAAAACGTCTGCGCCCCATGCTTGTGCTGGCGGCATGTGAAGCGATGGGTGGAAAACGGGAAGAGGCTCTGCCTTTTGCCTGTGCCATTGAAATGATACACACCTATTCCCTGATTCATGATGACCTTCCGGCAATGGATAACGACGATTACAGACGAGGAAGGCCGACGAACCATAAAGTTTACGGCGAGGCAATGGCAATTCTTGCGGGAGACGGACTTCTGCATCACGCTATGGAAACGATGGCAGCGGCATGTGTGAAAGCCCCTTCCGCAGAAAGGGCAGGGGCGATGCGCGCGATTGCTCATGGCGCGGGGATTTATGGAATGCTGGCGGGCCAGGCGGCAGATGTCGCGCTGGAAGGAAAACCCTTGGATGTGAAAACTCTGGATTATATCCATCTGAATAAAACGGCGGCAATGATTCGCGGCGCGTTGGAGGCGGGCGCACTTTTAGGCGGCGCGGAAGCGGAAACGGTGAAGGGCTTCGGTCTTGCGGGGCAGAATATCGGTCTTGCATTCCAGATTATTGATGATATTCTGGATGTAACAAGTACAACGGAAGAATTGGGCAAGCCTGTTCACAGCGATGAAAAGAATCAGAAAACAACATATGTAACGCTGTTTGGCGTAGAAGAAGCACGGCGGATTGCCGGAAGGCTTTCCATGCAGGCGGTGAATTTCTGGAAAGGGCAGGGGGAAAGCTGTGCGTTCCTGCTTGCGCTGACAGAATATCTGACTGACAGAACCTACTGACGCATAGAACAGAAAGACAGGAAAGAAGAGGAACATATGGGAATAGAGGGGATCCTGCAGAATACGCCCCTTTTGGCGGCGGTGATTTCCTGGGCAATTGCGCAGGGAACGAAGATCATACTGACATTGGTGATAGAAAAGCGGTTCGATGCGACAAGGCTTGTAGGTACTGGCGGCATGCCCAGCTCCCATTCTGCGCTGGTAATGGCTCTGGCTTTTGCCGTAGGAAAACAGAACGGGTTTGAATCACCGTTTTTTGCCATTGCACTAATACTGGCGCTTGTGGTGATGTATGACGCGGCAGGAATCCGGCGGGCTGCCGGAAAACAGGCGGAGATACTCAATCTTCTGATTGAGAAGCACCAGCTGCCGGATATGGAAAAGCTCAAGGAACTTTTAGGGCATACGCCGCTTGAAGTGCTTGCCGGAGCCATTCTCGGCATTACGGTAGGATTTTATGTTTAACTGTATACAGCGAATGGGGGAAGGGCTGTGTCTGAAATTCTGAATCAGATTCAAAAGAAAGACGACATAAAAAAACTGAATGAAGAAGAACTGAAAACATTGTGTAAGGAGCTGAGGCGGTTCCTTCTGCGCAGCGTTTCCAAAACGGGCGGACATCTTGCCTCCAACCTTGGCGTTGTGGAATTAACGGTTGCGCTGGAATACTGCTTTAATCTGCCGGAGGATAAAATCGTCTGGGATGTAGGGCATCAGGCGTATATTCATAAAATTCTGACGGGCAGGAAGGAGCAGTTTGCCACACTGCGTCAGCTGGACGGGCTGAGCGGCTTTCCCAAACCGCATGAAAGCGATTGCGATGCATTTGCGGCAGGGCACAGCTCTACGTCTATATCTGCCGCGCTGGGTATTGCAAAGGCGCGTGATTTATTGGGCGGTAAGGAGCATGTGATTGCCGTAATCGGAGACGGTTCCATGACGGGAGGACTAGCGTATGAAGCCCTGAATAACGCCGGAAGGGAAAATACCAACCTGATTGTGATACTGAATGACAACCAGATGTCGATTGATACGAACGTGGGTGCGATCAGCCGCCATTTGAATAATTTGCGGACAGACGGACGTTACCAGAAGCTGAAAGAGCATTTCAAACAGTTTCGGGACAATGTGCCCATAGTAGGACGGGCGACTTATAATGTTCTTTCCAAAGCGCGGGACAGCGCGAAGCACCTTTTTTTGCATGGCGCGATGTTTGAGGAGCTTGGTTTCAAATACATAGGCCCGGTGGACGGGCATGATTTGAAGGAACTGCTGGAACTGTTCCGGAATGTGAAGTATATGAAAGGACCTGTGCTGATTCACGTTAAAACGGTGAAGGGACGCGGCTACCGCTATGCGGAGGAAAACCCCAGCGATTATCATGGCGTTGGCGCATTTGACCTGAAAACAGGAAAGCCGCTTTCTTCCGGCGGGGAAAGCTGGTCGGATATTTTCGGGAAGAAAATGCTGGAAATCGGCGCGGCGAACGATAAAGCTGTGGGGATTACGGCAGCAATGGCAGGCGGCACCGGATTTGAAGGCTTTCAGAAAGCGTTTCCCGAGCGTTTCTTTGACGTTGCCATTGCAGAACAGCATGGCGTGACATTTTCGGCTGGTCTGGCAAGCAGGGGAATTGTGCCGGTGTTTGCGGTGTATTCTTCTTTTCTGCAAAGGGCGTACGACCAGATTGTGCATGACGTATGTATGCAGAACCTCCATGTCGTATTTGCTGTTGACAGGGCGGGAATTGTTGGCGCGGATGGGGAAACCCATCAGGGCGTGTTTGACCTTTCTTTCCTGTCGCATATCCCGAATATGACAGTGCTTTCCCCTAAAAATGGCTGGGAACTAGAGGAAATGCTGGATTTTGCGGTCAACCGCTGGAATGGTCCGATCGCAGTGCGATACCCACGTGGAACGGCGGAAACAGCTTTTACGGAAAACAGGGAGCCTGTGGCATATGGTAAGGCGGAACTGATACAGGACGGCAGGAAAATCGCGGTGCTGGCGGAAGGACATATGCTGAAAACTGCGGCGGAAGCTGTGAAGCGGCTGGAGAAGGATGGTTATCAGCCGATGCTTGTCAATATGCGGTTCATCAGCCCTCTGGACGGGGAAATGCTCCTGCGGGCAGCGGAGCAGTGCGCATATATCTTTACGGTGGAGGATAATCTCGGCAAAGGCGGACTTGGTTCGCGTGTGCTGGAATTTTATAGCGGCAGGAGGCAGACGGTATCGGTGACGAGTTTTGCGTTTCCGGACTGCTATATTGAGCAGGGAACACAGGCACAGCTTTTTGCGCGGCATGGGCTGGATGCAGAAGGCATTTATAAAGGAATCAAAAAAAGACTGGGAGATTGAATGATGGCAGAAAAGGAACGATTGGACAGCCTGCTGGTGCAGCGGGGGCTTGCGCCTTCCAGAGAACTGGCAAAGGCTTATATCATGGCGGGGAAGGTTTATGTCGATGGCAGAAAAGAGGATAAAGCCGGAACAAAGCTGCCGAATGATATAAGTATCGAGGTACGCGGCGGACAGATGAAATACGTCAGCAGGGGCGGCTATAAGCTGGAAAAGGCGGTTGAGGAATTCGGTATTTCTCTGGAGGGAAAGATCTGCATGGATATTGGCGCGTCAACCGGCGGGTTTACGGACTGTATGCTCCAGAACGGTGCGGCAAAGGTTTACGCCATTGACGTTGGCTATGGACAATTCGCATGGAAACTGCGCAATGACCCTCGCGTGGTTTGTCTGGAAAAAACCAACATGCGGTATGTTACCCATGAACAGGTGCCGGATGAAGCTGATTTTGCTTCTGTTGACGTTTCTTTTATTTCCCTTACGAAGATACTTCCTGCCGCGCTGGATGTGCTGGGTGAAAAAGGGCAGCTTGTCTGCCTGATTAAGCCGCAGTTTGAAGCGGGCAGGGAGCATGTGGGCAAAAAAGGCGTTGTCCGTGACAAACAGGTACATAAAGATGTGATTGCAAAAGTGGGGCAGTTTGCAATGGATCTTGGTTTTTTCATACAAGACCTTGGATATTCGCCAATTAAGGGACCGGAAGGAAACATAGAATATCTTTTATATATGAAAATGAATGGGGAAGGAAGCATGGATGCGGCGGTTGAAATAGAGAAAACCGTAGAAGAAGCGCATTCCATCTTAAATGAGAAAACATGAAAAATTTTTGCATTATCACAAATCCCTGCAAAGATAAGGAGTTCCAGCTTACAAAGCAGATGAAATCCTTTATCGAGTTAAAAGGCGGAAGCTGTAGAGCCATTGAAGAAGGCGCCCCGCTTCCGGAATCGGTTGAAGGGATTTTGGTGCTTGGCGGGGACGGGACATTGATTCGGGCAGCAGGAAACGCATCGAAAAAAAACATTCCTCTGATTGGCGTGAATTTGGGGCATTTGGGATATTTGTGCGAACTGGAAGAAGACAATATCCAGTTTGCGTTAGAAGAACTTATGCGAGGGAATTTTATCATAGAAGAACGTATGATGCTATGCGGCGCAAATCTCGCCCGCACCGCTCTTAATGATATTGTGATTTCCAGAAAAGGGCCGTTACAGCTTGTCGAGCTGGTAGTTTCCGTCAATGGGGAGTATCTGAATGCGTACCGCGCTGATGGAATTATTGTAGCGACGCCAACCGGTTCCACTGGATACAGCCTGTCGGCGGGCGGCCCGATTATTGATCCAAAGGCGCGCATGATATTAATTACTCCGATTAATGCCCATGACTTAAATGCGAAAAGCATTGTGATAGGCGCTGAAGACACGGTCACGATCGGGTTAAAGGGAAGACAGCCGCAAAAGGAAGAACGGGTGGACGTCAATGTGGACGGTGAGTTTGCAGCGGAATTGTCGGCAGGGGATTCGATTACAATTCAGGCATCGGAACAGAAGACTAAAATTATGAAATTAAGTAAAATCAGTTTTTTGGAAATATTAAGAAGAAAGATGCAGGGATACTAGATGAAATCAAAAAGACATGTCAAAATCTTGGAATTAATTGAAAAAAACGACATAGAGACGCAAGAGGAGCTTTTGGCGCGCCTAGAGCAGGAAGGATACCATGTCACGCAGGCGACAGTATCACGCGATATCCGTGAACTGAAATTGATAAAAGCCGCGATGAATAACGGCAGGCAAAAGTATGCGGCGCTTTCCGAGCAGACGAAGGATTTACTGGAAAAATACAAAAAGATATTAAAAAATGGCTTTGTGTCAATGGATATGGCGCAGAATATTCTTGTCGTAAAGACAGTTGCGGGAATGGCAATGGCAGTGGCGGCGGCGTTAGATGCGATGGACTGCCATGAAATTGTCGGAAGCATAGCCGGAGATGATACGGTTATGTGCGCTGTCCGCACAGTGGAAGATACGGAAACTTTGATGGAACGATTGCGTAAAATCATAGAGGGGTAAGGAGAGGCTATGTTACAAAATCTGCATGTGAAAAATTTAGCGTTAATTGAGGAGTCGGAAGTGGATTTTACATCAGGCTTAAATATCATGACAGGAGAGACGGGAGCCGGAAAATCCATTATTATCGGTTCCGTAAATCTTGCTTTGGGTGGGAAGCTTCCCAAAGAGATGTTGCGGGAAAATGCCCCATACGGGCTTGTGGAACTGACGTTTTCTGTAGAAGAAGGGCCAATCCGGCAGGCTTTAGAAGCGCTTGAGATTTATCCGGAGGAAGATCTCTTGGTTTTGAGCCGGAAAATCACAAATGGCAGAAGCGTATTCCGGATCAATGCAGAAACAGTTCCTGTTTCAAAGGCGCGGGCGGCGGCGGCTCTTTTAATTGATATTCATGGGCAGCATGAGCATCAGTCTTTATTAGTAAAAAAGAACCATCTGAATATTTTAGACAGCTATGCCAAAAACCTTCTCGGCAAGGAAAAAGAGCGTTTAAAAGCTTCTTTTGAAGCGTACCGGAGCATACAAACAGAACTTAAATCCGCAAATCTTAATGTGGCTGAACGGGAACGCGAAGTTTCTTTTTTAGAATATGAAGTCAGGGAAATTGAAGATGCAAAATTACATCTGGGAGAAGACGAACAGCTTGAACAGGATTATTTCCGTATGGCTAACAGCCAGAAAATCATGGAAGCCCTTTCCCATGCGCATGAAAACACGGGCGGCTATTCGTCTGCGACAGAACAGATTAGTTATGCGTTAAAAGAGATTTCTTCCGTTTCCGAATATGACGGGGCATTAGCCGGTTTTTATGGCCAGTTAATGGAAATTGACAGTTTGTTAAATGATTTCAACCGTGATTTGGCAGAATATATTTCAGATGCGGCGTTTGACGAGGAAACGTTTGCAGAGGTGGAACAGAGGTTAGATCTGATCAATCATTTAAAAGCAAAGTATGGGCCTTCCATAGAAGAAGTGTTAGAAGCGCTTCAGGAAAAAAAAGACCGTCTGGCAACGCTTATGGATTATGACGCATATCTTTCAAATTTACAGCAAAAATTTGAAGAAGCAAAACAAGAGGTGGAAACATGTTCTGCCGCAGTTTCAAAAATCCGTAAAAAAGCTTCCGTTACGCTTACGAAAGCAATCCGCGCCCAGCTAAAAGATTTGAATTTTACAAATGTGTCGTTTTCCATGAAACTAGAACGCATGGATCATTTTACGGCAAACGGGTATGATGATGCAGAGTTTTTAATTTCCACGAACACGGGAGAATCAGAAAAGTCTTTGGAAAAGATCGCATCCGGCGGGGAGCTGTCGAGGATTATGCTTGCAATTAAAACCGTATTAGCGGATATTGACGCCGTGGAAACATTGATTTTTGATGAAATCGACACAGGAATCAGCGGCAGGACGGCCCAAATGGTATCAGAAAAGATGAATGCGCTCGGCAGATCGCATCAAATTATCTGCATTACGCATCTGCCGCAGATAGCCGCCATGGCGGACAGCCACTATCTAATTGAAAAATCTGTGGAAAATGAGACGACGATTTCCACGATACGCAAGTTACAGGATGAAGACAGTGTAGGAGAGCTTGCCAGAATGTTGGGAGGCGTTAAAATCACAGACACTGTTTTAAAAAATGCAAAAGAAATGAAAGAATTGGCAGCAAATACAAAAAAAACATTGGGTGAACTTTAAGAAATGGCACATACTAAGAGGGATACGCTGGTATCCTTCTTTTTTCGTTTAAAGGAAGGGATTTCCTGTTTATCCAAGATTGAAAGGGGCCATAACAATGATTTACCATAAATTTCAACTATACAGAAAAAAATTTTTTTTGGCTGTTTTGGCAGTATGGACAATTTTTTCTGTCCGTCTGCTGTATGATTCCATACCTGATGAAATCTATGCTGTGCGTGGAGAAGATGAAAATATCCGTTTTTCTTCCGTTCCGGTTACAGTGGAAAAATCATCTGAGGCAATGCCTGTCTTCCATAATATGAATCAAACAGAGGACTACACACTGTCTTGTAAATTCTTGAATCTGATTCCGGTCAAAGAAGTGTCTGTGCATGTCGTCGGAAAAAATTATGTGATTCCGTCTGGTATGCCGATTGGGATTTATACGAAAACGAAAGGTATTCTTGTGATTGGGACAGGAACCGTTACAGCGGCAGATGGATTAAATTATGAACCGGCAGATCAGATTGTAAAAAGCGGTGATTATATTACGAAAATAAACGGAGTGGAGACTGTCCAGAAAGAAGAATTAGTCAACATGGTGAACCAATGCGGCGGGCAGCCGGTTGTCCTTGGCATTTTGCGGGACAATGAGCCGCTTGAGGTAAAAATAAATCCGGTAAAATTAGAAGACGGCTCATATAAAATCGGCATTTGGGTCAGAGACGATATGGCAGGCGTTGGGACTATGACTTATGTAAAAGAAGATTTTTCCTTTGGCGCATTAGGGCATCCGGTCAGTGATGCAGATACCGGAAGCATGATTGCGCTTTCCGGTGGAAATGTTTACCAGACACAAATAGTAGGGATTGTGAAAGGGGAAAATGGATCTCCCGGAGAACTGACAGGAATTATTGATTATAAACAGGAAAATTGTCTGGGGACTATTTTGGAAAATACAAAAACCGGAATTTATGGGAAACTCGATCAAATTCCAGACGAAATCAAAGATTCATATGCGCAAGTCTGTATGAAGCAGGATATTCAGAAAGGGGAAGCGTATATTCTTTCCTCGTTAGATGGTTCGATGCGCCAATACCGGATTGAGATTGATGATATTGATTTTAATAATAAAGAGGAAAACAAAGGGATATTATTCCATGTCACAGATGAATTGCTTTTATCGCAAACAGGCGGGATTGTTCAGGGCATGAGCGGCAGCCCGATTTTGCAGGACGGAAAGATTATAGGTGCTGTCACGCATGTGTTTATTTCGGATGCGACAAAAGGATATGGAGTGTTTATTGAAAAGATGACGGCGCATTAGATTGGGCAGAGCAGAAAAATAAGACGGCAGAAAACGAAGTGTTTTCTGCCGCCTATTATGTGTAATAAAAACAAGTACCCAGATTATTGTACAAATTGAATAATATTCGATACGTCGCCATAACAGTTATCCCAGTCTCCACCTGCGGGAAGCCCTGATATGGTTCCAGAAATTAAAATGGAGCCGTCTTTTTTGCCTTTTGCCTTAATTGTTTTACATGTTTGAAATTCATGTCTGCCCCATACTTTCGACGGATCATATTTGCCGCCGCTTTTGCATTTTATATTTTCAAATTTTGCATTGACTTTATCGCCATTAAGCCTTGCTGAGCCTTCCACTCTTAAATATAAGACCTGTTTTGCCAAACCAGAATTTTTAAAGCTTCCGATTTTTTTGTAATCCAGATAGACAGCGCCTTTTCCGCTTTTGTCAATCGTAAGCATAAGGTGGTATTTTTTGCCCAGTTTCAGAGACTTATTTCCGGGTCTTGTGTATTGCTGGCCTCCGGGGCCGTTATGGGCTACGTTTTCAATCAGCGCCATCGTTTTTCCGGTGTAAGGGGCAACGGCGCAGGAATCGTACTGAAGCCCGAAAGAGACGGCGGAGTTCGGTGTGCAGATGACAAGTTTCGCATGGTATCCAGTGCCAGAACCTGTTAAAGTGACGTCCGCTTCAATCGTCGCTTCCGATTTGATATTTGAAATCGAGCTGACTTTTTTTAATTTAATTTTTTTAGAGGCGCTCCAGTCGCTGTAAATTTTATTTTTGCCAGATTTAAAAAAACTGCGGATGCGTACATAATGCGTTTTTCCCGGTATCGTATTCGTGAGTTCAACGGAAGATACATTTTTTTTAGCAGTAACCGTCTGCGCTTTTTTAAAATTTTTATTTGTAGAGTATTCAATTTCATATCCGCCGGAATTTTTCACTTTTGAGAATTTCACTTTGACCGTGACTGGGGATTCCTTCTTTAGTTTTGAAATTTTCGGGGCAGGCAGCTTCCATTGGGCGTATAGTGTGATGGTCTTTCCATAATTGGAATCCGTGAAAAGCTGCGCCACAGATGCTTGGTCTGCGTATGCAGTCCCTGAGCCGTCCGCTTCGTCATTCCAGCCGTTAAATAAGAATCCGTCTCTAGTAAACGCATTAGGCGTTAAAACTGCCGGAGTTCCTGTGGAAAGCGCTTGGTTTGCCATTGCGCCTTGGCCTCCGTTTGGCTGGTAAGCGATTGTGACAGTCGGATTTGCCGTAACAGCCGCATAGACGGGCTGTGCGCAGAACAGCAGGGCAAATGCCATAAGTAATAAGATACATCCTTTTTTCATTTTTCTCGTTCCTTTCTTTTTTTATTTCCTTTTTTATGGTATCATAGGAGGACGCAGCTTGCAAGTAAGAGAAAACTGTAGTATTCTTCCATATTGGAGTTTTAATTGTAACGATTCTTATTATATCATAAGTACCACATTTGTCAATTCCTCAGACTTAACAAAATTATTCTATAGAACATAAAATACCCGGAATGTGATGACAGGTTTCGACAGAATAGGAAAAAGGGTTTTTAAATATTGCAAATTTTTGCAGAATTATTGACAAAGTTCGAGGACAGCCGACGGCTTCTGTCGAATACTGCGAAATCTTTTGATTGAATCAAAAGATGGAGATGCTTATAATACAAATAGTCTCGATTTTAGCCAAAACATGCAGGAAGGGCATGTGGAATTTGAACGAACAAATTGTTTTATGAGAGGGGAATCTTGAAATGGGTAAATTGAATGTTGCAATAGCGGACGATAATGAAAGAATGCTGCGGTTATTGGGTGATATTATCCGTACAGACGATGAACTAGAAGTGGTAGGGACGGCAAGAGATGGGGAAGAAGCTTGCCAGATGATAAAAGATACGGAACCAGATGTCGTTCTTTTGGATATTGTGATGCCGAAATTAGACGGTTTAGGCGTTTTGGATAAGGTGAATCACGACTTGACGATAAAAAAGCATCCGTCTTTTATTATGATAAGCGCCATAGGGAATGAAAAAATTACAGAAGAAGCCTTTTTATCAGGCGCAAATTACTATATCATGAAGCCTTTTGACAACGATATGGTGATAAAGCAGATTAAGCAGGCGAAGAAGAAAAAGCCGGAACCTGTCAAAAACGCAGAAATCTGTAAAATCAGCGCATTTGAAAAATATGCGTTAGGCGATGAAAATGCATCTAGGAATTTAGAAACAGATGTGACAAATGTGATTCATGAAATCGGGGTTCCTGCCCATATCAAAGGCTATCAGTATTTGCGGGAAGCGATTATGATGTCGGTAGATGAAATTGAGATGTTAAACTCTATAACGAAAATCCTATATCCGACGATAGCTAAAAAGTACCAGACAACTCCAAGCAGAGTGGAACGCGCCATACGTCATGCAATCGAAGTGGCATGGAGCAGAGGAAAAATGGATACGATTGACGAATTATTTGGCTATACGATCCACAACGGCAAAGGCAAACCGACCAATTCGGAATTTATTGCATTAATTGCTGATAAAATCCGGCTGGATTATAAGCATAATAAAAATATTTAGTCTTTTTATTGCCTTGGAAATAGAGTATAATAGACCTTGTCATATGAAAATATATGGGAGGTCTATTTTTATGAAAAAAATTCTTTTTGCATCTTCAGAGGCGGTGCCTTTTATAAAAACAGGCGGTCTTGCGGACGTTGTCGGTTCCCTGCCGAAATATTTTGATAGAAAACAGTTTGACGTAAGGGTTATTTTGCCAAAATATGCGTGTATCGATCAAAAGCTGAAAGCAAAGATGAAGCGGGTGGCGGATTTTACTGTCAAACTTGGCTGGAGGAATCAGTCTGCAAGGATTTTAAAGGCAAAAGCCGACGGCATACAATATTATTTTGTGGAGAATGAGTTTTATTTTGCCGGAGAACGCCCATATGGGGAAATCTATCAAGATGTGGAAAAATTTGCTTTTTTTTCAAAAGCAGTGTTGGAAGCGCTCGATAAAATTAATTTTCTGCCGGATATTATTCATTGCAATGACTGGCAGACAGGATTGCTTCCGGTTTTTCTATGTGAAGAATACCGCGCAAAGGAAGATTACCGGAATATCCGCACAGTGTTTTCCATTCATAATATCTGTTTTCAGGGAAGATGGATATTGCATGAAGTAAAGGACATTACAGGGCTTAGGGAAGAAGTGTTTACCATGCGGGGGATCGAAGCGTATGGGGAATCGAATTATTTAAAAGGAGGAATCGTTTATTCAGATGCTGTGACTGCCGTAAGTGAAACGTACTCGAAGGAAATTATGACCCCAGAGGGAGGCATGGGGTTAGACGGCGCGCTTAGAAGCTGCAGCCATAAGATTTCCGGCATTGTAAATGGGTTGGATTATGAAGTGTTTCACCCAAAGAAAGATGCGTATATTGCGGCGCCGTTTGACGTAAAAACGTTTGCGGCCAATAAGCCAAAAAACAAAGCGAAGCTTCAGGAGATGATGGGACTGCCAAAAGAGAAAGACACGTTTTTGATTGGCATGGTGTCCCGTATGTCGGATCAGAAGGGATTTGATCTGGTTGCGTACATATTAGATGAATTTTTAGAAAAAGAGAAAGTTCAGATTGCTGTGCTTGGGACGGGAGAGAGCCGTTATGAAAATATGTTCCGCCATTTTGAGAAAAAGTATCCAAAGAAACTTTCGGCGATGATTGGCTATTCAGAGAGCGCGGCGCATCAGATTTATGCAGGCGCGGATGCGTTTTTAATGCCATCTTTGTTTGAGCCTTGCGGGTTAAGCCAGCTTATCAGCTTACGTTATGGGACTGTTCCGATTGTGCGTGAAACAGGCGGGTTAAAAGATACCGTAGAGCCTTATAATAAATATACAAACGAAGGCACAGGCTTTTCATTTGCCCACTATAATGCGCATGAGATGGCGGATATGATCCGTTTTGCCATGGAAGTGTACTATACGCAAAAACAAAACTGGAACCAGTTAGCGGCGCGCGGCATGAAAAAGAATTTTTCATGGGAAAGCTCTGTAAGGAAGTATGAAAGGCTCTACGGCTGTCTTTGCAATTAATGGGTGAAAAGTCCGGCGTCCTGTTTGAATAAATAGGCGTGGTCAGAGAGGATTTCTTCTTTTTGCACATGGGATTGGTTGACTTCCTGAACGATACAGTTTAATTCCGAAAGGTTTATGTCAGGGCAGTTTGGAAGCAGTAAAACTTCATGGATACTGCTGGGCAAAAGATAGAGATCGGCCTTAAGGCGCTTTGCAAAATAAGATAAAATATTAGGATAGAGTATGGCGGATGCGCCATAGAGTTTTTCCGTATTTGTTAAGACGTACATCTCAGGGGGCTTAGCCGCATCCGGAAAGCTTTCGTCTGCCTGAATTTCAGGGCATAGAGATTTCATGACGTCATTCATGCTTTTGATTTCACAAGGAAGCAGGATCGGGGTATTTTTCATTGCAAGTTCATAAAGGCAGTTTTCATCTATGTTCCATAAGCCCAGATGGTGTTTGTGGATTAAAATGGTAGCCGCCCCATTCGGCGTATCCGGCAGGAAACAGCAGAAGACCACAGCTAAATCTAGAAACTTAACATGCGGCACATGCTCTAAAAGAGGAAAGTTTTGTTCATAGTTGATTAGTTTATAGATAATCTGGTATTTGACTTTTTCAAAGTCGGTAAAAAAAGAAAAATCCATACTATGTTTTGGCAGGTTTTTATGATAAGCCGCCATGATTTCATTTTGAATTGTGGAAATAGGCGTTCCGGAAAGATAATCCTCATAATACGCATTCAAATAGATGGTAGGGGAGACATTAATTGCAGCGCTTTGGATAATCAGGCCGTCAAGTTTCAGATTGTTATTTTTAACAATCGGCTGCAAAGAGACGTCAGTGTCACCGCCAAACTGTGTCTGCAGAAAACTGACAATAGATGTTTTAAATGTTTCATAACTTAAATTCATGTGTGAACTCCTTTTTGGTGAATGGGATATGCAGCATGAATTTGCCAGAATAAGAAAAAAGACTTTTTTAATCATAAGATAAGAGATCCTCAATATAGCATATTTTTCAAAGAAAATCAATACAAAAAATTTATTACCTGCATAGACAGCGGACAGCTAAATTACTAAATCTTATGGGCTGAAAAATAAAGGAGAAAAGTATATGAAAAAGATAATTACAAGCCGCCTTTGCATGTACATGTCCGTGGCGCTGGCATTTACGATAGCCGCAATTTTTGGACTACAGACATTGACGAGCCAAACGAACAATACGGCGTCTAGTATAGGGAAGCTGGAAGATGTAAAACAGAAATTAGTCAGTAATGAAGAAAATATCCAAAATCTAAAAGAAAATCTAAGTGAGAGCCTTCTTGCCAAAACAAGGGCATTTGCCGATATGCTTGCGTCAGACGCTTCTATTTTCGGCAATGCAGAGAAATTGAATGAAATAAAAGACAGGCTGATAGTCAATGAGCTGCATATCATTGATGAGAAAGGGATCATTGTCAGCAGTACATATGAGGATTACATTGGGTTTGATATGAAAAGCGGCGGGCAGTCGAATGAATTTATGGCAATAGCCGAGAATCCTTCGGTTGAGCTTGTTCAGGAGCCGCAAGTAAATGTAGCGGAAGGAACTGTGATACAGTACAGCGGCGTAGCGCGCAAAGATGATGAAGGCTTTGTTCAGGTAGGCGTAAAACCAGAAGTCTTGGAGAAAATGCTTGCCGGTACGGAAATTGACACGGTATTAAAAGATATTGATTTTGGTGAGAACGGTTATGTCTATGCGGTTGACGTAGAAAGCGGACAAATTCTGGCGCATCAGGATTCCGGCCTGATCGGAACTTCCGCAGTGGAAGCTGGATTTCCAGAGAATTTTACGGGAAAAGGCAAAGCGGTTGTAGGCGGCGTAAAAGGCTATTATGTGGCAGAAGAATATAACGGGAAAATAATCGGGACATTTCTGCCTTCCGGTGAATACTATTCGAAACGCAGAAACCAAACGCTTCTGGTGTCCTTTAGCATGCTTTTGATTTTTGGCGTATTGCTTTTGGCGATTAGCCGTATGATTGACACTAAAATCGTACAAGGAATTTACAGGATTGCAAATTCTGCGAAGCAAATTGCAAATGGAGATTTTGGCATTGCCGTAAAGGAAACGGGAAATCAGGAGTTTGCAATGCTCTCTGAAAATATCAATAAAATGGTGGAAAGCATCTGCCTGCATATGGAAGAAAATGAGAGGCTTTTAGACAGGCAGAAAGAAGACAATGAGCGGAACAGACGCATGATTGAAAATGTCAAAGAGGCATGCGTGGATCTCGATCATGTATCAGGCGAGACGCTTACAAACGCAGACAGTATTTATGAGGGGACTGGAGAGCAGGAACGGGCGGTTGAAGATTTAAAACGGATTATGGAGCAGTTGGCAAAAGAATTAAATGACAATGTAAAAGTGTCTGCAAGCGTGACGGCGGATATGGAGGGTACGGAAGAAGAAATTCTTACAACACAGTCACAGATGGAACTGTTAAAAGAGTCTATGCAGAAAATCAGTGATATGTCAATGGCAATCGAGAAAATAATCGGTGAAATAAATTCGATCGCGGAGCAGACCAATATGCTTTCCTTAAATGCTTCGATTGAAGCCGCAAGAGCCGGAGAAAGGGGCAAAGGCTTTGCCGTAGTGGCGACACAGGTAGGAGAGCTTGCAACAAGAAGCGCGCAGGCGGCAAAAGAGACAAACGAGTTGATTACAAATTCCATGAAAGCAGTGGAAGATGGGAAAGGAATCACGAACGAGACAGTAGAGGCGTTTAAAGCGGCGTCGGAAAACATCGGGAAGGCGAACCGCAATGTGGAAAAAATCACCTACATGGTAAGGCGGAATGTTTCAATCGTCATGGATGCGGTCAGCCAGATTGAACGGATTTCCGGCGTAGTGGAAGAAAATGTGCAGATTTCGCAGAATACGAAAGAAGTGTCTGCGAATATGGCGGATGTAGCAGGAAAATTAATAGAAATTGTGGAAGCGTAACACGCTTAGACCCATATTCTATTTTTGCCGCTGTTTGTTTTTCGGGCAGGCCGGCTTAGATAGGGTATGGGTTTTTAGATTGGGAGAATTTACTTTTGGGACATGGTTTGTTATAATGGAAAGAAAAACAGGGACAAGGGATAGGAATGGTTTATATTTTTACGGCGATGTACTGTGAAGCGCGCGCGCTGATTGAGTATTTTCATTTGAAGAAGGAATTAAATCAGACGCGTTTTCAGGTCTTTTCTGAGGAAGATGGGAAAATCCTGCTCACAGTGATGGGAACAGGCATGGTTTCAGCGGCGGTGGCGGTAAGCAGTATTTGTACGGCGTATGGCGCCGGACAAGAAGATTTTTTGGTGAATGTAGGGGTTGCCGCGGCAAGAAGCGCCACAGACAAAATGGTTTTATGTAATAAAATTATAGATTTGCCGTCGGGGAAAACGTATTATCCGGACGTTTTGTACCGGCATCCGTTTTTGGAAGGCGCTGTGAGTACAGTTTTAAAACCAGTAATGGAACTGTCGGGGCAGGAAGGGTTATTTGATATGGAAGCTGCTGCGGTTTATCAGGCGGGAGCTTATTTTTTTGCGCCGCATCAGATGTGTTTTCTGAAAGTGGCGTCAGATCATGGCATAGACTTCCGTAAGGTGACGCGGGAGCAGATTGAGCAGATACTTTTAAGTCATGTAGATGAAATTGCGGGTTTTGCCATGCGTCTTTACGATATGGGGAAAAGGACAGTTTCTTCTACGCCAAAAGTGGAAGGATTTCAGACGCTTTGCCATGATTTACACTGTTCGAAGACGATGGAGGAGTTGCTGTGGCAGCATTTGCGGTATTGCGCGCTTGCAGGCGTGGACGTGAAGCCTGTAATTGAAGCGCTGTATCGGGAAAAGAAGCTGCCCTGTAAGGATAAGAGAGAAGGTAAAGTTTGTTTTGATGAGCTTAAACAGAGATTATTTTAATTCATTTTGCTCCCATATTTATATAGAACAATCGGTCAAAAGCAATCCGAGGACACAGCGGATTTTAGAGCAGTTTCCGAATGCGCAGCAAATTGAGATTTCGCATTATAAAGATGTGTTTTGCCGCAGAGGGCAGAATTACCGCCTTCAGCATCGGGGACAGAGTTTAATTTTGGCGGAAAAAAAGGGGAATTTGGTGTATACGGGAGCTGCGGCATGCCAAAGTTTCGGGAATGCGCATTTTTATTATACGTCTTGTATGATGAATTGCGTATTTGATTGTGAGTATTGTTATTTGAAGGGAATGTATCCCTCAGCAAATCTTGTGATTTTTGTCAACCTTGAGGATTTTTTTGCGGAAGTGGAAGAAAAATTAAAGTCCCATCCGGTTTATCTTTGCGTTTCATATGATACGGATTTGCTTGCGTTTGAGCGTGTATTAAGATATGGAAAGGAATGGGCGGCGTTTGCGGACGGGCATTCTGGTTTAGAGATTGAGATTCGGACAAAGTCGGCGGGAGACATTGTCTGGGATTCTTTTTTTGCCTGCGAAGGTGTGGTTTTGGCGTTTACGTTGTCGCCACAGGAAGTAATTGATGCGTATGAACATGGAACGCCGCCGCTTAGGCAAAGGCTTTCTTGTGTGGCAAAGGCTCAGGAGGCAGGAATTTCGACGCGGCTCTGCTTTGATCCGGTAATTTATTGTCCGGATTATAAATTACGCTATGGGGAATTATTGGATCAGGTGTTTTCTATCGTAGATATGGAAAGAATCAAAGACGTAAGCGTGGGTTCGTTTCGGGCGCCCAAGGATTATCTGAAAAAGATGCGGAAACAATATCCGGATTCTGCGGTTGTGCAGTTTCCGTATGAAAATGCCGGAGGCATATGCCAGTATCCAAAAGAACTGGCAGAGGAGATGGAGGAGTTTTTGGTTTGCCGCTTGAAAGAGCGGATGCGCAAGGAACAAATATTTGTATGGAATCAGGGGGATTGAGAGTGGATGCTGTGATTTTGACGGGCGCGTCATCAGGAATCGGGCTATGCGTCAGCCGAATGCTTTGCCGCCTTGGATATGAGGTTTTTGGGTTTGGCAGGGAGTTTGCTTCTGTAAAGCCGGATAAGGAAGATGTTTTTTTAGAGTTGTTCCACCCAGTGGTTTGTGATTTGCTGGATACAGATAGACTTTTGGCTAAAGTAAAGGAGATTACAAATAAAAGCCGTGTAGTTATGCTGGTGAATAATGCCGGGACGGCGTATTTTGGGCCGCATGAAGAATTAAACCCGCAGAAAATCCAGCAGATGACGCGGGTAAATTTGGAAGTCCCGATGATTTTAACGCAGCAGCTTCTTCGGACATTAAAAAAACATAAGGGCTATGTAATTAATATTGCTTCCGTTACGGCGTATGGGACGAATCCGCATGGGTGCGCGTATGGGGCGACAAAAGCAGGGCTTGCCGGGTTTTCCCATAGTCTGTTTGATGAGGTCAGAAAGTATGGGGTAAAAGTTGTGACAGTGTTTCCAGATATGACGCAGACGAATCTCTACCGCAATGCGGATTTTAAAGAAAGTGAAGAAGAATTGGCAAGGATTCTGCCGGAAGAAGTGGCGCAGGCTGTGGAATTTGCCATAAGCCAACGGGAGGGGCTTGTGGTTTCAGATCTTACGCTAAAACCACAGCTCCACCGTATTCATAGGAAGCCCGTTAAATAAGCTCTTTTGCAAGGGCTTTTATTTGGGCAATGCTATCGTCGTTTAAGGCTGACATAATTTTGACATTTGTATTGGCAAACGTAAGGTCTTTGCATCCTTCTAACATTTTTTGCATGGTTTTTACGGCAGTTGGCGCCCATGAGCCGTTTTCGATAAGGGCAACGGTGCGTTTCTGGTAGTTGCGTTCTGTCAGGTTATGGATAAATTCCCGCATAAATGGGAATACGTCTCCATTGTAGGTCGGGGACGCCAGAACGAGTTTCCCGTAACGGAATGCGTCTTCAACTGCTTCAGCCATGTCACAACGCGCCAAATCGCTGATTGCAACTTTCGGACAGCCAAGCGCTTCTAATGTTTCTGCAAGGAGTTCGGCGGCTTTTTTGGTGTTGCCGTACACAGAAGTATAGGCGATTACGACGCCTTCGGTTTCAACGGCATAGGAAGACCATGTGTTGTACAAGCCTAGGTAATAGTCTAAGTTTTCCGTTAAAATAGGGCCATGCAGCGGGCAGATTGTCTGTATGTCAAGGGCAGAGGCTTTTTTTAATAAAGTTTGCACCTGCGCGCCATATTTGCCGACAATCCCGATGTAATAGCGGCGGGCTTCGCAAGCCCAGTCTTCTTCCACGTCCAATGCGCCGAATTTGCCGAAGCCGTCCGCAGAAAATAAGACTTTATCATGCGCATCGTAAGTGACGATGACTTCCGGCCAGTGCACCATAGGGGCAGCGACAAAGGACAGTTCATGTTTGCCGAGGGAAAGCGTGTCGCCTTCTTTGACAACCATCTGTCTATCAGGGTAATCGGTTCCGAAAAATTGTTTTATCATGGTAAATGCTTTTGCGCTTGCAACGATTTTCGCAGAAGGATAGGTTTCCATAAATGCCGCAATGTTTGCGGAATGATCTGGTTCCATATGCTGTACAATAAGATAATCCGGCGTTTTGCCAGAAAGAGCAGAGGCAAGATTTTTTAACCATTCTTCTTTGAAATTGGCGTCTACGGTATCCATAACGGCAATTTTTTCATCTAGTATGACATAGGAATTGTATGCCATGCCGTTTTCCACTATGTACTGGCCTTCGAACAGGTCAATTTCATGGTCATTGACGCCTACATATTTAATGTCGTTTGTAATTTCCATTTTATACACTCCTTTGTGTTTTTTTGTGGCTTTTATTATACTGGAAAAAGGGGGCGCTTGTAAAGTGGATTATGAGGTAAAACATGGAAATGATTTTAGACAGGGATTGTATTTTTGGAGTAGAATAAGACAGAAGTAAGATGGAAAAAAATAATTTCAATTAGGAAGCGGCATCTGTTTTAATTTGAAATAGATGCCGCTTCTAAACTATGCTGTCCATTGGACATTGCCTCCTTATTTAATTCTTCTTTTTATATTTTACAAATTCCCGTAATAAATGCGTCTTTTCTGTTTTCCATGATATTTGAACCAGTTTTTGAACTGTTCTTTTTTTGCCTACGCGTCATGGTTGCTGTTTGGATTTATTTCTGGAACTTGAAGTTTAAAATATGTCAGTTTGCGTTTTTGCAGGGGTTATGCTTTTTGTCTAGGCTTGAAAAAAACCGTTGCAATCACTAATGTTTTCGTTTACCCGCCTTCTTTTTGCAGGTTTTGTTACTAAGGTTTTCATTGGACTGTACCCCTTTTTAAAGATTTTTCTAGTATTTCCTAGAAAAGATATTGTCATTTATAATTTTTCTGACAGATCCTTTTAATTTAATCAGTTATATTTTCATCGGACTGTACCCCGTTTCTTAATTATTGGCTTAAGTTTTAAAATAAACGGAACCGCTTTTTCTTAGGCTAAATCATTATCATTCTCATCGGACTGTACCCCGTTTCTTGATTTTTGGCTTATGTATAAAATAAGCGGAACTTCTTTTCTTAGATTTTTTCTTAAATTAGATCATTTACGTTTTCATCGGACTGTACCTCATTATTTCTTAGATTTTATCGTTTATGTTTTCATTGGACTGTGCCTCATTTCTTAGATTTTATCGTTTGCGTTTTCATTGGGCTGTGCCTCATTTCTTAGATTTTATCGTTTATGTTTTCATTGGACTGTACCTCCGTTTCTGTATTTGTTTTTGTTGGATTTATTATATCTGATAAAATACGGTTTGTCAATTAAAATTATAAAATTTTTAAATAAGTATTATTTATAATTGGAATATATTTAATAAGAATTAGATTATTCTGAAAATTTTAAGCGGAGTTCGGAGGAAAAATGTAATATGGAATCGTATAAATAAGGGATTCTGTGAAAAAAATATAAAATAGGAATTGGCTCTATACAAGATATGAAATCTATGGTATCATACACATAGTAATTAAAACTACATGTGGTAGAAAAGATTAATATAAAACGTAGAGATTTGTTTTGGAGGCAGAATATGTATAAAATTATTATTGACAGTTGTGGCGAGCTGACGGAGGAGTTAAAGGCGGACGGGCATTTTGTGAATGTGGCGTTAGAGATGGAAGTGAATGGGGAACGGATTGTGGACGATGAAACGTTTGATCAGCTTTCGTTTTTAAAAAAGGTGAAGGACAGTCCGGTCGGGCCGAAATCTTCCTGTCCCTCTCCGGAAAGTTACATGCAGTGGTTTAGAGGAGAGGAGGATCATATTTATATCGTGACTTTGTCAAAGGAATTGAGCGGTTCTTATAATAGCGCAGAACTGGCGAAACAATTATTTGAAGAAGAAAACGGCAAAGATGCAAAGCAGATTTATATCTTCAATTCCAGATCGGCTTCTGTTGGGGAAACATTGATTGGCATGAAGGTTCAAGAGTGCGAAGAAGCGGGATTGTCATTTGAAGATACGGTAGCGAAAACAGAGCAGTATATAGATGGTCAGACCACTTATTTTGTGTTAGAGACTTTAGAAACGCTGCGAAAAAATGGAAGATTAAGCAATTTAAAAGCATTTGTGGCAAACACCTTAAACATTAAGCCTGTGATGGGATCTACGCCGGACGGCTTGATTTGCCAACTAGGGCAGGCGCGCGGCATGAAAAAGGCGTTGAAAAAAATGGTGGAAGAAGTGGTTTCCGGTTTAAAAGACAGTGAAAACCGTGTTCTTGCCATTTCTCATTGTAACTGTCCCCAGAGGGCGAAAGAAGTAAAAGAAGAAATTTTAAAGCTTGCAAAATTTAAAAAAGTCGTTGTTGTGGACACTGCCGGAATCAGCAGTATGTATGCCAATGACGGCGGAGTGATTATGGCGGTTTAAAATGATGGCGGATAGGGATATTATCTTAGAAATAGAACAGAAACGGAGATTTGGAAATCTTTCGGGCGTTCAATTAAGTGAAAAATTATTGGCTGCGGTAGGAAATCCCCAAAAAGAACTTGCATTTATACATATTGCAGGGACGAATGGGAAAGGCTCTACGGCAGCTTTTCTGCACTCTGTTTTAAAGGAGGCGGGAATTAGGTCAGGGCTTTTTACTTCTCCGCATTTAATTGATTTTACAGAGAGGATACAGGTGGACGGAGAACAGATCGGACTGTCGGATGCGGCAGAGCTTGGGAGACGTCTGCTGGATCTAAAATTGGAAGATGAGCCTACTATGTTTGATTATTGTATGGCAATGGCAATGCTTTATTTTAAAACACGCGGCTGTAAGCTTGTCGTTTTGGAAACAGGGCTTGGCGGAAGGCTGGATGCGACAAATGTAATAGATGCGCCGCTTGTCTGTATTGTTACAAAGATTGGGTATGACCATATGGAGGCATTAGGCCAGACTTTGACGGAAATTGCATCAGAGAAAGCAGGGATCTTAAAACGTGGGACGGCGGCGGTTTTTGAGAGCCAGCATCCACAGGCATTTCAGACGTTAGAGGCAAGATGCAGGGAGTTGTCCATTCCATTTCAAATGGTGGATGAACAAAAGATTATCCGGCTTGAACATGGTTTTTCTTATCCGGACGAAACGCCGTATCAGCTTCATATGTTAGGGGAATTTCAATGTGAAAATGCAATGGCTGCTATTTTGGCGGCAAGGGAACTGAAAAAAATAGGGTATCCAATATCAGAAGAAGCGCTGCATCACGGCATTGCCAAAGCAGTTTGGGGCGGCAGAATGGAAGTGGTGAGTGAACAGCCGTTTTTGATGATTGACGGCGCCCATAATGAGGACGGAGCGCGCGCGCTTACACATAGCCTGCGCCGTCTGTACCCAAATGAAAAATTCCATTTTATTATGGGAGTTTTGTCAGATAAAAATTATAGAAAAATGGCGGAGACAGTCGCGCCGTTTGCAAAACGGGTGACGACTGTCACACCGGAATATAAACGCGCGCTGCCCGGTGAAAATCTGGCGGAATATTTCCGGCGGCTTGGAGTGGAAGCGGAAAACAAAACTGACCTTTGTGAAGCGTTACAGCCATTTTTAGACGGAAAAGAAAACGGCAAATCATGTATACGGACGGTCGCGTTTGGATCTCTTTATTTTGTGGGAGAGCTTAAAAAATATTTCTCTGGAAATTTGCAATGAGGTTGGCGCCATATGAAAGCGGGTATTGACTTGCGATAGTCATAATCACAAGAACAATTTATAGGAAAAAGTACAAGATATATTGGGTAATATGTTATAATCTTTGTGTTGCTCACCGATACCCGCAACAAAACAAAGTTCACATAGAGTTATTTGAATCCTTTTTAATTGCCGTTGCGGCTGGTCTGGCTTGCTGCTTCATCATCAAATGATTAGACGGTGACGATAAGAGCGGCAAATAGCCTAGTGGGAGCTTTTCCATTTTAAAAGTTAAGAATAATCCCCGGACTGTGAATCAAAATTTGTATTTCTATATAAAAGAAAAATTAGATAACTTCTTTTTTTTTCAGACGAGCTATGTTATAATCAAAATGTTAGAGTAAAAAACAGTAATGGAGGATATGAAATGAAAGGAAATGTAATTGTAGGGCAATCTGGCGGGCCAACCGCTGTTATCAATTCCAGTCTGGCAGGAGTTTACAAAACAGCTCTTGCATGTGGAGCTGGAAAAGTGTATGGGATGCGTTATGGGATTGAAGGCTTATTGGCAGAAAAGTATGTGGATTTATCCGAGTTCTTAAAGAGCGATTTAGAGGTTGAAATCTTAAAGCACACTCCGGCTTCTTATTTGGGAACCTGCCGTTATAAACTTCCGGCTTCCGAGGGCAACGAAGAACTTTACGAAAAGATTTTTACAATCTTAGATAAACTAGAGATTGAAGTGTTTACTTATATCGGCGGAAATGATTCCATGGATACCATTAAGCAGCTTTCTGACTATGCCGCTGCGCATGGCAAATCCCAGAGATTTATGGGCGTGCCAAAGACGATTGACAATGACCTTCCGATTACAGACCACACACCGGGATTCGGAAGCGCTGCAAAATATATCGCTTCTTCTGTAAAAGAAGTTATCTGCGATGGCAGAGGATTTGCAAATACGCCAATGGTTACAATTATTGAAATCATGGGACGTAACGCAGGCTGGCTGACAGGCGCAGCCGCTCTTGCAAAAGGAGAGGACTGCGAAGGCGTAGATTTAATTTACCTGCCGGAAGTCGCTTTTGATACAAAAGCGTTTACGGAAGAAGTCAGAGAGCTGATGAAGAAAAAGAGCACAATCTTTGTTGCGATTTCTGAAGGAATCCGTACCGCAGACGGCACATATATCAGTGAAATGGGCGGCGGATCGGACTATGTGGATGCATTTGGCCACAAACAGCTTGCAGGCTCCGCAACATACCTTGCAAACTTAATCGGAAGTGAAATTGGCTGCAAGACAAGGGCGATAGAGTTTAGCACATTGCAAAGATGCGCATCCCATATGGCTTCTTTGACAGACATCAATGAAGCGTTTATGGCAGGCGCAGCGGCAGTGAAAGCGGCGGACGAAGGTGAGACAGGAAAGATGCCGGTAATTGAACGTGTATCGGATCATCCATACCGCACGTCCACCAGCGTCTACGATATTCATAAAATTGCTAATGTCGAAAAAATGGTTCCAAGAGAGTGGATCAACGAAAAAGGAAACGGCGTAACGGAAGATTTTGTAAACTATGCGCTTCCATTGATTCAGGGTGAGTTTAACGGCATTATGGTAAATGGCCTGCCAAGACATCTTCGTTTAGATGATGGAAGATAAATAGAAATATATAATTCGGCAGTTTGTACAGAAAAACATGGTTCTTTCGTTAAAATGATGAAAAAATCATGTTTTTCTTACTGTATTCGTTGAAACAACAAGAAATGCAAGCTTTTTTTGTGTAGTTCCCGAATAGTAATAATGGCTGATAAGTGGTAAAGTATTAACAGATGAAATGAAGTACAAACTTATTTTAGGAGGATTTCAAGAATGGCTAGTTTATCATTGAAGCACATTTGTAAAGTGTATCCGAACGGATTTGAAGCAGTAAAGGATTTCAACCTTGAAGTAGAGGATAAGGAATTTATTATTTTCGTAGGGCCTTCCGGCTGTGGAAAATCTACGACATTGCGAATGATTGCCGGATTAGAGGACATCTCGTCTGGAGAATTTTCCATTGACGGTAGAGTGGTAAATGATGTAGAACCCAAAGATCGTGACATTGCGATGGTATTCCAGAACTATGCTTTATATCCGCATATGACCGTATTTGACAATATGGCGTTTGGATTAAAATTAAGAAAAGTTCCAAAAGATGAAATCAAGAAAAAAGTAGAAGAAGCAGCCAGAATCTTAGACTTGGATAAACTGTTAGACCGTAAGCCAAAGGCTTTATCCGGTGGACAGAGACAGCGTGTTGCAATGGGACGCGCGATTGTGCGCAACCCGAAAGTCTTTTTGATGGATGAGCCGTTGTCCAACTTAGATGCAAAACTTAGAGTGCAGATGCGCGCTGAGATTTCCGCTTTGCATCAGAGATTAGGCGCTACAATTATTTATGTTACGCATGACCAGACAGAGGCTATGACATTAGGAACAAGGATTGTCGTATTAAAAGACGGCGTTATCATGCAGGTGGATTCTCCAATTAAGTTATACAATCAGCCGAACAACTTATTCGTAGCAGGATTTATTGGATCTCCACAGATGAACTTTGTAGATGCAAAATGCAGTTTTGAGGGAAGTCAGGCTGTGTTGTCATTTGACAAATTCAAAGTTGTGCTGACGCCTGAGAAATCCAAGAAGTTAAAAGACGGCGGATATAACGGTAAAAATGTATTGTTTGGCATTCGTCCAGACGATATGGCGGATTCCCAGAGAGAACTTGTGGAATTTCAAGATAGCGTAATTGAAGCAGACGTGACAGGATATGAATTATTAGGTTCAGAAGTAATTCTTTACTTTAATATTGCCGGGATTAGTATGTGCGCGAAAGTTAATTCTTCCACAAAAGCCCGTATAGGCGATCATGTCAGACTGGCTTTGAATCCGAATAAGATTCATGTATTTGATAAAGAAACAGAACAGACGATTACAAATTAAGAATAGCTGGGCGTGCAAACGTCCAGCTTTATTATCCGATAAGAAAGGCGGGAGAAGTTTTGTTATCAAACCATAAAATTCAGATGGCATTAGAGGAGATAAAAGACATCGCCCGAATGGAGATGGCGCTCTATAACGAAAGCGGAAAATTGTTAGCGGCTACATTTCGGGATCATGACGATTTTGAAACCGTTGTAGTGGATTTTGTGTCTTCTATGGCAGAAAGCCAGACGCTGGCAGATTCCCATTTTTTTAAAGTAATGGTAGACGGGGAAGTGCATTATATTTTAGTCGTGAAATCCTCGACAGAGGAAGCCTATATGGTAGGCAAACTTGCAGTCTGCCAGATCCGCCATTTAGCGGAAGCGTATAGGGAGCAGTTTGACCGGAATAACTTTATGCAGAATATTCTGCTTGGCAACCTTTTGATTGTCGATATGTACAATAAAGCAAGGAAATTCCACATCGAACAAGTGGAACGCGTTGTATTTGTCATTGAAGTGGAAAGTAAGAAAGACGCCTACATTATGGAATTGGTTAAAAGTATGTTTGGGGCTTCTGCAAAAGATTTCGTCATTGAAATTGACGAACAGAGCATAATTGTAGTCAAAGACGTATCAGAGCTTTCCGACGAAGGAGCGCTTGAAAAAGTGGCGGAAATGATGGTGGATAATCTGCACAGTGAAGCAATGGTGCGTGTGCGCGTCGGATATGGAAACCGTGTCAAAAATCTACAGGACATTGCGAAATCCTATCAGGAAGCAAAAATGGCAATCGAAGTAGGCAAGATTTTTTATGTAGATAAAGAAACGCTTTCATACAGCCGTCTTGGAATTGGCCGTTTGATTTATCAAATTCCGATGAGCCTATGCGAAATGTTTATACGGGAAATTTTCGAAGAAGAAATCCCCGATGTATTTTCCGAAGAAAATATGATAACCATTCAAAAATTCTTCGAGAACAACCTGAATATATCCGAAACAGCGAGACAGCTTTTTGTGCATAGAAATACATTGGTTTACCGATTAGAACGTCTTGAAAAAATTATAGGATTAGATATCCGGAAGTTCGAGGATGCCATGACTTTTAAAATTGCCATGATGGTTCTGTCAAATATGTCCTATCAAAAAGGGTTAAAACAATAATGACAGAGCGAAGCGAGGTTATTTCCTACTGCCTGACCTATCAGGAAGTATATCAGGATGCGCCGTTCCATGATCCAAATTGGACTGTCATAAGGCATAAAAACACGAAAAAAATATTTGCGTGGATATTCGGAAAAGATGGTTACATCTGGGTAAATGTAAAAGTGGATCCACAGTGGCGTGAAGTCAAACGGAACGCATATGATTCCATTCTTCCCGCTTTCCATCTAAATAAAGAACATTGGAGTTCCATTATATTGGACGGAACCGTACCAACCGAAGAAATACATAACATGATAGAAGAAAGTTATATACTTACTAAAAAATAAGAAGCGATCTGTTTTAAATTTTGTATACTGATCTCAGACTAATGAATCATGAAAAGTAGGCAGAGCCGGTTATTTTGGTTCTGCCTTTGTCTGTATGATACAAAATATTTACGCAAGGGTGGCATTCCATAAGGATGTTAAATCCAAAGACTCTGTAATCAGCCAGAATGATTGAATTGTAGGCGAATTCAAATCATACGGAGGAATTGCAAAATGGCAAAATCAATTTTTGAGAGATTAAGCGGCGAATAGAAACAGCAAGAAGATTACTTAATGCCACGCTTGACTGTATCCGCCGAAGAAGAACATTCAATAGGAATATGGGGAGGGCAGCATCTGGACTATCTGAAACAGTGCCACAAATTCCTAAAAGACTTTACAATT
>OFGE01000868.1_pt1 | contig 30749 bp, 18 predicted proteins | sample 1521681 | NCBI WGS metagenome assembly OFGE01 (sample SAMEA3504093, study PRJEB24116) | mouse gut metagenome | biome: mouse gut; feature: mouse-associated habitat; material: faeces | place: Denmark | collected 2011
GGAACTGGATATGAATAATATAATTTTGTTAATAATTCTGATATTAAGTAAAATTATATAAGGGCTTTATATACAATCTTATAATCTCCCCTACAAATTACAATTTATTTAAATATCTCGAAAAAATTTTTAAAATAAAACATCCAAGAATTTCGTTTAAGTTCATTATCTAACAAAATTTTTGATTCACAAATTAAATCATTATTATTATATAAATACAAAGTTCCAACCTGTTCTCCCATAGTAAAATCAGAAGAAAAATTTTTAATAGTATAAATTTTAGTATTAAGCTTTACGTGACCATTAGTCTTTAAAGGGAACTCGTAATTATCCAAAACTTCTAATTTAAACTTAGGAATATCAGTTGTTTTTTCAAGAACAATAGAATCTCTTATATAAGATTGGAAATTAGAAAAATTTTCTTCAATAGTTTTAGAAACATTTACATATTGAAAATTACTATTTGTATAATTAATTAAATTGTAACTATCTTGAGTACGAATTTTTTTAGTATCAGCTCCAAGAACAACAACAATAATATCTAAATCATTTCTTTGGCACGCAGAAACAAGACAACGTCCAGCATCAAATGTAAAACCAGTTTTTACACCATATACTCCAGACAAATTTCCTAATAATTCATTTGTGTTATTTATAGTTTTGGGATATCCGTTAAAATTAAAACTATAAGATTTGCATGAGACTATATTTTTAAAAGTCTCATTTTTTAATGCATAATCAGTTAGAATAGCTAAATCATATGCAGTAGTATAATGATTTGGATCATCTAATCCATGAGGTGTAACAAAATTGGTGTTTTTCAAATTTAATTCTTTTGCCTTATTATTCATAAGAACTGCAAAATTTTCAAGAGAATCTGAAATTTCTTCTGCTATAGCAATAGCACAATCATTTCCAGAACGTAACATTAAGCCATATAGTAAATCATTTACACTAATTTGCATATTTTCTTTTAATCCTAAAGTAGAACCATGAACAGAAGATGCGGCTTTAGAAACAGTAACTATTTTTGATAAATCACATTTTTCTAATGCCAAAATACAAGTCATAATTTTTGTGGTGGAAGCCATAGGAGTTTCTTCAAAACCAGACTTTTCATACAAAACAGACAAAGTTTTTCTTTCAATTACAATTGCATGTTTGGAGTTCACAATTGGTTCTTCTAAAGAAGTAGTGTTAACTTCAGAAATATTTAAAGTTTCATATTCATCATTATATGAGAAATCATCAGCAATACAAATTGGAGATATTATATAAATAATTAAAAATATCATTAATAATATTTTTTTCCATATTTTCATAAATTTACCATCCTTTGAAGAAAAAGTATAAAAGTATATTCAAAATTTAATTAATTTTGAAATGCTTAGGGCAACAATAATTATATTAGGATTATTAGTTGATACATTTATTGTTATAAAATATCTTATTATAATTATAAAATAATATGCATGATAAATTTTCAAATGTGAAAATAGTGTGAAAATGTATCAAAATTAGCACATTTCCTTGATTTTGTGACAAAAATGTAATATAATTAACATGTACGGTCAAAACTTTAATACTCTAAGGATTCAAGCATTACTATATAAAAAGGGATATTGACAGTAAAAATAAATGAGTTAAAATATATTATATAATAATATAACCACGTAAATTAATATAAAGGAAGGTAGAAATTATGTTGAAGAAAAAAATTCTAAAAATTGTTTTAGTATTAGCATGTATACTAGCCTTAACAATGCCATATACAACACCTGTTTTAGCAGTATCTTTAAGTCATGAAGATACAACTGCTGAATTACAAATAAGTATAGTTCATGAAGGTGGCGAAGAAGAAAGTGATACTTTAACAGAAGAACAAAGAGAGTTATACGATGAGAACCAATATGCTTATAATGTTGGTACTACAAGAGTATACAAAATAATAGAGAAAGGTGATGCAACATTTTCTAATGCATTTTATTGTTTAAATGCAGTTAAAGCTTTCCCAGGAATAACATCTGAAGGATTTAATAGTTTAACATATAAAAACGTTGCAGATTTTACTGATTCTACAAATTTAAATGTCCAAGCTTTACACCTAAGTACAGCATATGCACAAGAAAGAGAAGTATGGTCAGCTAATTATAGAGCTTTAAATTGGTTAGCAAATAGTATGTATCTAAGAAAACAAGCACCAATGCAAAAAGATTCATATTTAGAAAAAGCCTTTGCTAATAGTGAATATGATTTAGAAGTTGTAAAAGCAATATTAACAGATGATGATATTGATGTTGTACAACAATATGCAATTTGGTATTTCACAAATAATGATGATGAAAGATATAATGTAGAAACATTACCAGCGGTTAGATTAGCTGGACTAGATTTTGAAAATATGACACTTGATACAAATACAAAATCATATAGAGATATTAATGAGATTTATGCTGAACGTCAAGCAATGGCAAATCATTTATATCAATATTTAATCACATCTGCAAAAGCAGGTATTGAAAGCGAAGATACTACTTTTCCTTCAATAGTAAATTTAGATGATAAAACAAGTGAATCAAACAATAGTGAATATATTGTTGTAGGACCTTTTAAAGTAAATTCAGGGACAGCTCCTTCAACAGAATATGAAATAAAATTATTAGATCAAGATGAAAATGAAATTTCAAGAAATGATTATAAAATAAAAATTGCAGGAGAAGAAGACTTTACAGACAAAAATGTAAATGAAATATTTGATAAAGAATACGACATATATCTACCAAAAACAAATAAAACAATAACAAAAGTAAAATTACAATTATCTTATTCAAGCTTTGAAAACAAAACTACATTATGGGAAACACAAACAGAACAAGAAACAGATAAATATCAACCAGTAATATTAATAACTAGAGAAAATACACCACATATTCAAAAAGCTGAACGTGTAATAACAAGAAGTATTAGTGATTTAGCTTTAAGAAAGTACATAATAAAAAGAAATAATACTCAAATAGATCAAACACCTACAGTTGATGTTACAGGATTAAAGAATGGAACTAGCACAACAGCTACATATAAACATTCTAAAGAACCAGTTAAAGTTTCAACTGGAGATACAGTAGTTTATGAAATAAGAGTATATAATGAAGGTGATATTGATGCTAAAGGCGTTGTTGTAATAGATGCTTTACCAAAAGGTTTAGAATTAGCAGAAGATAGTCATATTAATGAAACTTATGGATGGGAGAAAATTTCTTCTGGAGAAAATGTTGATGTGTATAAATCAGAATATTTAAATAATACACCAATTAGAGGATTTGATAAAGAAAATGGAACTCAATTAGACAGCCAATATGTTCAAATAGAAGTTAAAGTTTCAGATAATGCAGTTGCTTCATCTGTTTTAACAAATGTTGCTGAAATTTATGATGATTTTAACAGTGGAGATATAGTAGATTCAGAACCAAGAAATAATGATTATACACAAAAAGATTATGACACATCAAAATATACAGGAGATACAAACAATAAAGAAGATTTATCAGATAAAAATTATCATTACAAAGGAATTGAAGATGATGATGATTTTGCAAAAGTAATAGTTGAAGGCAAAGTATTTGATTTAAGCTTACAAAAATTTGTTACAAAAGTAAATAAAAATGCACCAAAAACAAATAGAGAACCAAAAGTAGATGTTGCACCATTAAAAAGAGGAGAAAATGATGCAAAATATACAACTATAAAAAATCCAGTATCTGTAAATGTTGGAGATATAGTTACATATACAATTAGAGTATATAATGAAGGAGATTTAGCAGGATATGCTGAAGAAGTTTCAGATTATTTACCAGATGGTTTAGGATTTTTAGTTGGACATACAACTAATATAGATAATTATTGGTCAATTCCAGGAGATTCAAAAACAATTAAACTAAGCAAAATAGAAAATGCAACAAAAAATTTATCTGTAGACGATTTCAATGATATAACATCTTTATCAGATGTTGAAGTTGTTGTTGGAAAAGTAAAATTAACATCAACAAAATTAAAATCTTCTGAAACAGATACAAAAAACTTGATAAAAGCTTTTGACAAAGAAAATGGAACAAAATTAGATTATAAAGATATTCAAGTAGCTTGTATTGTATTATCTACAGATGTAACAAACAATAATTTAAGAAATATTGCAGAAATAGCAAAACATTCAGATGAAGACAGAAATAATGATATAATAGATAGAGATTCAACACCAAACACAGTAGATCCAGATAATTATCCTGGAAGCAATAAAGATAAGGATATTGATGATAACGATTATGAAGTTTTAACACCAGAAGAAGAAAAAGAATTTGATTTAAGCTTACAAAAATTCATTACAGGGGTAAACAATTCTAAAGTTGAAGGAAGAGAACCGACAATTAGTAAAAATGCAGATGGAGAAATAAAGTTTACATCAAATGTAACACCTTTAGCAGTAGCCAATAATGATTTAATTACATATACAATAAGAGTATACAATGAAGGTGATTTAGCAGGATATGCTAAAGAAGTTGCAGATAATTTACCAAAAGGTTTAGAATTCGTTAAAGATAATGAAACAAATAAAAAATACGATTGGAAATTATATGACAAAAATGGAAATGAAACATCTGATTTAAGTCAAGCAGTTACAGTTAAAACAGATTATTTATCAAAAGCAAAATCAGAAGCTAGAAATGATAATTGTTTAATATCTGCTTATGACAAAGAAACAGAAAGATTAGATTATAAAGATATTCAAATAGTATTCAAAGTTGTTGAAAGTAGTATAGAAAGTTCAGATAGAAAAATCAAAAATATTGCTGAAATAGCAGATGATGAAGATGAATATGGAAATCCAATTGATGATATAGATTCAACACCAAACAACAATAAAGATGGTGAAGATGATATTGATGACGAAGAAGTATATGTGAAATATTTCGATTTAGCATTACAAAAAGATCTAGTTAAAATTATAGTTGTAGAAAATGGAAAAACAAGAGAAATTGCAGTATCTTCAACAGATGGATTACAAAAAGTTGAAGTTCATAGAAAAAGAATTAATTCTACAACAGTAAAATTTGTTTATAACATCACAGTTAAAAATGAAGGTCAAATTGCAGGATATGCAACAGAAATAAAAGATTATATTCCAGAAGGATTAGAATTTGTTCCAGCAGATAATTCGCAATGGACACAATCTTCAGATAGAATTATAACAACAAACGCATTAGCAAATACACTATTACAACCAGGTGAAACAGCTTCTGTACAAGTAACATTAAAATGGATTAATGGAGACAATAATTTTGGACTAAAAACAAATGTAGCTGAAATAAGTGCAGATAAGAATGATAGTAATTCGCCAGATATAGATTCAACACCAAACAATAATGTTCCTGGTGAAGATGATATAGATGATGCACCAGTTATGTTAGAAATTTCAACAGGTACAGCGCCAACATATCTTGCTTTAACTACAACAGTACTTGCAATTCTAGCAACAGGAATAATTTTAATTAAAAAATATGTTTTATAATTAAATAAATAAAAAATGAACTCTTGCGAGTTCATTTTTTTTGTCCAATTGGGGACGTTAGTTTTTGGACATTTTTGACCAATTTATAACGTATGTTAGCTAATATTCGTATAAAAATGGACATTTATGTCCAAAAACTAACGTCCCCAATTGGACAAATTTGAAAAAATATATTATTATACATATAGAAAAAGTTGAAAGGAAATTATTTATGGATTGGACAAAAGAACAAAAAGATGCAATTTATAAAAAAGATTCTAATATATTAGTGGCTGCTGCTGCTGGAAGTGGAAAAACAGCAGTATTGGTTGAACGTATAATTCAAAAAATATTAAATGAAAATATAGATATTGATAAACTTTTAGTAGTTACTTTTACAAATGCTGCAGCTTCTGAAATGAGAGAAAGAGTATTAGAAGCAATTTATAAAAAGTTAGATGAAGAGCCAGATAATGATAATTTACAAAAACAAATTATTTTATTAGGAAAATCAAATATTTGTACTATACATTCCTTTTGTTTAGATGTAATTAAAAATAATTTTTTTGAGATTGATTTGTCAGCTAATTTTAGAATAGGTACAGAAGAAGAAATTGAGCTGTTAAAACAAGAAGTTTTGGAAGATATTTTTGAAAAACTATATGAAGACGAAGATGAGGAATTCTCTAAACTTGTAGATACATATACAGGTTATAGGGGAGATGAAGCATTAAAAGAAATTGTTTTATCTATTCATAGATTTATGCAAAGTTCTCCTTTTCCAAATGAGTGGCTATTAGAAAAGGTTAGAATGTTTGAAAATAAAAATGCGGAATTAGATTTTTCTCAAAGTGATTGGGGAAAAGTTTTATTAAAAAATCTTCAAGAAGAAATAATAGATGGTATAAATAGCTTAAAGGTTATTAGAAATAAGTTAGAAACAGTATATGAACTTGAAAAATATAAAATCACAATTGAGTCAGATATAGATATTTTAAGAAAATTGTATGATTCAATAAATGTATCTTGGGATGAAGCATATAACTTTGCAAAGCAAATGAAATTCAAATCTTGGCCAATTGATAAAAAAATTGTAATGGACTTAAAAGACGAAGCTAAAAGTTCTAGAGATATTGTTAAAAATAAACTTATGAAATTAGTAAAGGAAATTTTAATATATGATTCAAAATCAGCATATAGCGATATTTATGATATGTATGATATATTAAAAATTCTTGAAAAAGTTATTATAAATTTTGATAATGAATTTAAAACCAAAAAAAGAGAAAGAAATATAATAGATTTTAATGATATTGAACATTATGCATTAAAAATACTAGTAAAAAAAGATGAAAATGGAAATTATATTCCAACAGAAATAGCTAAAAAATACAGAGAAAAATTTGAAGAAATAGCAATTGATGAATATCAAGATAGTAATCAAGTGCAAGAATATATTTTAGGAACAGTATCTCGTGGAAATAATTTATTTATGGTGGGAGATGTTAAACAAAGTATTTATAAATTCCGTCAAGCTTGTCCAGAATTGTTTTTAGACAAATATGATAGATATTCATTAGATGGAAATGATAATGGATTAAAAATTCAATTATTTAAAAATTTTAGAAGTAGAAAAAATGTACTAGATGTAACAAATAAAGTTTTCGAAAATATTATGAGCAAAAATTTAGGTGATATTGATTATAACGAAGATGAATATTTGAACTTAGGAGCTGATTTTGAAAACATAGAAAAAGGTGTTGGGAATGCAGAATTAGATATAATAGACTTAAAGGAAGAAGAAAAACTTCAAGCTTGGATTGGAGAAGAAGATGATGATGAAAAAAATGACAAATTTAAATTATTAGAAAAAGAAGAGATAGAAGCAAAATTTGTTGCTAAAAGAATTAAAGAACTTATAGATTCTAAATTACAAGTTAAAGATAAAAAAAGTGGTTATAGAGATATAACCTATAAAGATGTAGTAATTTTATTAAGATCAACTTCGCGTTTAGCACCAATTTATGAAAAAGAATTGTTAAAATTGGATATACCAGTTTTTTCAGATAGTTCAAATGAATATTTAGACACAATAGAAATACAAACTATTATAAGTTTATTAAAGATATTAGATAATCCTATTGATGATATTTCTCTTGTTGCAGTTTTACGTTCTGAAATAGGAACTTTTACTGATAATGAAATATTAGAAATAAGACTTTGTGATAGAGAAGAAAATTTTTATTATAGTTTATTAAAAGCACAAGAAAAACTAGAGGGAGAATTAGGAGAAAAAGTAAATAAATTTTTAAAAAATTTAGATGACTGGAGAGAAGAAGCAGATTATTTAAGTTTGGCTGAACTAATTTGGAAAATATATGTGGATACTGGATTTTATAATTATGTAGGTTTAATGCCAAATGGTAGTTTAAGACAAGCAAATTTAAAAATGCTTTTCGAAAGAGCTAAGGAATATGAAAAGACTAGTTTTAAAGGATTATTTAATTTTATAAAATTTATTGAAAAACTAAAAATTGGAAACAATGATATGTCTGCTGCTAAGGTAATTGGAGAAAATGAGAATGTTGTTAGAATTATGAGTATTCATAAAAGTAAAGGTCTTGAATTTCCAGTAGTATTTTTGTCTAGCACTTCAAAAAAAATAAATATGCAAGATTTGACATCAAATTTATTATTACATCAAAAAATGGGAATAGGTCCACAATACATAAACTATGAAAGAAGAATAGAATATTCTACTTCTGCCAAAGATGCTATAAAAATAGTTATAAAAGAAGAGAATATCTCAGAAGAAATGAGAATACTTTATGTAGCATTAACAAGAGCTAAAGAGAAATTAATAATAACAGGAACTTCTAAAGATTATAAAGAAGAAAAAGAAAAGAAAAGAGAAATCTTAAAAATATATAATTCTAAAAACGGAAAAATAAATCCAATATTATTAAAAAAATATATATCCTATTTAGATTGGCTAGAACTTGTATTTTTAAATTCAAATGAAAAAGATTTGATAACTATTAATGAATATAAAAAGCAAGATATAATTAAAGATGAAAAAGAACAAGAGATACAAATAAGAAAATTTGATTTTGATAAAGAAATTGATATTGAAAAATATCGAAAAGAATTTAATTGGAAATATAATAAGTTAATTGCAACTAACTTACCAATAAAAAGTACTGTTAGTAAAATTAAAGAGATTCAGAATGAAAATGTTAATTTTGAAGATTTGAATTCTAAAGAAATTGGAATTTCTAATATAAATCCTATTTTTATGGAAGATGAAGAACATATTACTGCTAGTAAAAAAGGAACTGTAATGCATTTATTTTTACAAAAAATAAATTTTAAAGAAGAATATGATTTAGATAAACTAAAAGAATTAAAAGAAAAATTAATTATGAATAAGATAATAACACAAGAAGAAGGTAAATATGTAAATATTCTAAAAGCTCAAAAATTCTTAGAATCTAATATTGCAAAAAAAATAAAAAAATCTGATAAAATAGAAAAAGAAAAAGCTTTTTGTACAAAAATAAATGCTAAAGAGGTTTTTGAAGATGCTGAAAACGAAACAATTCTAGTTCAAGGTATAATAGATTTATATGCAATAGATAAAAATAATAATATAATTTTGCTAGATTATAAAACAGATTATGTTGAGGAAAATAGCGAAAGTGTTCTAATAGAAAAATATAAAAAGCAATTAGCTCTTTATAAAAGAGCTCTAGAAGATGGATTAAATTTAAATGTGAAAGAAGTTTATATTTATTCATTATATTTAAATAAAGAAATACTAGTAGAAGTATAATAATGAATAATTAAAATGGAATTAAAAACATTATGAATTATGTTTTTAATTCCATTTATTTGTTTAACATAATCCCATTTTCTGAGTTGACATAATTGAACAAAAATGATATAATCCAATGGATTTCTTTATATAGTTACAATGCTTGTTGTAGCTAAAAAACTAATAATAAAGTTTTGAAAGGAGACTTATAAAATGAGTATGCAAACTTCATTACATTTAAAGGATTACATCTGTGCCGGATATCCAGCTATTGTTTTGAATACTTCAGAAGAGGAACGGGCAATTGAAGAATGTTGCAGAATAGCTAAAAATGCAAAAATGCAGTTTTATGTATGGTCAGAAACGAAAGGAGTTATTCAGTATTTTTTAGATAAAAATTCTAAAGATATTTCTCAGAAAGAAGTAAATACTGGCGTTTCACCTGATGAGGATGCTTTAAATCAAGGGCTAAATTATGGTAATGATGTAATTTATTGTATGCTGGATTTTCATCCTTATATCAAAGCACCATCTGTTTGGCGAACTGCAAAAGATGTATTCAGTAAAGCTAAGACACAAGGGATAATTTATCTTTTTGTAAGCAGTAAATTTGATGTTCCGCCTGAGCTTGAACATGAAGTAATTACAACTAATCTCGATTTGCCTAAAAAAGATGATTTGCGGGAAATTGCGATTGAAATTTGTAAAGCATATAGAGTTAATATTCCTAAAAATATTGATAGTGCTATAGATGCGGCTCTTGGACTTACAATGTTTGAAGCAGAAAATGCATTTGCAACAGCTTTTTCAAAGATGAAAACTTTTGATGTTGATATTATAAATAATGTCAAAAAGCAAATTATTTGTAAAGATGGTTTATTGGAATATATGCAGTCAAAAGAAACATTAGAAACTGTAGGAGGAATGAAAGAATTTATCAGTTATGCCCAAGAAAGATTTTCAGCATATTCTGAAGAAGCACAAAATTATGGATTACCATATCCTAAGGGAGTCTTACTTGTAGGAATACCTGGATGTGGTAAGAGCTTAGCAGCAAAAGCACTTTCAAATATGTGGAAGAAACCATTACTTAAATTGGATTTAGGAAAATTATTTGGTTCCTTAGTAGGTGATACTGAAGCAAAAACAAGAAGAGCTTTAGAAATTGCAGAAGCGATGGCACCAGCAATATTGTGGATTGATGAAATTGAAAAAGGTTTATCTGGAGTTGGAAGTAGTGGAAAAACAGATTCAGGTGTGACCTCAAGAATGTTTGGAACTATTCTTACATGGTTACAGGAAAAAGAAGCACCTGTATATGTAATTGCTACTGCTAACAATATTTCTTCTTTACCACCAGAATTTTTACGAAAAGGTAGATTTGATGAAATCTTTTTTGTCGATTTGCCAAGTGAGGAAGAAAGAAAGGAAATTTTCAAAATCCAAATTGAAAAGAAGAAAAGAAAATCAAAAGATTTTGATATTGATAGACTTGCAAGTTTATCTGATGGATATACTGGTGCAGAAATTGAGGAATGTGTTGTTTCTTCAATGTTCTATGCTTGGAATGATGGAAAAAGGCCATATACTACAGAAGATTTAGAAACTGCTATATCAAAGATTCAACCAATGGCAAAAGGTATTATGAGTGATACTGTAAGTGCTTTAAGAACTTGGAGTACAACTCATGGTATTAGAAATGCAAATGTAGCACCTAAAGTTCAATTATCAACTAATTTGGCAGAAACAAAGGGTTCAAGAGTAATACGTTTTGAAGAGGGGGAAGAAAAATGAGCCATTTTACGAAAATAACTACAGAAATTAAAGATTTAGAAGCTTTGAAACAAGCAGCAGCTAATATGAACTTGAGCTTAGAATCCAATACACTTTGTCGGTATTATTATGGTACTGTGCTTAGAGAACATGTAGTAAAACTTCCTGGAAAATATGATGTTGCAATTGAAGCCAGAGCAGATGGAAGTTATGATCTGGATGCAGATTTTTATGAAGGTCATGTTGAAAAATTTATTGGTTCTAAAGGTAGCGAACTTTTAAGACAATATTCCATTGAAAAGCTTAAAATTGAAGCCAAAAAGAATGGCTATAAGGTTTATGAAACAGGAAAAGGCACACTCAAATTAATGGACAAGAATTCCGAAGGAAAAGCTAATGTTAGTATTGATTCTGATGGCAAAATTAATGTTGAAACATCAGGCTTTAAAGGTAAGTCATGTATGGACTTTAAAATCATTGAAAAAGCTTTAGGTCATATCGATAGCGTAAAAAAGAAACCAGAATACTATCAGGCGAATATGTCTGAGGTACATCTCAAAGAATGGAGCTAAGGTATGAAAAAAATTGCAGTTGTAATGTGTAATGATATGCATATGGATATCGAGCGGTCTAATGTACTATTAAATCACATTATACAAAATGGAAGCTATGAGGTAGTTTGCGATTATACTATTGCAGATATTGTTATTATTCAAACTTGTGCGTTTGGAGAAAAAAAGAAATATAGTGTACAGGTTATTGCAGATGTTAGAGCTAACGCCTGCTCAGATGCAAAAGTAATTGTAACAGGGTGTTTACTATCTATTAATAATGAAGAATTAGATGCTCTTCCAGGTATAGAAGTTAAGAGTTTCGAAGAATTAATTAGTATTTTTCAACAAACCAAGACTGATTTTGTGTCCAAAATAGTTCCACAAAATAGGGTAATTATTTCAGAAGGATGTTTGAAAAAATGTTCATACTGTGTGTATCCAATGATTTGTGGGAAATATAAGAGTAAGTCTATTGAAGATATTTTGATAGAAGTTGAAAGCTTATATGATACAGAAACAACAATATATCTTACTGGAGCACAGGAAACATCAGATTATGGTATTGACATATATGGAAAGCCAAGTTTCCCTAATTTGTTGCAAAAGGCTTGTACACAGTTTCCAAATTGCAATTATGTTATTGGATGGTTTCATCCTACTGGATTAACAGATGAAATGATTTCTGTTATATCAAGAAATAAAAATGTTGTAGAAATTATGTTGCACATTCAACATATCTCAAATCCAATTTTGAAGAGTATGAATAGACCATCATTTGAATTTACTGATGGAAAAATTCAGAAATTAAGAGAATTAAGACCAGATTTAATTATTTCAACAGAAGTTATAGTTGGGTTTCCAGGAGAAACCCAACTGGAATTTGAAAATCTGGTTGCATATTTGGAAAAAGGATATTTTAACGATATAGGAGTTGCAAGTTATGAGCAAGTTCTTGATACTCCAGCTTCTATTATGGAAAATCAGATACCTTTAGAGATAAGACAACAAAGGCTTAACTTTATAAAAGATAAGTTTGGTGCATGTGTATATCCTACAAGTAACAATTATGAAATGTCGGTTATTGAAGAATATATAAAGGCGTATAGTTTTTTTGAAACTTTACCTAGAACAATTTTAAATGACAGTCAGAAATATAATTGTATTGCAGGTATTGATACTAAAACAAAACTTAATCTGGAAGATGTATTACAAGAAGTGTCTGAATATATTAGTATTACGCGAAGTGAATTTGACTTTCAGAGAAATGGAAGTTATTTAAAAGAAAAATATACTTTGGAATCCAGAAGTTTGTTTTATAGCATTTTTGAAAATGGAAACTTTAAGGAAGGAATTAAGTTGAAAGCCAAAAAATTATTATTAGATAATTGATTCCTGGATTAAAATTATGAAAGGAGAAAAGATGAAAATCAGACGTGTTATTCGGTTTCAGGAAGATTATGAAAAAGAAAAACAAAAAGATCTAGAAAAACCGAAAAAAGATATCAGTTCTAATAATGATATCTCAGTAAAAGTACATTCACAAAAAAATAGCGAAGATTATGAAGAAAGCCAAGCAGATTCCTCATATAATACACTTGATGAGCTAATAAAATGTGTTGAAAATGTTGTAGCTGGAAGATTATCTACTAATATGATTGGAGTTTTTGGCATGAATTCTGATATTGTTGTCAACAATTTGTGCCATAGTTTACAAAATATTAGAGATAATATTAATTTTGTAGGAGGAATAGAGTATTCCGATTCTTTCTCAGATATTTATAATAGTATTGCTGCAATATTTCTTGATTATATAAGTAGTAATTTTGATAGAGATTATGGTATGGATTATTATATAAGAGAAGTATTGTTGGAATTAGAAAAAGTTTATGATGATTTTCAAGATGATTATAAATATGAATCTTCTTTTCAAGCATTAAGTAAGATAAACAGGAGAAGTGAAAGAAGTAGAAATATGTTAAGTGCGATTAATCGTATTAAACAAATTAAAAATACTTTATCATATTCAAGAAATAATGATCCGAAATTTCTAGTAATTATAGAAATGGAAAGCTTTGATTACAAAACTTTAAATAATCTTGCAAAATTAAACTCTTCAGATTTAATAATAATTGTATATTCTATGCTTGATTTTAATTTAGCTAGAAAGTCGTTAAGTAATTCTTTTGGTGAAAACGAGTGTATGTATAAGTTCTTTTACTCGGGTAATTATGTTATAGCAAGGTCAGACGAATAATAAAGATATGGAGGAATACACTATGATTTTATTAAATATTAATGACAGAAAATGGTATTACTATGAAAAAGGATTTGCAGAAGATGTTATAGATATGATGTTTGAAGAATATTTCGGAGAATTATATCAAAAAGATGCTGTAAAATGGCGACTTGATGAGATATGGGAAAAAATATCAATGAAAATTCCTAAACGGGCTGTATTTGTTGAAAAAGATTCTGTACTCTATAGTGTAAGTTCTAATTTGAAATTTGAAGCTGTACCAGAAGAATTTTTTGAAATTGATGAAATTTCTCACCCAGTTTTAATTGAATGTTTTAAAAAATGTTATTCTGAATTTAAAAATATTATGAAAAGTTATAAAGAGTGGGATAAAGAAGTAATCAGAAATGTACCTGAGAACAATTTTATAGCTAATGTCTATTTAGGTACATCAAGATATTACGTTCCTAAGATTGAATATTTATCAAAAACATTAGATAGTGCTAAATATAAATTTAAAGAAATATTACAGATATCTTTAAAGCCTAAAATGTGTAATGAAGTAATCGATAAAATTATAGAGTTGTATAACAATACTCTTTTACAAAACAATCCTATTATGCTTATAACTAAAGAATATGACTGGGGAATAAAAATATATGCAGTTACAGATAGCTTAGAGATAAAAGAAGTAACATATTCACTTATTGAAAGAGAGTTAGAAGAAATAATTCATGAAATTGTTCCTGAAGATACTGATTTTTTAGTAAATAGAATTTATAATCATATGATATTTCCTTCAAAATTTGTGAAACCTTATATTAGAATAAAAAAAGTGCAAAATAAAGGTTTGATAAATGCAATATTGTATCTTAAAGAAAATGATATACCTGTAGTCTCTGATTACAAGTTAAAAGAATTTTATACTTTTTTAAAAATTACTCATAATGGAAAACTTCCATTTAATAGATGGATCAGATATAAAAATTATCAGATTTGCATAGATGCTATGGAACCATGTGATGGAATGGAAAAAATTAGTAAAGTTAATCAAAAAATGTTTAATGAAATGTCATGCTATGTAGAAAATCCTGGTAAACAATATGAAAGATATGATTATGACCGTGATTATGGGAGTTGTCACCTAACTACATCTTGTAACCTGTTATACAAGTTAAAAGATGGTAAAATTGAGAAAGTATATAGAAGTTCGACTGTTAATTCTTCAGGATATGAAAAATTTAAAAAGATTATGGAAGAAGAAGGTGCAAAAGCTGATAAAGAAGGGGTTTATGCCTTTTGGAAAATAACACTTGGCGAGTATGAAGAATAATTTAAATACCAAAAGCCATAATGAGAAATCATTGTGGTTTTTGGTTTTAAAGATATTAAAATGTATTAAAAAATAATTACTGAAATCCAAAAGTAAAAAAATAAGTTATATTAAATCTGAATAAAAAATAAATGAATTAATTCTGAAAATAAAATCTACAAAACAATTGAAAAATATGGGATTTTATGATAAAATATAAAAACGTGATATATATTAATAATATTATTCTATAATTTCTTAAGGAGGAAGACCAATGAGCAATGCAACAGAAGTAAAGCAGGATAATGATTTTACAACAACTGGAGTAGAAATTCCTGAAGGGTTTCTTCGGGAAGTTAAGGTGGACCAAATTTCATTAAAGGATTCTTTTTTGAAGTATGAGCCTAAAACAGGCAATCAGAAAAGAGTAAAAATGTCAATTTTGCGGGCCAAAAAGACGAAAATGAAAAATTTCTATCATGCAATAGTTGATCCATCGTATAACTTTTTTACTAAGGAAGGTATTTTATTTGAAGCATCAAAAGTTCCAGCATTTTTTGGAGAATTACCTGATTGGTGGGATACAACATTCAAGAATTTGTTACCCAATAAAGAGGGGAGAATTGGCTCCAAAACTCAATATGATGTGTTTTTAGGAACAATAATTAAGTTTTTGGTAGAAGAAAAAGGGTATAAAATATCCGAAGCTTGGTATATGGTTTGTGACAATAATGACTATCTTGTTAAGCAATTTTTCGGGACGAAGTGTTCTTTGATTAATAGCTTTCAAGCGTATCTTACAGGAAGTAAGCCTATAGATGGCTGGTGCGATTTGTTTAATACCGCTAAAATTCTGAAAACAGATAATGGAGAGGATTTTCTAATCGCAGTTAATTCTGGTAATGGAAAAGTTTGTGTTGCGGATATTGTAAGATTGGATCCTGAAAAGATTACTAGGGGAATTGGATGGTTTGTAGTAAATAAGAAATAGAAATAGAAAAAAGTAACATGTATAAAGTGGAGATTCATAATTACGAATCTCCACTTTTGTTCTATTATTTATACTTAATTATGGGAATTATTTACAAATTCTTTTAAATGTTGTATAATATAAAAGTAATATGGTAAATAAAAGGAGTATATATTATGGATAGAATGAAAACCTTCTTATTATATTTTTTAGGAATAGTAGGATTTTTTGTTTTTTCTCTAATTATAGAAGATGCATTAATTGGAAATATGTATAAAAAAATGGATGGAAATATTCAAGATAATGGACATGCTATTATAGTAGAAGGTGTTTCGGGAAGAGCAACAAACGTAAATGGATTTATGCAGTTCAGATTATCTAATATTTCCGAAGACAATAAAAAAAATTATTATGCTAAAATAGATTTATTTAGTAAGCAAGGCTTGCTTGCTGCTACTAAATATGTAAAAATAGATGGAATAGAACCAGGAGCTTCAAAAGATTATAATGTTAAATTTAAAGGTACAGAATTAAAATCTTATAATATTTCTATAATTACGGAAAGTGAAGTGCCAGATAAAACAAATATAATAAGTTTATTTGGCTGGGAAGTAGATTTAAGAGATGTATTTGGAATGGATTTAACAAATGCTACTTTATTTGGAGTTAAATTAACAGATTTATTTAGTTGGAATGGAGTAAAGAACGGCATTCAAAATGGATGGACAATATTCTTAAATTTCTTAAGTAATATTCCTTGGTGGGGATATGCAATTGGAGCTGGAATTGTACTTTGGTATATGCCTTCAAAATTTTTATTTGGAATTTTTCCATTTTAGATAATAATTAAAATTAGTATATAAAATTATTAGCACATAAAATAATAGTGAGAATTACTTTTGAAGAAATAAAGTTAATATTTAATATAATAAAAAAGATGAGTTGTAGTAAAATGCAATATCATCTTTTTTGTGTATAATATAAAAGACGAGACACAGGACATTACTAAAATTATATGAAATTTTAAATGTGACTTTTTGTTCTTGTTTAAAAAATGGAATTAGTATATAATGAATTACACATAATAAATAAAAACAAGAGATAAAATAAAGGAGATTTGATTTATGTTAAACTTATCAAATGTAGAGAGTTTAGAAGAAAAGGCAAGAAATATTAGAAAAAGCATAATTGAAATGGTGTATCAAGCATCATCAGGGCATCCAGGAGGATCACTATCTATAACAGATATATTAACAGTTTTATATTTTTCAGAAATGAAAATTAATAATTTTAATGATGATAATAGAGATAGATTAGTTTTATCTAAAGGGCATTGTTCAACAGCTTTATATGCAGTACTTGCAGAAAAAGGTGTTATACCAAAAGAAGATCTAAAAGAATTTAGAAAAATAAATAGCTATTTACAAGGGCATCCAGATATGAATAAAATACCAGGGGTTGACATGAGTTCTGGTTCTCTAGGACAAGGATTATCAGTTGCAAATGGAATGGCTTTAGCAGGAAAATTAGATAAAAAAGATTATAGAATTTATTGTGTAATGGGAGATGGGGAAATACAAGAAGGTCAAGTATGGGAAGCAGCTATGACTTCAGGACATTACAAATTAGATAATTTATGTGTTCTTGTTGATAATAACAATTTACAAATAGATGGAACAATATCAGAAGTAATGAATCCTTATCCAATAGATAAAAAATTTGAAAGTTTTGGGTTTAAAACATTAGTAATTAATGGTCATAATTTTGATGAAATATTGAATGCTTTTCAAATTGCAAAAGAAACAAAAGGAATGCCAACTGCTATAATTGCAAAAACAATAAAAGGAAAAGGTATTTCATATATGGAAAATCAAGTTGGATGGCATGGAAAAGCTCCTAATGAAGAAGAATATAACTTAGCAATAGAAGAATTAATAAATAGGTAGAGTGTTAAATCTAAATATAAATTTACAGTTATGTTGTATAAATAATGGAGGGAAATTATGGATTTTAATAATAAAAAAGCAACAAGACAAAGTTTTGGTGAAGCTTTATTAGAAATTGGAAGAAAAAATGAAGATATAGTAGTATTAGATGCAGATTTATCAGGAGCAACAAAAACAAATATATTTGCAAAACAAATACCAGAAAGATTTTTTGATATGGGAATAGCAGAACAAGACATGCTTGCCACCGCAGCAGGATTTGCAACATGTGGGAAAATTCCATTTGCAAGTACTTTTGCAGTATTTGCCACAGGAAGAGCTTATGATCAAATAAGAAATAGTATATGTTATCCAAATTTAAATGTAAAAATTTGTGCAACCCATTGTGGAATTACAGTTGGAGAAGACGGTGCAACACATCAAATGTTAGAAGATATCAACTTAATGAGAGGACTTCCAAATATGAGAGTAATTTCACCATGTGATGACACACAAAGTAAATGGGCAATAGAAGAGGCAAGTAAAATAAATGGACCAGTATATATAAGATTTGGTAGATCTGCAACACCAATAATTTATGACAAAGATTACAAATTTGAATTAGGAAAAGCAATTCAATTTGGAGAAGGTCTAGACGCTACAGTATTTGCAACTGGAATTATGGTCGCAGAAGCGTTAAAAGCAAAAGAAGAATTGGAAAAGTCAGGAATAAATATAAGGGTTATAGATATTCACACAATAAAGCCAATAGATAAAGAAATTATAATTAAATGCGCAAAAGAAACTAAGAAATTAATTTCAATTGAAGAACACAGCATAATAGGTGGATTAGGAACTGCAATTTCAGAAGTTTTAGTAGAAAACTATCCTGCAAAATTAGTTAGAATTGGTATAAAGGATTGTTTTGGGAAATCAGGAAAGGCTCAAGAACTATTAGAATATTTTGGACTAACAAGTAAAGAAATTATTGAAGAAGTGAAAAAATAATATTAAAATAGTAGAATAAAATAAATAAAACTCAAAATGTTAAACAAAAATAGTTTAGCATTTTGAGTTTTTTACATTTTTTGTTATTTATAATATCAAAAAAATGTAAAAAAATATAGCAATTTGTCATTATAAATGTTAAAATTAAAGTAAGAGAGTTTATTTTACTTAACAGAGGTGATTAAATGAGTGAAGAAAATAAAAATCAAGGACAACAAAGTTCACAAGCAACAAAACAAGCAAGTAAAAAAGTAGCTAATATGGCTGCTAAAAAAATAATAGGAAAAGGCTCTATGATGGGACCTTTATCACATGTTTTAATAGCAATTGCTCCAATTTTAATTCTAGTAATATTTTTAATAGGAATAATATTATTTCTTTTAACTATGCCTGGAATGGTAATGGAAAAATTAAAAGCATTATTTAATGATGTAGCTAATGCTATTGCAGCTTATTTTGGTGCAGATACAACTCAAATGGTTGATGATGAAGACATTTATGCAACTTTAGATTATTTAGAAGAAATGGGATATGACTTAAAGGGCTTTGGATTTTTAACAGATTATATAGGTGACAGCGATGATGGAGTTGAAAGAGATGAAAATGATAAAATTTCGGATGCAGAAAGTGACTTTATTTTCACATATATGGTATCAGACAACTATATATATACTTTAAAAAATGATAACTTGGCTACTCAAAATAATGAAAGTGGATTTCTAAATTTTCTTGCAGGATTGGGTACAGGTACATTAAAATTTTTTAATCAAGCATTAAGTCCAGTTTTTGATTTAATAGGTGTTACAGATGGGATGATGGATTCTTATGGAAAAGGAATGATAGGTATATATTATGAAGAAGATGGAGTTATTGGAAAAAGAGGTACTGCAGTAAATAGTAGTTTTCTAAATTGGGATAGTGTACAAATAGATGCTGGCAGTAAAAGTTTATTAATACAAAGAAATGAATTTTTAAATAATAGTAATGCAATGAAGTTTTCATTAGATGGATGGACAGGAAGATATGGAATGCCATTAGAATTTTTATTATCAGTACATATGGCAACAATGATGCCAGATTTAGCATTTGACATGGCAACTTCTTTTGCAACTAATATAAATATATATTTACATGAAACTGGAGACCAAGGGCAAGCAATAACAGCTTATAAAACAGACACTTCTTACATAACTTATGAACAATTAGAAAATGCATTATCAGGTGAATCAGGTAGAAACTGGTTTTCTTCTACAATTGCTTGGTTTGACAATAATTCTATTAGTGATAGTGAAGCAAAGGCTGCTTTTGATATAGGAATGACTCGTGCACCAAATTGTGAAGGTAAGGAAGTTTGTGGCTCTGAATCAAAACCTATGTTTAATAATACACCATTACAATTAGATACAGAAACAGGAGAATATTTCTATACAATACCAGCACATTATCACATTCCTGAGACTAGACATCCTGTCTCAGCAGACGAAATTACTTGGGTTCCAGGTTATTGTAATAATTGTAAGCAATTTTTAAAAAAAGTTATAAAAAAATTACGTAAAGATAATGATTATAATTTTAAAGCTTATATACCATATATAGCTGATGTAACAAATCATTGGTATAGAGATATTTATTTTACACAAGTTGAGAATAAAAATTTCGTACAATATGATTATGATTATGAAGCTATAACAGGAGAAAGATGGACATTATATGAGACTTATGATAGTGGAGATAAAAAAGGTCAATTTAAATTGTATAAAGTAGAAAATGGTAATTTGGGTGACTTATATAGCGGAACAATTGAAGAAGCAAGAAAAAACAATATTTCTGTTGCAAAAAAAGCAAAAACAATATCTGCAACAGAGGAAACATATACAGATTATGGATGGTCAAAGAATTCAGAAGGAACTTGGACTGCATATACAGTAAATGAAAATACAGGTTCTACAGGCTACCAAAGAATATATGAAGATGATTCAGAAGAAATTCAAGAAGCAACTGATGAAGTAGAAAAAAGTGTAATGAAAAATGTATATGTAAATATAATTACTTCTGGAAATCCAGTACAAACTGGAGAAGGACTAAGAACAGAAACTAATTCAGAAATAAAGAAAATGTTTTTAAATAATTACTATTTTAAATATGATGGTACAGCAGAAAGAGCGGAAATAATAACAGCCATAAGAAATAAAATTGCTAATAAAAAAGTAACAACAACAACAACACAAACAACAACTTATGCTGGTGCAACAATAGAAAATACTGTAGAACATGTAAGTTATGATATTAAACAACCATATGGAAATTTGAAAGATTTGGGAGGAAGTGGAACTGATTACACAAAAAAATCTTATAAATTAAAAATAGGAGATCAAGAAGAAAAAGAATATAAAGTTTCAGATTATTCTGGAAAAGTATCATTAAATCAAGATTCTTTAAATGCATTTAGCATGTTAGAAAATACTCATACATTAGATGCGGATTTCATATATAGAGATTTTAAAGAATTAATAGTTGAACTTGGATATTTTGATAAAGAAGATTTAACAGAATCAACACCAAAATTATTACAATGGATAGTACCTGATATAGGCTCAGCTGGTTTTCCATATAGGTTTTTGGATAAAAACGAAAATGAATTTGGAACAATGCTACATTCAAAAGGTGACATAGATGCGAATGAAAAAACTAAAATTTTGAATAGATTAGAAGGATTTTTACAAGAAGAAAAAGAAAGCAAAGAAAAAAATGAAAAAATAAAAGAAAATAAAAAGAAAAACCCAAAAGGTAACACAATACCAGGAAGTAAAGAGAACTTACAAACTATTGGAGGTATTTCAAATATAAATATTAGAACAGCTACACATATAACAGATTCTATAGGAGCCTTAGATGGTGAAAAAAATCCATCTCAAGTATCTGTAACTGAATTTTTAAAGGCGGCAAAAGAAATTCATTCAAAGATGGAAGGTGATTTTTGGGAATATTGTGCAGCAGGAAGACATAGTGGAGGAGCTGGTAGACATACTTCGGATGGATCGTGTCCTGGAAATTATGCAACTTTTGAATCTGCAAATAACGGTGGAAAAACAGCAGATTGTTCTTCATATGTGTCTTGGGTATTACAAGAAGTTGGTATCATAAAAGATAAATATACTTCAGGGGATATGTATACAGCATTAGCAGAATATATATTAACTAAAGAAGAAGCAGGAGAATTGAAAGCAGGAGATATTGTATTAACAGAGAACCATGTACAAATAAATGGAGAAAATAATTTACAATATAATGCAGGAAGTACAGATGCAATTCAAAATCCTCCAAAATCATATGTGCCTGATTATACACATGTAATAAGACTGCCTTTCTCAGGAAGTACAAATCAAGAGTCTGAAGCAAACTATGAAGGATATAAAGGAAATGAAGCAGTAGTTTCACCAGTAACAGGAATTTTATTAGATTATGGTACATATGATGGAAATAAAGATAAAAGTTCAATAACGAATGAAAAATATAGACAAAATATAGATTTAAAATATCAAAAAAATGTAGAATCTGATGAAGATGATTCTGATGAGCCTGTATTATCACCTGAATACGATCCAGATAAGCCAGATTTAGTTGGATATGCAAAAATATTAGTATTAGATGCTGAAAATTATAAAAAATTAGAATCGTTAACTGAAAATCCATGGAAGAATGATAGCTTGCTTACAACAGAGAAAAAATTAGATGAAGATGGAAATGAAAAAGTTATTGCTCATTTTAGTGATTCAGAGGGAGAATGGATATTAGACGAGGAAAAAAGATTAACCGACAAAAATCTTGATTCAAATACAAATGATCCATGGACTGAAATTGCAAAAACAGTATATGGATATAAAGAATTTGCAAAAAGTTATGAAGCTACTGGAATAGCTGGATATGTTGTATATATAGATGGGTTTAAACGAGAATTACCAGATGAGGAATTCGAAGAAGAAAATTTAGGAAAAGAAAAACCACAAGGTGAAGAAATCAAGAAAAGCGATTATAAAAAAATAAAATCTAATGATTTACAGATAACAGAACCATTAGATGATGATAATAAAATAGATTCGTTATACAAAAAAGACGAAGTACACAATATGCCAAGCAAAAAAGCAACAGAGAAATTAAAAGCTACAGCAAGTGTAAAAGAGCAAGCAAATTCAACAATATGTGTAAAAGATGGTGGAAAAGATTTAGTGTTTATAAAAGAAGGAACAGTATTAGGAAGAACATTAACAGATTATGAATTAATTGTGGATATGAGAAATGAAAAATATGAAGATTATAGAAAAGAAAGCTCAATTAATGGAGATGCTGATGGAGATGACGATATTGATGAAGATGAAGATCTTGATATTGATATTAATAAGTTAAAAGAAGAAAAAGATAAAATAATAGGAAATTATCTAAGAATAATATTTAGAGATACAGATGATACAGTTGTAGAGAATGTAGAAGATTATATGAAATTAGATGCAGTTGGAACGAAAACTGGAATTTTTGGGGATCTAGAAAATATAGATGAAAATTCAACTCATGCTGAGAAAATAAGAGCTGCAGTAACTTATTTTAATTCTATGGGATTTACACCAGAAGCAGCATGTGGTATTCTAGGAAATATAATTCAAGAAAGTACGTTAGATCCAAAAGCTACTTCTTCTTACCATGGATTAATTCAATGGGATAGCACAAATAGATGGCCTAAAGTTAAAGAGTGGATGGCATCACAAGGATATAATGAAGACAGTTTTGCAGGACAAATAAGAGCAATATATGAATTTGAAGTAACACAAATGCCTGAAGATAGATGGGAAGAATTAAGAAATTTAACAGATGTAGAAAAAGCAGCAGAACTATTTGCAGTATATTTTGAAAGATGTACAGGAGGAGGAGATACTCCAGTTTGGTATCGAACAGGAGAACTATATCAAGAATTAGTTGAAAGAAAGAAATGGGCTCAAAATGCATATGATATTTATATGGGTGATGACAGCAAAGGCGTAAAGGATCAATAAAAATATACTATTATTATCTAAAAGAATATATGTGAGGTATAAAATGAAATCAAAAAAACAACATAATAAAAAAATTTTAATAATTATATGTCTTCTATCAATTTTGTTAGTAATATGTGTGGGGATTTTAATATACTATAGTTTTATAAATACAACTATTAGTCCTCAAAAACAACTAGAATATATAAATGGAGAAGAGTGGCAAGATGAATTATATCCAGATGGTATGCCAGCGTTATTTAGAAATTATTCAGGAAGTCTAACTTGTCAGAATATAGGTAAGTCATTTGATTATGTAGTAAATATAATTATACCTCAATATGCTAAAATTCTAACTAATTTTAATCAAACACAAATAGAGGAATATTTTGAAACAAATAAAGAAATGATTAGGTGTGATATTGGAATTACTAATAAAGAGGATTTTTACAATTTAATAAAAAAAGTACAAATTTCAGTAAAATCTGATAATATAGAATTTGAAAAATTTTATATTCCTTTAGATTCAATAACTAAACATTCAAATATAACTAAGGCTGAATTACATGTTAAATATAAAGATTGTGATGAATTAGTTTTAAATATTAGAATAAATGGAACTAAAATATCTAATTTGTCATCAATTCAATATAAATAAATTATTAAAATTTATGAATTTTATATGCAAGAAAATAATTTAAATAAATCAGATTGTTAAACAAAGAAGTTTAACAATCTGATTTATTTTTTCTAATTATATCCTTTTTTAGTATTGATTTTTTATATCATTATTGATATGATGTATAAGAAAAAATAGCACTATAAGGAAAGGGTGGAAAGTTTTTCAAATGATAGAATTTAAAAATGTTACAAAGGTATATGATACTGGAACAGAAGCTGTACATAATGCTACATTTACAATTGATAAAGGAGAATTTGCCTTTTTAGTTGGACCTTCTGGATCTGGAAAATCAACACTAATAAAATTAATATTAAAAGAAGAAGAAGCAAATAGAGGAAATATAATTATAAATGGGAAAGATATAACTTTTTTGAAAACAAAAAGAGTACCATATTTACGTAGGAGCATGGGAGTCGTTTTTCAAGATTTTAGACTACTTCCAGACAAAACAGTATATGAAAATGTTGCATTTGCAATGTATATAGTAAAAGCAACACCAAAACATATAAGAAGACAAGTACCAATGGTACTTTCTTTAGTAGGTTTAAGTAGCAAAGCCAAATGTTATCCAAACGAATTATCAGGTGGAGAGCAACAAAGAGTTGCTTTGGCTAGAGCTTTAGTAAACAATCCATCAATGATAATTGCGGACGAGCCTACTGGAAATTTAGATCCAGAAACAGCTTGGGATATAATGAACTTATTAAACGATATTAATGCTAGAGGAACTACTGTTGTAATGGCAACTCACGCTAAAGATATAGTAAATACAATGAAAAAAAGGGTTATACAAATTGAAAAAGGTATAATCATAAGAGATGATAAAAAAGGTGGTTATAATAGTGAGATATAATGGATTAACATATTTAATAGGAGAAGGTTTTAAAAATATATTTAAAAATACAAAATCAACTGTTATATCAGTTATAACAATGATTTGTACAATGTTTTTATTTGGAATATTTTTTGCAATAGGTGTTAATATTAATTCTATATTAGAACAAGTTCAATTAAAACAGGGTATGGAAGTTTTTATATGGGACGAAGTTACCGATGAACAAAAAAATCAATTTGAAACAGAAGTAAAAGCTTTAGAGGGAGTAAATAGTGTAAAATATAAAAATAAGCAACAAGCATTAGATTCTTTTAAAGAAAGATTACAAGATGAAAACGATCAAAAAATTCTAGAAGGATATGAAGGAGAAAATAATGTTTTTCCAGCATCTTATGTTATTACTTTAACAGAACTTGAAAAATCAGAAGAAATCCAAAGTGAAATTAGCAGAATTGGAGCTAAAATTGCTACAGCAGGTAGGGCTGAAGAAGTAGATCTTAATATAGAAGAATCTACAGAACATGATTCAATTATAAAAAAAATTACTAGTAGTGATAGTACTATAACTACTTTAATAACTATTGTAAGTGGTGTTAGAATAACAATTGGAGTTATTTTTATAATATTATTAGTTATTTCAATCACTATTATTTCTAACACAATAAAGCTTACAGTTCATGCTAGAAGAAAAGAGATTTCTATTATGAAATATGTTGGTGCTACAAATAGTTTTATTAGATGGCCGTTTCTAGTAGAAGGTATTATTATAGGACTTATAGCAGCAATTTTAACTTTATTAATAGTTGGACTTCTATATGATTTTGTAATTCAAAACATAGAAACATCAAATGTATTGCAAAAAATGGGAATAACTTTACTTCAATTTGCTGAAATTGCAAAACCAGTAGCAATTGTATATTGTATATTAGGTATTGGTGTAGGTATAATAGGAAGTTCAATGTCAATGAGAAAATATCTGGAGGTATAGATTATTTTATGAAAAAATTTATTAAAATTAATTTAATAATTTTAGTAATATTTTGTTTATCATGGAATTACTTATCTGTTCAAATATATGCTGAAAATATTGAAGAATTACCTCAAACAGAAGAACAATCAGAAAATATTGAAGAAAATGAAAAATCAGAAGAAAAAACTTTAGATGAGTTACAAATTGAAAAAAGTGAATTAGAAAATATAATAAATGAATCAAATAATCAAATACAATTTATAGAAAGTGATCTTTCAGCTCTTGTTGTTGAAATTTCTGAAATTAATCAGAAAATATGTGATAAACAATTGGAGATTGAAACCTTGCAAGCACAAGAAAAGGAAATTCTTGCTTATATAAAAAAAGCAGAAATGGAATTAGAAGAATCTAATAGTAGATATGAAAAACAAAAAGATTTACTTGAAAAAAGATTAGTAGCAATGTATGAAATGGGGGAAAATTCCTATTTAGAAATTTTATTAAATTCCAAAGGAATTACTGAATTTTTTTCAAATTATTATTTAATTTCTGAAATTTCAGAAGCAGATAGTGAACTTTTAAAAACTGTAGAATCAGAAAAAAATTATAATAAGAAATTAAAAGAATCTTTGGAAACTAAGAAAAACATTTTAACAGCTTCTAAAGAAACAATAGAAAAGAATTCGATATCACTTACCAATATGTCTATTATAAAAAATAATAAAATTCAACAATTATCACAAGAAGAATTAGAACTTCAACAAGCAATTGAAGAATATCAAAATCAAATAACAGAAATTGAAAAGGAAATTAGAGTTTTAGCAATAGCGAATGTAAGTGAAAGATATGTTGGTGGGACAATGGCTTGGCCAGCCCCAGGATATACTCGAATAACATCACCATTTGGAATGAGAACACATCCTATTACAGGAGTATATAAACTTCATACAGGAGTAGATATAGGAGCTCCATATGGTTCTAATTTTATTGCTGCAAATGATGGAATAGTAATTTATGCAGGATGGAATAATGCTTATGGAAATATGGTTATAATTGATCATGGTGGTGGAATTACTACATTGTATGCACATGGTTCTGAGATATTGGTTAATGTTGGTGATACAGTTTATATAGGAACACCAGTATTAAAAGTTGGCTCAACAGGATATTCTACTGGAGCACATGCTCATTTTGAAGTTAGAGTAAATGGTGAATATGTACAACCATTAGATTATATAACTTCATATTCAACTGCTAATAGTAACAATATAGAAAATAGTGAAATACAGAATATTGAAAATACTATAGAAAATAACACAAATCCTGAAAATAATACTATTAATAATGCAGAAAATAAAGTTACAGTTGAATTAGAAGATTAATATATAATAAAGGTTATAGGTACCTTAAAACCTAAATATTCAAAAGGAGAAATATTAATTTAAAAAATTAATAAAAGAAGAAAAATGAATATTAGTAAAATGGGAAGAATAATATGTATTAGTTGTTTAATTTTAATTGTATTAATTAGTAGTGTGGGATTTTCGTATGCTGTAACATCTTCAGAATTAAATCAACAAAAAAAGGATATAGACAATAAAATTGCAGAAATTAATTCTGAACTTGCAGGAAATAAAGATAAAATGACAACTGCACTAAGTCAAATTAATAAATTAAATTCAGAAATTTCTTCATATGAAAGTGAAATAAAAGGGCTTAATACACAAATAAATAATTTAAATAATGAAATTTCTGTAAAACAGGCAAATATAGAAGAACAAGAACAAAAATATAAGGAACAAAAGGAATTGTTAGATAAGAGATTAGTTGCATTGTATGAAGATGGAGGAAGTTCATATTTAGATATGCTTTTATCTTCAGAGGGATTAACTGATTTCATTTCAAAATATTATATGATATCACAAATTGCTGAGTTTGACCAAGAATTACTTGAAAGTATAGATAATACAAAAAATCAAATTCAAGCAGAAAAAAACTCATTAGATCAAACTAAAAATCAAATACAAGATTCTAAAAATGCAGTTGAAGGAAAAAAATCTTCTCTTGCAACATCTGTAAACCAAAAAAAATCTTTAGTTTCTGATTTATCAGCAGAAGAAGCAGAACTTCAAGAACAGTTAGAAGAATATGAAGAACATAAAAAAGAAATACAATCTCAAATAGCTAAATTAGCTACTAAATATCCAACAGCTGTGGCACCAAGTGCTGCAGGATACATATCACCTTTAGCAGGAAAAACAAAAGCAAATATAACAACTGGATATGGTTCAGCTGGATATGTTGGTCATACAGGAGTAGATTTTGCATGTGCTGCAGGAACACCAGTTTTAGCAGTAAAGGGAGGTACAGTGGTAACTTCTATGGCTAAAATGAAAAATGGAAAATATGTAAGTTATGGAGAATATATTATTATAGATCATGGTGATGGAACTATGACATTATATGCTCATATGCTTGCTGGTTCGAGAACTGTGTTAGCAGGACAAAAAGTATCACAAGGACAGCAAATAGGTAAGGTAGGATCAACAGGAAATTCATCAGGAAACCATCTACATTTTGAAGTATTTGCAAATGGATCTCGTACAAATCCAACTCAATATTTGCCTTAATAAATTAGTGGAGGAAAAATGGAAGAAAATAATAATTATGAAGATGAATTGATATCAAAATTTGAAAAGGAAAAAAGAAATTTGAAAATATCTTTTTTCATACTAGCTATCATATTAGTGATAGTAGTTGCAGTTTTTTCTTCTGAATTTACAATATACTATTACAATAAAACAAATAATATTAGTAAAGAGACAGCCGTTGAAGATGCTAATAAGAATATTGATATAATTTCCAAAAATTTAAAAAATTTCAGAAAGCTTATAGATCAACAATATATTGGAGAAATAGATGAGCAAAAAATACTAGATGAAACTATAAAAGGATATGTAAATGGTTTAGATGACGAATATTCAGAATACATGACTAAAGATGAATGGGAAGAATTTCAAAGTGCTGCATTAGGAAATTACGTTGGAATTGGAATTTATATGGGAGTCGATAAAAATAACAATATTGTAGTATTAGCGCCTATAGAAGGAACACCAGCAGAAAAAGCTGGATTAAAACAGGGAGATATAATTGTTAGTGTCAATGACGAAAATGCATTAGGACTTTCATCAGATAATGTATCTGCTATGATAAAAGGAGAAGAAGGAACTAATGTCAAAATTACAGTTTTAAGAGATACAGAATATATAGATTTCAATATAGCTAGAGAAGCAATTAAAGTATATCATGTTGAAAATGAAATGTTAGAAAATAATATAGGATATATTTCACTATTTACTTTTGATGAAGGATGTGCAGATGAATTTGAAAAATCTGTAAATGAATTAAAAAGTAAAGGTGCTCAAAAAATTATTATAGATTTAAGAAATAATACAGGTGGATTAGTTGACGAAGCTTTAAGAATAGCAGATATGATTATTCCAAAAGATGAAAATTTACTTATAACAGTAGATTCAAAAGGAAATAAAGAATATAGTAAATCTTTAAATAATCCAATAATAGATTGCGAATTAGTAGTTTTGGTTAACGAGTATTCTGCTAGTGCTTCAGAAATATTAGTAGGAGCATTAAAGGACTTTAAAAAGGCACAAGTTGTTGGAACAAAGACTTTTGGTAAAGGTGTAATTCAAAGTGTTTATTTATTAGATGATAATAGTGCTTTAAAATTAACTGTAAATGAATACTTTACACCAAATGAAACTAAAATAAACAAAGTAGGAATTGAACCTGATTATATAGTAGAATTAAATCCAGAAACTGAAGATGATGAGCAGTTAAATAAAGCAATAGAGTTATTAAAATAATAAGTAAAATATAAATCAAATAAAAAAACAAGAATAAAATTTTCTAAGTTATAAAGCTACATGCGAAAATCTAATTCTTATATACTAAGGAAATTCACCACTATTTGTGGTTGACTTTCCTAAGAACAAAAAAAGGAAAGCAAACTGAAAAATTAGTTTGCTTTCTTTATATTTTATAAAGATAACTTCCGGCTATGCCGGTAGAAACGTAGGCTTTAGC
>OFGE01000871.1_pt1 | contig 30721 bp, 38 predicted proteins | sample 1521681 | NCBI WGS metagenome assembly OFGE01 (sample SAMEA3504093, study PRJEB24116) | mouse gut metagenome | biome: mouse gut; feature: mouse-associated habitat; material: faeces | place: Denmark | collected 2011
AGCGGGGTCCCCGCGAAAGCCCAGCGAAGCGGGTTTCGTGGGGAGAGGAGACGCAAGGGAGCGAATGGAGTTTTCGCCGCAGGCGGAAACGGAGTTGAGCGGACTTTGCGGCGGCGAGGAGGAGGAGCGATGCGGCGCAGGGACGTGAAAACGGTGATAGAATACTACTTCGGAATTGCGGCCATGCGGGCAGAGCTGGCCGTCGAACAGGCCGAACTGGAGGACGAGTACAACGGTCTGCACGGTACGTCCTACGACGGAACGCCCCACAGCTCCATGCCGGGGAAACCGGTGGAACTGCTGGCCGTGCGCCTGGACGCCCGGAACGTGTACAACAGGCTCAAAGAGATATCTGTCCGGGACCGGGTGCTGGCCATGGATCAGGAGGATATCCGGGGCTGTCTGGACGTGCTGAAGGGTGAGTACAAAAGGCTCATCTTCGCCCGGTATCAGGATAGGTGCAGTTGGGCAAAATTGGCCGTCCAGAATGGCGTGCCGGACAGGACCATCCGCAGGTGGCACGACAGAGCCGTGGACCGGCTGGGTGAGGCCCTGGAGGAGGTGCCGATGATCGACGAACTCTTGGGCCGCGCCTCGCGCGCGCGCGTCTAAGATGTATCGGCGGCCCAATTTGCGCCATGATCTCCGGGGCGTTTTGTGGTCCCGGCACGGGGCTGGAGCAGCGGTCAGAACGGGCGCAGCGGACCAACGATCCCTTTGTTTTGGTCCGGGGGGATATGCGCGTGATGCGACAGCTTCCCCAGGCGCGAAAACTGCGCTGGAAAAACAATTTGCGAATAGGCAGAAAAATGCCCTCCAGGAGCGCAGCCGGTGCGTCCTGGAGGGCTTTCGTTTTTGGTCCGTTTTGTCATAAAAGGCTCTGCTGTTCAAAGTCGGGGTCCCCGGTCGGGTCGATGATTGGGAAAGGGCTGTGGGGCGGCGGGGGAATGGCGGCGTAAAAGCGGCCGTTTTCGTAGTATTGGTCCGTCACGCCGTCAAACCAGGTGATGTCGCCGTGGGCGTCCTGGGCCGCCTCCATCGCCTCGTGGGCCTGCTCGTAGGTGAAGCCGTCAAAGGTCAGGCGCTGGCCGTCGGCAAACGCCGCTACCAGACGGTATGCGGGGAAATATTCGGGATTGGTTTTGTCTATGGGAAGGACCTCCCTTCTGCTTTGTGACTGTACTGCGATTATAGCACATTGCGTCGCGGTGTACAATAGAATCGCTTCTGTTTTGTGTCCTCATAACCTCCAGAGCGGGCTGCACTATGCGCCGGGGATGGTGTACTGGGGGAAATCAGCTGCTTCTGCCGTGATATCGGGCGTGGCGGCGGATGGAGGTGTATCGGTGATGCCGAGAATACGTTTGGAGTCGTAGATCGCGTTTTGTGTAAGCGGGCGCTGCCATGCCTCGTTTTTACGGGACCACTTGAAGCCGTGGGATTTCAGGGCGGTGCGCAGGTCGTCGGCGGGGATTTCGTCGAAGAGAATTTGCAGGCGGTTAGCCTCCATGTTCAGGAAAATTTTCCCGCCGTCAAATTCCAGGGCGTTTGCGGCGTCGCCCTTGTGCTGCTCCAGACTGTCCAGTTTGGCAAGGTTCTCTTGTGCCCGCTTGATTTTTCCCCTGATGCTGTTGAGCTCAAAGGCGGGGAAGGGAGTTTGTGCAAAGGCTGGGGCGCGGCTGATTGCTTCGTCCAGTTCGGCGGCAGTTTTGTCTGTCATGCCGGGGAAGCCCTTCATGGTTTTGTGCTTGCGATAGTGGGCGTTCATGGATTTGCCCTTGTCCAGTGTGTTTTGGAGACGCTGCAAACGGTCCTCTAAAAGCTCGCGGGCGTGTGGGTCGGCGGGGTCGATGGAGCCGGTCCCAACGCTTTTGACTTTGGACAGGATGCCTTGGATCTCCTCGTATTCCTTCCACAAGCTGTCCTCGCGGGCGTTCTGCCTGGCCTTTTTGCGGGTGGGGAAGTTGGCCGGGCCGCAGACCAGGACAGAGGGACAGCTTGCGCCGTTGCGGTTGTGGGCGTTGGTCCACTGGGCAAGGCGGCGGGCGTAGCGGTCCAGCAGACTGTCCAGCTTGTCATGGTAGAAGGGGCTGACTTTCTTCTTCTGCTGCTCCACCAGGGCGGCGGCGCGGTCTACAGCGGCCTGGTATTCGGTGGTTGCACTGCCCTCCCGGTAGTCCGACATGGACATCATTTCGTGAGAACGGCGGGCCGTGTTCTCGTCTATCGGATAGTACATAGTGTTTCCTCCTGTGTTTTGTTTTTGGGTTTTGCTGTCTACCCATGAGCGCCCGCCGGGGATGTCCGGCGGCTGGACTTGCACCAGCGGCGGCGGGGGCCGTCGGCCTTGCGGGCTTTGTTCAGGCGACCTTGATATACCAGGCGGCGCGCTTGCCGGACCACTTGCCGCCCATGGCTTCGATCGCCTCCTTGTGGGCGTCGGTGTCACCGGAGAGCCACACTACCGGCGCAGCGGTCTGTGCCCCCTTCACCGTGGCGGTCACGTTGGGCAGGGCGGAGAGCTTGTCCACCAGCACGGCCGCCTTGTCCTGGGGCTGGGGGTCGTCTGCGGCCTCCTGGGGGTCCGGTTGGGTGTTGATCCGGTCTGTCAGGGCGTTGATCTGTTCGGTTTTGGCGGTGACCGCCGCTTGCAGCTCCTCGACCTGGCGGCGCAGGGCGTCGGCGTCAATGTGCGCTTTGGCGTAGTCCTGGCGGAGCTGTTCGTTGTCACGGCGCAGCGCTTCCACAGCTTTGTCGTTTTGGGGCTGGCCGTCCTCCACAAACCAGGCGCGGACCGTGCGGAGGATATTCGGCTTGTCGCTGACCTTCACCGGGAGGATCAGCGCAATGGGAGATTCGGCGCTGTATACCACCATGGGACTGACACTGCCGCCGCTTTTGCGCTCCAGCGCGGGGGAGACGATGGACGCATAGGCGGCGTTGAACGCGGAGACAAAGCCGCCGGTCTCGCTGTAGTACCCTACAAGCTGGGGCGCAGTGCCTTTGCCCTTTTTGCACACGTCAAAGAGGAGCGGCGCGGCGGTGATAGTCTGGGCCGCGTCCTTGGCGGCGTTTTCCAGAATCTCAACAAGGTTGATGGGGTCCGGGCCGGTCTCGCCGTTCTCGCTGAGGACCCAGTTGCCCGGGTCCCGCTGGGTGACGGGGCGGACCAGCGCGTCGTACTCCGCGCGGTCCAGCTTCACCGCGAAATAGCCGTTGCAGACGTAGATCATGCCGTCGGCGTCCACGTTGCAGTGCAGGCGGTTCTTGGACCCCTTCAGGGCCCGGGTCAGGTTGGAGTTGAACGGACTGCATTTCAAAACGGTTTTGGTGGTCATGGTGTGATCCTCCTGTGAATTTGTTTTCGGGTGGTCTCCCGTGACGCCCCAGGACCGGAGCGTTTCGGCCCGTGACCGGCGGGCCATCGTCAGACGGGTTCACTTTTTGGCGCTCTTGCGCTTGATCCGCTCCACCTGGTCCATGCTGAACAGGTAGGAGAGCTTTTTGTAATAATGCGGGGAACTCTCCGGCGCGTCCTTCCCGGCCTCCTCCGCCGCCTGGACCTCCGCCTTGCTGGGCTTGTCGGTGTACTTCCAGAGATCGGCGGTAAACAGGGCGTGCTCCCCCTTCTTCACGCTGTAGCCCCGGGACTTCCACTCCTGGAAGGTGTGGAAGGGCAGGTCCCCCTTGTAAGCCGTCAGAAGCTGGGAAAGCTGGTCCTCCGTGAATCCGTGGGCAAGGGCGGCGTTGTAGATGATCTGGCTGTTTGTCATGGCGTTGTGTCCTTTCCGGCCTGCGGCCTGTCGTGTGTGGTGGGTTTGGTTTCCCGTGACGCCCCAGACCGGAGCGTTTCGGCCCGTGACCAGCGGACCATCGTCAGACGGGTTAGTCCTCAATTCTATACATGCACTTTTCTTTGTGATCCCACATGTAGATCACCTTGCCGGAAGCGTCATAGACAATCTTGTCGTGATGCTCCGACAGTTCGCGGATTTTGCGGTTCCGGTGCTTGGCATTTTCGAGCTCGCGGATGACTGCCTTGCAATCATTCCGGCGGATAGCGTTACAGATGGCGACGGCGCTGTCTTTGTTCCAGCGTTTGAGCGCCCGGATACAATCGGCGCTGATGTTGGCCCGCATGGTGTACCCCTTGCCCTTGGTGGCGGCGCTGAACTCCATACCAACGGTTCCATTTTTCATTCGCTTCATGATGTGTGATCCTTTCCGGCCTGCTGGCCTGCCGTGGTGTTGATTTTTTTTGCGGGATGTGGTATCATGGGGGCGGTCAAGGGTAGGCTTGACCGTCCCTTTGGGGTTAGGCTCCCTGGCTTTGGAAATGGGCGGGGAGCCTATTTTTTATGCCTGGGTTTCTTTCGGGGGTTCGGTGCCGGTGATGTACTTGACGCACTCAAGGATCTCTTCTGCCGTGTGGCCGTGCGCCTTCAGCCAATCAGCAAGGCGGGTGACCTCTTTCGCGGTCATGCTCATCTCTTCGTCCATGTCCTTTCTACCTCCTACCAGGTGATTTTGCCCTTGCGGGCTGGGGTGGGACGTTTTTGGCACATCCCCCAGGGCCTTTCCTCCTTTCCTGCTGTCGCGCCGGTCTCCAACTGTACTTGCGCCCCCTTGGCCCGCTGCTGGGTATCGTCGCGGGCTTCTCCAGGGTTGCGTTCCTGCCGTGCCGGGATTCGGTTGTCAAGGTTCATCCAGGTTGACACGTTGCCGTGTTTCGCTGTGCCTGAATCATAGCACGTTGCCGTGCCGCTTGTCAAGCACGTTCCCGTGTTTTTCGCCGGTTCTCTGTTTTGCACAAACACGTTGACGTGTTTTTGCGCACTTTGACACGTTGCCGTGTCCGCCCCTTATATGGTAAGATAAAGCCACATAGGAGAGGGGGAGGTATTATGCCTGTATCAGAAACAAAACGCAGGAATAACGACAGCTATAACGCAAAATGTGACAGGATCGTGATCCAACCACGAAAAGAACGAGGGCAGGAAATCAGGGAAGCCGCTGCCGCCGCTGGGCAAAGTCTACAGGGGTATATCTTGCAGGCCATAGTGGAGCGGATGGAGCGAGAAAAAACCACCTGATTTCAAAAGTACGGAGAAAACGCCGGGAAGATCGCTCAAAACATGGGCGGTTTTCCCGGCGTTTTTTTCGTGCAAAAAATCCCGTGCAAAAATCCGCTCTGCAATAGCAGGACCGGCAGACAGCTCCCCCAACAGCCCCCCGCCATAGTTACCAGCAGAGCCGCCGGAACAGGGCCGGGGGAGTGATCCGCCGGGAATGGGCGCGAGCTTCCCGGCAGGGGCACGGCAGATCATCGGCGCGGCGGGGCCGGGGCCATGCAGGAACCGCCGCCGCCCTTGCATGACCGCCGCGCCAAGGATATTTACACGCACGGGATTAAGTCTATAGCCAGTCTATCAACGGCCCCCCTATAGTCCCCCCAGAGCCATGCAAGCCGCCTCCTACAATCCTGCAAAATCGCCGCAAAACAGGAGAGCGCAGGCAGCCCACCAGATCACCAGCACCGGCAGAGCCAGCACCAGCCGCAGAGCAGAGCACCAGGACAGGCTACAGACCGATACCACACAGCCACAGCCAGCACCAACCAACAGCGAGGCCAACCACCAACACCGCAGGCAGTCAAGACCGCTACGCCGCCCCGGCGGCCACCCCGACGACCGGCCCGCAATCCCCAACCGGCCCGCCCCGGAGGGCCGTAGGTACTCCCGGCGGGGGTAGCAAAGACTGCGGGTTCGGAAGCGCAAGAGTTTTTTAGGTATGAGCAATTTTTTTCGACTTCTTGGGGAAGTAGCCTCAAAAAAGGAGGGGGGATCAAAAAACGGAGACGGGCAGATAGAGGTGGGGTGCAAAAAAATTTTTTTGAAGTGGCCAACTATGGCAAGTTTTATGTGGTATAGTGGTACCGTGAATAATAGCCCGAGGCGGAAACGCTGCGGGCTTTTGCTTTGTCTGGAGGTGGGCGCTTTGAAGCGGAGCGGGATGCGCGACACCGCAAAGGCTGAATACGTTGCCCGCCGGAGTAGAGGCGAAGAGGTAAACCTGCGGGAGCTGGCTGATGAGCTTGGCGTAAACTACAAGACCTTGCGGGATTGGAAGCGGAAGGACAACTGGTGCGAAGCTGTGCCGCCCAGGAAACGGGGCGGACAGCCGGGGAATCAGAACAGCAAGGGAAAAAAGAACGCCGCGGGCAGTCACAAGGGCGCGCCGAACGGAAATAAGAACGCGGAAAAAGACGGAGCGTACAGCGCCGTCTTTTTTGACATGCTGTCGGCGGACGAAAAAGAGTTCGTGAAGAAAGCACCGGTGGGGAGCCGGGAGGCGCTGGAACATGAAATGCAGATTCTGAAATTCCGGGAGCATAAAATCCTCACCAAAATTTCGGAGTATGAGAACGCGCCGCAGGATGCTCTTTATATCAGCAGTGTGCTGGATATGCGAAAGCCTGGGGGACGGAGCGGCAAGAAGCAGGACGGCCTGAACCAGGAGATCGGGATGTACAGCAAGGACAGCGCCTTTGCACGCGTGCTGAAATTGCAGGAGGCGCTGTACAAGGTCCAGGGCCGTATCGCAAAAGTGGCGGACAGCCTGCGGATGATGGAGGAGTTCGGCGTAAAGATCAAGCTGGAGCGGGAGCGGCTGGAAATCCTGCGGGTGCGGGCAACGGGGATGGTGGACGCCCCCGACGGCGAGGACGGACCGGACGACCTTGGGGAGATCGAGCTGGAGGACGTGACGGAGGGGCTTTGATGTTTGGACAGACAAAAAAGAAGAGCGTCCTCCTTCCGTCAATCCGCATACCAGTGCCAAGGGCCGCTAGGACGGACGGCGTGGAAACGCTCCTGAGATTTATCGAAAAATGCGCGGGCCGCCGTTTGGAGAACTGGGAGGCGGAAGCGGTGGCGGCGCTGGCTAAGGCGGTGAAAGAGGATGAAGCTATGCACGGATAAGGTCGTGGCGGACTGGCTGGCACTGACGCCGCGGAGGGTGCGTCAGCTCCGGGACGAGGGCGTGATCCAGGAGAAAGCGCCGGGGCTCTATGACCTGCGAAGGACCGTCACCCGGTATGTCCTCTATGTCCGTAAGGGGAACCGGGCGGACCTGAACGACGAGCGGGCTCTGCTGACCAGAGCCAAGCGGGTAGCGGCGGACATGGAGAACAAGGTCCGCCGGGGAACGCTCCACAGCTCGGAGGAAATCGAACAGGGTATCAAGACCGTGTGCCTAAATATCCGAAGCCGCTTCCTGACCCTGCCCGCGAAGCTGGCACCAAAGCTGGCGGAAATGGACGGCAATCAGGCCGCTATCTTTGACGAGTTGAACCAGGCCATGAAAGAAGCTCTGGAGGAGCTGAGCCGCTTCAACATTGCCATGGCGGTACAGGAGGGCGGGGACGATGAGGAAGGAACAGAATCCTTGTAAGGGGTGCCTTTGGCAGGTGCGCGTCAGTGAGGGGAGAATTTTCTGCCCGTTCCACCGATGCGTAAAGGGAAGAACCAAGACTGAACAGGAGAGAAAGTGGATTGAACAGCATGGAGGAGGACCTGTTAAGGCTGGAAATGGACCAAACGCTGAAACAGGCGGAGGAAGCTCTTGACCAGATACGAAAAGACAACGGGCAGGCGGAGGCAAGCGGACTTTGCAACGACGTAGTTAAGCTCGCGCCGCAGACGGCGGACCTGTTCGCCCGGTGCCTGTCCGTCCTGAAACCGCCGCCGGAGCTGACCTTATCTCAGTGGGCCGATATGTACCGGGTCCTCTCGGCGGAGAGCAGCGCAGCGCCTGGGCGCTGGCACACGGACAACGCCCCATACCAGCGGGAGATCATGGACGCTATGGGAGACCCCCATGTGCGAAAGGTGGTCATCATGACCGCCGCACAGATCGGGAAAACGGCTATGCTCATGAACCTGCTGGGCTATTACATGCACTACTATCCCGCCCCGGTCCTGGTGATCCAGCCGACCTTGGATATGGCCCAGGCGTTCAGCAAGGATTTTCTCGCGCCCATGCTGAGGGATACGCCGGCCCTGCGGGGGCTGGTGGACACCAAAAGCCGTTACTCCGGCAACACCATCCTGAAGAAAAACTTCCCCGGCGGACATGTCACCATCATTGGGGCCAACAGCGCAGCGGGCCTGCGTATGCGCCCGATCAAGGTGATCCTGGCTGACGAGGTGGACGCCTACCCGCCCAGCGCCGGAACGGAGGGCGACCCCCTCCTGCTGGCCCAGAAACGGCAGACGACCTTCTGGGACAAGAAGACCATCATCGTCTCCACACCCACCATCAAGGGACACAGCCGCATCGAGACGGAGTTCCTGAAAAGCACCCAGGAGGAGTGGACGGTGCCCTGTCCCGGGTGCGGCCACTATCAACCGCTGGTATGGCGCGGGATCAAATACGACAAGGACGATCTCTCACGCCCGATCCTGTACGAGTGCGAGAGGTGCGGGGAGACGTTTGGGGAATACGAGTGGAAGAACCAGGGGAAAAAGGGGAGGTTCCGGGCGGAAAATCCGGGCGCGGAGGCGCGGGGTTTCCACCTGAACACGCTGTCCTCTAGCTTCTGCGGCTGGAAGGACGTGGTGGAGAAGTTCGTCCTGGCTGACGAACAGCGCAAGCAGGGCGACCTGGAAAAACTGAAGACCTGGACGAATACCGAACTGGGGGAGACCTGGGAGGAGCCGGGGACCAGGATCGACGGCATGGAGCTCTTCAACCGCCGGGAAATCTACGAGGCCGAGGTACCGGAGGGCGTGATCGTATTGACCGCCGGTGTGGACGTGCAGAAAGACCGCTTCGAGGTGGAGGTGGTCGGCTGGGGCGCTGGCAAGGAGAGCTGGGGCATCCGCTATACCAAAATTTGGGGCGACGTGCTGAAGGAGCAGGCGTGGGAGGACCTGGACCGCTCCCTCCTCTCCCCATTCTACAAGAAGGACGGGACGGCGCTGTACATCGCCTGTACCTGCATCGACAGCGGCTACCAGTCCAACGCGGTGTGCTCCTTCGCCAAGGAGCGGACGTTCCGGCGGGTGTTCGCCGTGAAGGGCAAGGGCGGCATGGGCGTGCCCTACATCCCCAAGGAGACCAGGAGCAACCGGGAGGGCGCGCCGCTGTTCACCTTGGGCGTGGATGCCGGGAAGACCCTGCTGTTCCAGCGGCTGAAGGTCCCGGAGCCGGGGCCGAATTACTGCCACTTCCCCCTGAACGAGGAGGCGGGCTATAACGAGGACTACTTCACCGGCCTGACTGCCGAGCAGCAGGTGAACCACTGGCGCAAGGGCGTGCTGGTGAGCGCATGGGTGCCTCGGGAGGGAAACGAGTTCAAGCGCAACGAGCCCCTGGACCTGCGGGACTACGCGCAGGCCGCTATGGAAATCCTGGGGCCGGACATTCTGAAAGCGCCGGCGCCGGAGGAGAAAGTGGAGAAGCAAAAGCGCAGGGCCACCCGGCGGCGGGGTGGATTCAGCGGGATTTGACGAGGAGGACCGCCAATGGCAATTTTCAGCAAAGAAATCTGCAAGGAAAAATTGAAGACCTGGATGGCGGCGGAGGATGCCATTGCCACCGGGCAGAGCTATCAGATTGGTACCCGTATGTTGACCCGGGCGAGCCTCAAGCAGGTGCGGGAGCAGATCGAGTACTGGGCTGGCAGGCTGGCCGAGGCCGAGGCGGCGGAACAGAGGGGCGGCAGGAACCGAATTTTCCAGTTTGTCCCGAAAGATACATAAGGGGGGGAAAAGACGTGTACCAGGACCGAACGACAGGACTTTTCCTCCCGGACGGCGTAAAGACCAGCAGGTCCCTGCGGCAGACGGCAGCGGAGCGGGCCGTGATCTCCGTCCTCAACAGTGGCTATAGCCACTACGGGGCGAGCCGGACAAAGGCCAATGTGCGGGGCTGGAACTCCTATAGCGGGAGCGCCAAGGAAGATATAGAGGACAATTTAGACCTGTTGCGGCAGAGAAGCCGGGACGCATATATGGGCATTCCGTCTGCCGCAGCCGCCTTGAAGACCCTGCGGACGAACGTGATCGCCGGGGGGCTCATGCCCTCCCCGCAGATAGACGGGGACTTCCTGGGCATGAGCAGCGGGCAGGTGGAGGAACTGCAAGCACATATTCTCCGGGAGTTCTCCCTGTGGGCGGATTCCACGGCCTGCGATGCGGACCGGGTAGATGACTTTTACGGCCTCCAGCAGTTGGCCTTTCTCAGCTTCCTGATGAACGGGGACGCCTTTGTCACCCTGACGCTGAAGCCGAGGCCGGGACAGCCTTACGACCTCCGGGTACGGCTCATTGAGGCGGACCGGGTATGCTCCCCCAACTACCGGGACCGCATGACGCCGGGAGACGTGCTGGGCCGGAGGGTGGAGAGCATCGTGCAGGGCGTGGAGACGGACGGGGACGGGGAGGTCATTGCCTACTGGATCGCCAACCGGCACCCCCGCTCCTATACGAGCCTGAAGCTTCAGGACTGGAAGCGGGTGGAGGTCTACGGCCAAAAAACCGGTATGCGGAACGTCCTCCACATCATGCAGAGGGAGCGGGCCGGACAGCGGCGGGGCGTCCCCATATTGGCCCCGGTGCTGGAGACGCTGAAACAACTGGAGCGGTATGCCGAGGCGGAGACCACGGCGGCCCTGCTGGGCGCTATCTTCACGGTGTTTGTCAAAAAGGGCAGCATCACCGACGAGGGGCCCTTTGGTCAGATGATGCGGGAAGAACTGCTCAAGCGCGTGAACGGCGGCGGGGAGCGGGAGCCCAACGACCTGGAGCTGGGCGCGGGCCTCATCATGGACCTGGAAATGGGCGAGAGCGTGGACACGGTGGAGACGCAGCACCCCCATTCAGGCTATGACACCTTCATGATGGCCCGGATGAAGCAGGTGGGCTCCGCTATGGAAATCCCCGTTGAAGTGCTGTTCAAACAGTTCACCACAAATTTCAGCTCCGCCCGGGGGGCCCTCAACGAGTTCTGGCGGACATGCGGCATGATGCGGGACTGGTTTTCAGAGGACTTCTGTCAGCCGGTATACGAAATGTGGCTCACAGAGGCCGTGGCCCGGGGCAGGATCGAAGCGCCGGGGTACTTCAATGATCCGGCTGTCCGCAAAGCGTATACGGACTGCAAATGGAACGGACCGGCGCGGACAGCCATGAACCCGTCCCAGGAAGTGGAGGCCGCCATGAAGCGGGTGGAGGCGGGATTCTCCACAGCGGCGGAGGAGACGGCCCAGCTCACCGGAGGGGACTACAACCGGAATATCCGGCAGCGGCTCCTGGAGGCGGAGCGCAAGCGGGCGGTGGAAGAGGTAAGCACACCGCCGCAGCTGCGAGAGCTGCCGGAGAGCGGACAAAACCAAGAGGAGGAACAGGGCAATGCCTAGAAAATTCTGGGAATTTTGCAACCAGGCGGGAGGAAAAAGCGCGGAGCTGATCCTTTACGGGGACATTTCAGACACAAGCTGGTGGGGGGACGAGGTGACGCCGAAACAGTTCGCCGAGGACCTGAACGGGCTGGGGGCTGTAACGGACATCACCGTGAGGATCAACAGCGGCGGCGGGGACGTATTCGCCGCACAGACCATCGGCAATCTCCTGGAGGAGCACAGCGCGGCGGTAACGGCCCGGATCGACGGGCTCTGCGCCTCGGCGGCGACCGTGGTCGCCTGCCACTGTGACAAGGTGATCGCGGCGAACGACAGCACCTATATGATCCACCCGGTAAAAATGGGCCTCTTCGGGTATGCGGACGCGGAAACCCTGCGGCAGTACATCGACGCCATTACCACCATCCGGGAAAACATCGTCACCCTGTACGCCAAGAAAACGGGCCGGGAGAAGGATGAGGTGTCCGGGTGGATGGACGCCACAAGCTGGTGGACCGGGCCCCAGGCAAAAGAAAACGGCTTTGTGGACGAGCTGACAGATAAGGTCGGGGACGCAGTTGTGGAGAACCGCAACGGCGTCCTCTTTGTTAACAGCGTCAGCATGAATCTCCCCTTTGCGAAGACCCCCAAATTTGTGCAGGAAAGCCTGTCGGCGGGGAGCACCGCTGGACAGCCTGAAAAATCCAAACCGGCGGGAGAACCGGCAGACACCAAGGAGGAAGCAGAAATGGACATCAAAAACGCAGACGATCTCCGCAAGGCATATCCAGAACTTGTTGACCAAATCGAGCAAGCGGCAACGGAGGCCGCAGCCACTGCCGAGCGGGAGCGCATCCAGAGCATTGAGGACATGGCCCTGCCCGGCAGTGAAGCGCTGACCGTAGAGGCAAAATTCAAAACCCCCATGAGCGCTGAGGACTTCGCCAAGGAGATGGTGAAGAACGCAAAAACCCAGGGCGCGGCCTATCTGGACGCCATGCACAAGGACAGCAAGGAGAGCGGAGCCGGGGACGTGGGCGGCACGCCCACGCCGGAGGACGGGACAGCCGAGACCGCGGCGGTGGCCCGGGCCAAGGCGGACGCCGCGGCCTATCTGGAGAGCAAGAAAGGGAGGAAGTAAACCATGCAGGAACTGATGAACAGGGTCGGAGAGACCGGTCAGGATAATCTGATCGCCGGGGTGTTTCCCCCTGCGGAGATCACCGGGATCAAGATTGCCGCCGGGCAGGGACAGCTCCTGCGCGGGACGGTGCTGGCCGCGTCGGACGCGGGGTGCGTCGTTCTAAGCGCCGCCACCACCGGAAAGGCGACGTACATCCTCACGGACGACGTGGACGCCGCGGAGGCGGTGGGAACAACCGGGTACCGCGCCGGGTGCTTCAACACCAAGGCGCTGATCGTGGCGGAGGGCTACGAGCTGACCGAGGCGGACCGGGACAGTCTGCGGAAATACCGCATCGTCCTCAATGACAATATGCAGTGACAGGAGGGACCGGAAGTGAATATCTACGAGACCATTTATATGCTGGCGGCAATCGAGGAACTGCCGCTGGAGCAGACCTTTTTCAAGAGCCGCTACTTCCCCACCGACGACATGATGGATGTGTTCAACACCAGCAAGGTCCTAGCGGACTACCGGGAGGGCAGCAGGAAGAAGGCCCCCTTCGTAGTGCCCCGCATCGGCAGTGTGCCCGTGGGGCGCGAGGGCTTCAAGACCTATGAGCTGGAGCCCGCGTACATCGGCCTGTCCATGCCGATGACCATCGACCAGCTCCAGAAGCGGGGCTTCGGGGAGAGCATCATGTCCGGCATGACGCCGGAGGACCGGGCCAAGCACTTGCAGCTCCACGATATGGAGGAGCTGTCCGCCCGCATCAGCCGGACGGAGGAGTGGATGGCCTGTCAGACCATGCTGGAAAACGGGTGCGTCATGCGCCATGAGACGGACCGGGAGGGCGTATACGAGAACGTGGAGGTGAAGTTCTACGACGAGGCGGTCAACCCCGCCCTGTTCACCCCCGCCGCCGCCTGGAAGCACAGCACCGTGGACACCAAGGGCAATGTCACCGTGGGCAACTGGTATGAGGACATCTACCAGATGCTGGCGCGGCAGAAGCGGCGGGGGATGCCCGCCACCGACCTGCTGGTCGCCTCCGACGTGGGCGCGTTCCTGATGGAGGACCCGTGGATCATCCGTATGCTGGACAACCGCCGGGTGGAGCTGGGCCGCATCCAGCCCACAGAGCTGACCGAGTATGTGACCCACCTGGGCGCGTTCAACTTCAAGGGCCGCCTGCTGGATATCCTGGTGAGCGACGGCGGCTATGAGGACGAGGACGGGAGCGAGAAGGCGTACCTGGACGACGGCAGTGTGGTCGTCACCGCGCCCAACGTGGGGCGGGGCCTCTATGGGGCCATCACCCAGATGGAGCGGGATGAGGAGTACCACACCTATGCCGGGAAGCGGGTGCCCCAGCACATCGCGGATGTGAAGAGCCAAACCAAGGAGACCAAAGTCGCCTCCAGCCCCCTGATGGTGCCCAAGCGCAAGAATCCCTGGTGCGCGGCGAAGAAGGTCTTCGGCTAAGCCATGGGAGCGCTGTTCGATCGCTATACAGTGCCCCCGTTTCTGAGGCCGTCCAGGGAGGACGTGACGCTGAAAGACCTTCAGGGTGAAGCCTCCCAGGGCGGTCAGGAGGGATCAGAGCCTGAGCAGGGGGGTGATCCGCCTGTCCAGGGGGACCTGATTCAAGACTTTGAGTGGCCGTCGGAGGAATGGAAGCGGCCCACGTTCAAGGACTGCGCGGCGGTGGAGACCAGCGCGGCCTTCTTCAACGGAGACGAGCACGCCGAGGAGCACAACGTGGACGGGAAGGACGTGCTGGTGATCCTGGACAAAAGCGATGTGCGGGACCACTCCGCCCACTGGGAGGCCGGGGCGAAGCAGAACTTTGATACCGGACTCTACAACCTGCACATCATCCTGTACATCCGCGTGGAGGACTACGGGCCGAAGCCGAAGCAGGGGAAGCGGCTGACCTTGGATCAGAAGCTGACCTATTCGATCCAGAAATGTGAGGAGGAGAGCGGCGTCTACCGCATGACGCTGGAAAGGACGAGGCAGGGCTGATGGACAGCAGGGTCAATGTAAAGGTCGATACCCGCCTGGAGGGCCGCAATATCATTGTGGGCATCGAAGGGCTGGACAGCGTGGCCCGGGCCCTGGGAGATTTGCAGGGGCGTATGCCCCAGGCGATGAAGGTGTCTGTCAACCAGACGGCGCGGCAGGCCCGGAAGCTGATGATCGCGGCGGCAAAGGCGCGGTATGTTGTCAACGCCGCAGGAGCGAGGCATCTCAACGACCTGAAGCCGAAGAAAAAGGCCACCAACTCTGACCCGTCGGCCACACTATTCATCGCCAAGATGAGAAACGACCTGGGATACTTCGAGAACACCCCGACCCAGGCGTACACCGGCGGCGACGTTTTCCGTCACTCCCCCCAGTTTTACAAGGCCCGTGTGCTTGCAAGCTCCTCTATGAAGGACCTGCCGGGAAAGGGAAACCTGAGCAAGGGCTTTCTGATGAGATTCGAGAGCGGGCATGTGGGCATGGTCCAGCGCGTGATCGGTTCCTCCTCCAAGAACACGGAAACGGCCCGGGGCCGCCCCAGGTGGCGGAATGGGCAGGGCAGAGTTGAAAAACTGCAAACCATGGGCGCGCCCAGCGCCACAGCCATGCACGCCCAGGTGTGGCCGGAGGTGCGGGACGAAGTGGAGCTGTACCTGATGGCCCGTATCCAGGACCGGGTTGACTGGATTCTATCGCGGTACAGGGGAAAACAATGAAAAATTATGCAAAAGAAGTGGAGCGGGTCGGGATCGGCAGGACCCCGCAGCTCTGTCAGGACGCCTTGAAGGAGATGCTGGAGGAGCTGTTCGAGGGCAAGACGTACTCCGGGCAGGAGGGGCGAAAGCCCCTGAAGATCATCCGGCAGGACATCGACATCCCGGAGGACAACGACGAGGACGTGGACACGGACCTCTCGGCGGCGCCCTACATCAAGGTTGCCATGACCGGAGGCGAGATACCGGACGACGACAGCCCGCAGTTGGTGGAGTTCAGCCTGACCATCTGCGCCTATGACACCGGGACCAAGCACGAGGGGTTCCGGGACGTGGCAAATATCAAAGAGGATATCATCCAGCGCGTATGCACGCGCCCCTACTTCGGGGGCGCGTTTACAATTCTCAAGCCCATTGCGTGGGCCATCCAGCAGGACACGTCGCCGCCCTATTACTTCGCGGCCTGCGTGTTCACCTGCACGGCCCCCGCGTTGACACAGGATACCGAATTGAAAGGAATGGTGTAATCATTATGGCGATCAGGAAAAAGGAACAGGGCGCTCAGGAGACGGAGACCCAGGAGCTGGAGCAGGAGATCGAGCAGAAGGAGCAGGCAGGTCAGGAGACGGAGGCCCAAGTGCCGGAGCGGGACGAGTTCGCCAACCTCCCCAGCCCCTGCGTGTACTGCGGGCCCACCGTGCGCGGCGTGGCGCGGCAGTACACCACATACATGGGCGGTATCCCTGAGCCGCTGAAGGAGTTTATCCGGGAGCACCCGGCGGCCCGGGCGCTGATCGCGCCTACGGAGCGCTTCGCGGTCATCAGGAAGCGCCTGGAGACCCCCGGCACGGCGGAGGCCATCGTGTACCAGAAGATAAGGGCCCAGCTGTGATAACGCGCCCCTCCCCTGTGGGGGCGGGGGAAATTTTTGATTACAACAGGAGGACTGAAAGCTATGGCATACAAGCATGGCGTATACGTCCGGGAGCAGGCAACCAGGATCATCGCGCCGGTCTACGGGACGGCGGGATTGCAGGTCATCATCGGTACAGCCCCGGTGAACATGCTGGAGGACCCGGAGGAGGCGGTCAACACGCCCCTGCTGGTGCAGAACTACGCGGAGGCCGTGGGGGCTGTGGGCTACAGCGACGACTTCGCCGCCTACACCCTCTGCGAGAGCATCAGCGTCAACTTCCAGGTGGTCAACACCGCGCCGCTGGTGTTCATCAACGTCCTGGACCCCAAGCGGCACAGCCGGAACCTGGAGGAGACCGAGGCGGCGGTGGAGGAGGGCGTGGCACTGCTGGAGGTGCCCGGCGTCCTCCCGGGGACGCTGAAGGTGACCAACGGGGCCGCGGTGCTGGAAAGGGATGTGGACTACACCACCCTCTTCAACAGTGACGGCACGTTGTCCATCGTACTGCTTGACAGCGGCGCAGGGGCGGGGGCGTCCACGGTACGGGTGAGCGGCAAGGTCCTGGACCCCGGCATGGTCACGCCTGGAGACATCATCGGCGGCGTGGACGTGAACACGGGCGCGGAAACCGGCCTGGAGGTCATCCGGCAAATCTATCCCAAGCTGGCCATGACGCCGGGAATCCTGCTGGCCCCCCGGTTCAGCACCAACCCCAACGTGTCGGCGGCGCTCCAGGCCAAGACCAAGGATATTAACGGCGTGTTCAAGGCGGTGACCATCATCGACATTGACAGCTCGAAGGAGGGCGCCACCAAGTACACAGATGTGAAGGAGCAGAAGGAGAAGCAGGCCGTGACCGACCCCCACGCTTACGCCGTGTGGGGGTACGGAAAGCTGGGAGACGTGGTGTACAGCGGCTCCTCCCTGGCTGGGGCCGTGACGGCCTACACCGACGCGGTGAACGGGGACATCCCCAATGTCAGCCCCAGCAACAAGAGGCTCTCCATCGGCGCGGTCTGCCTGGCCGATGGAACGGAAATCATGCTGGACCAGATGCAGGCGAACACGGTGAACGGCTTCGGCGTGGCAACGTTCCTGAACATGAACGGCTTCCGCCTGTGGGGCAATAACACCGCCTGCTACCCAGGCAACTCCGACCCCAAGGACCGCTGGTTCGCCATCCGGCGCTTCTTCTGCTGGGCGGGAAACACGTTCATTTTGACGTACTTTCAGAAGGTGGACGACCCGGCCAATCCCAGGCTGATCGAGGCCATCGTGGACAGCGAGAACGTGCGCGGCAACAGCTTTGTGGCACGGGACATCTGCGCGAGATACGAGCTTTTGTTCCTGGAGGAGGAGAACCCGGTCACAGACCTTATGAACGGGAAAATCACCTTCCACCAGATGCTCACGCCCTATATCCCGGCGGAGAATATTGAGAACATCCTGGAGTTTGACCCGGACGCCCTGAGCAGGCTCTTCGGGTAAGGGAGGGACAGACATGATCGGAAGCAACTACATCCCGGAAAAGATCAACGAGTACAACGTGTACCTGGACGGCACGAAGATGATCGGCGTCGCCTCCTCCCACACCCTGCCGGAGGTCAATATGCAGACCAGCACCGTATCCGGCATGGGCGTCAACGGGGAGATCGACAGCCCTACCCTGGGGCAGTTCGAGAAGCTGGAGCAGGAGATACAGTTCAACACCCTGTACAGTTCAGCGGTGGGCATGCTCAATCCCATGACCGCCCTGAACCTGACCTTCCGGGCGGCCCAGCAGGTGATGGACAAATCCACCGGCGGCGGCTACGCTTTTAAGAGCCTGCGCATCGTGGAGATGGGCAGGGTCAAGAAGTTCAAGCCGGGCAAGGTGGAGAAGGCCAACAGCATGGAGGCATCCATCACCCTGGAGCTGACCTACCTCCTGGTGGAGGTGGACGGCGTGGTAATCATGGAGATCGACAAGCTGAACCAGGTGTACAACGTCAACGGCGTGGACATGCTGGCCGACGTGCGCAGTATGACCTGACGCCGCAGGGCAGGCGCAAATCAGCCCGCCCCAGGGGTGAAGGCCGGGGCGGGCATATTCTACTGAAAACAGAGAGGAGACTGTTATGTCTGAAGAAATCAAGACCCAGGAGACTGCGCAGGCGGAGGGGAAGGGACCGGAGCGGGAGCATGTTGTCGTGCTGAAAAAGCCCCACACCTGGGAGCAGAAGGAGTACACGGAGATTGACCTGGGCGGACTGGACACCCTGACCATTCAGGACGCCATCAATGCCCAAAAGGACCTCTTCGGTCAGCAGGAGGTGGCGACATCCCTCCTGTGCGAGACCACCACGGCGTTTGCAATGGAGATCGCGGCCAAGGCAAGCGGGCTCCCCATCGAGTTCTTCCGGATGCTTCCAATTGGCATCGGGAAGCGGGTCAAGCGCACTGTGCAGGAGTACCTGAGTAAGAGTGACGGGGCGGAGGACGGGCTGCTGAGGCTGAGAAAGCCCCACTATTTCGGCGGCGAGCAGTACACGGAATTCGACCTCTCCGGCATTGCGGACATGAGCGTGATGCAGGAGAGCGCGGCGGAGAACATCATGGCCCGGGAGGGCTTCATTATCACGGAGAACGCCTTCAACTACCTGTACGCCTGCGTGATCGCGGGCATGGCGGTGGACAGGCCGAAGGAACTTTTCACGGGTCTGCCCCTGTATGAGCTGCTGAACCTGAAGGAGGCAGTCAACAACTTGGATTTTTTCGAGTAAAGGGCGGAGCAAAGGCTCTGCGGAAAGCCGCCATACGATTGTCAACTGCGACTATGACGGGCATGGACTTCTATATGAAAATGCCGGTGCGGGATTTTATCGAGCTGAACAATGAGGTGGCGGCGGAATGGGAAGCAACAAAACATTAGACCTCACGATCCGCATTGCCGGGAAGATGGACAAGAGCCTGCTGTCGGCAATCAATGGAACGCAGAGCAGGGTCAGCGACCTGGCCAAGAATATCAGCAGGGTCGGAACGGTCGGCCTCGCGGCCATGGGGACGCTTGCGGCGGGGACTGTCGCGGCAATCGCCAAATGCACGGACGCGGCATCGGCGTTTGAAAACCAGATGGGCGACGTTGTGAAATACGTCGACGGACTGGCGGACGCCAACGGGAAGATCAGTGATTCGGCGGCGAAGAACGGCAAGACCTACGTGGAGAACTACGCCGCCATGAAGAGCGCCATCCTGGACCTGAGTACGCAGATCCCGTATACGGCGGAGGACCTGACACGGCTGGCCGCAGCGGCGGGACAATCCGGCAAGGGCATTGACGACATCACAGGCGGCTTCCTGAAGGATGCAGCCATGTGGGGCACGGCCATGGATGTCTCGGCGGACCAGGCGGGTGACTGGGCGGCAAAATGGGAAGTGGCCTTTAACAAAAGTCATGAGGAAATCATGACGCTGGCCAACCAGATCAACTACCTGGGCGCGAACAACGCCACCACGGCGGCGGAGATCGCGGAGGTGGTCAACGACGCAGCGGCGCTGGGCCAAGTGGCCGGTATGGGTGTGGACGCTACGGCGGCGCTGGGGACCGCCATGCTGGCAATGGGCGTTGATACGGCCAAGGCGGCAAACAGCATCAACCGTATCTACACCAACATGAGCAAGGGGTCCAGCGCGACAAAGGCCCAGCAGGTGATGTGGAACCAACTGGGCTTTACGGCGGAGGGGATCGCACGGTCCATGCAGACGAATGCCTCCGGGACCCTGCTGGACGTGTTCACTGCCATACAGGACCTGCCGGACTATAAGCAGGTGGCGGCTTTAAGCACCCTCTTCGGGCAGTGGGCTATCACAGGCGGGGCAAAGCTGACGGGGAATCTGGATTCCTTCAAAAACGCCCTGGCCGCAGTGAATGACCCCAGCCTGTACGAGGGCAGCATGGCCCGGGAGTTCCAGATCAAAACGGACACGCCGGAAGCTGTCAGGCAGATGCGGGACAGCGCGTGGAAGCAGCTGAAGATAGGCTTCGGCGAGAGCTTCCTGCCGGTGCAGAAGGAACTGGACACAGCCCTGCGGGACCTGTTTGTGCGTCTGAACGACAATATGCCACAACTGCAACAGCTGGGCGGGACGCTGGCAGAGCTGGCGGCTGGGGGCATATCGAAACTGGGGGAGGCGTTGGAAACGGCGCTCCCATACGTGCAGAAAGCGCTGGACTATGTGGCGAACAACGGCCCCCAGGTGGTGAAGACCCTGGGCGCAATGGCCGGGATTTTCGCGGCCATGCAGTTCGCGCCGGGGATCACCGGCCTGCTGGGCGGCGCGGGGGACCTCCTGCTGGGCGAGAAGTCCGGGCAGGGGAGCTACGCGGTTCGGACCGGCGGGCTGGCAGGACTGTGGAAGAGCGGACGGGGTGCGCCAAACGCCGTGCGAGGAAAAATGGAGAGCGTAGCGGGCTGGCTTGATATGCTCAAAGGAGCAACGCTGGAGAACATGGGGATAGTCGGGAGGACAGGGAAACTGGACTTTCTGAAAACGGCGTGGTCTGCGACGGCGGGAAATACAATCAGCAAAAGCGGAATAGGGCGGTATTTCGGCGGCATCGGCTCCTCCACGGGGAATTTCCTCAACCAGACCGGCATTGCCGGAGCGGCGCGGGGAACGGTGGGCGTAAGCGGGCAGATTCTGTCCGGGATAGCGCAGGCAACCGGGCTTGCGAATGTGCCGGGCATGGTCGGAAGCGGGCTGTCAAGGGCCGGAGGCTGGATCGCCGGGAAAGCATCCGGGCTGGCCGGGAGGGTCGTCCACTCCACTCCGGTACAGGCAATTGGCAGGATTGGCGGCGCGGTCATCAACTCCGCTCCGGTACAAGGCTTGGCACGAGGAACGACAGCAATAGCGGGCGGCGCAGCGGGCTGGCTTGGAAACGCATTACCGGCGGGGGCCGGACTGCTGGGGAGCATCTGGGGGCCAATGGCCTCCGGATTCGGCGGACTGTTGTCCGGGGCGCTCCCCATCGTGGGCGTGATCAGCAGCATCATTGCCGTGGTCAGTATCCTGGGGGATCACCTGGAGGATATCCGGGGCATCGTCGGGAAAGTGTTCGGCGACGAGGGACTGGCTGTCTTTGATTCCTTCATTGGCCGGCTGCAAAATATCGGAAATTTTATTTCCGGCCTGTTCAAAGACGGAGGCGTGGCGGAGGCGCTGGCCCCGCTCCGGGAGACCGTAGTGGGGATGTTTGGCGACGGCGCAGGGGCGGCTTTCGACGGGCTGGTCCAAATCCTGCAATCGGTCATGGGCGTGGCCGGGCAGGTGGTGACATTTGCCAACACCACGGTAAAGCCTATCATTCAGGACATTTTCGGATTTATCACCCAGACCGTGGTGCCCATCCTGCTACAGACCTTCACGTCGGCGGCTCCGGCCATTTCCGGCATCATTTCCGGGCTGGGGTCGGCGGTCATGTTCTGTATGCAGATCATCGGTACGGCGATCCAGGCGGCGCTTCCGATCATTCAGAACATCATTACGGTGGTTTTGAGTATCGCAAGCGTGGTCGTTCCGGCACTGCTGGGCGGGTTCGAGGCGTTCAGCGCAGGCATCAGCTCCATTGTGCAGACGGTGCAGGATATTTTCCAGGGCGTCCTTACCTTCATCAAGGATGTGTTCACCTTGAATTGGGGGAACCTGTGGCAAGATGCTGTGGACATATTCGGGAGCATTTTTTCCGGGATCGTCGGACTGGTCAAGACGCCTGTCAACGCTGTCATTGGCGCAATCAACAACATCCACGTCAAAGCACCGGACTGGCCCATTCTTGGGGACCTGGCCGGGAAAGAGTTTGGATTCAATATTCCCCTGCTGGCCAAAGGCGGCTTCACCAGAGGTCCGAGTATCGCAGGCGAGGCCGGGACGGAGGCGGTCATCAGCTTCCAGAAGAGCGAGCGGGCGCGGAACATCGATACATGGATGCGGGCCGGGGAGTTGCTGGGCATGACAAACCCCGCTGGGGAGCTGGCGGGCATGGGCAACCGACCCGCGAAACTGCTGGAGCTGAGGGGAGGACCGGGCGCAGGAGCGGGCTTCTCCGTCAACTTCGCGCCCCAGATCACCATCCAGGGGAACGCGGACAAGCAGGTCGTGGACCGGGCGCTGATGGAAGCGGAGGCGCGCTTTGAGGCGTGGATGGAAGCGAACTTTGAACGGCTCCACAACCGCGCGGAGCGGGAGCGGGGCAGAAAATCCTACATATGACAGGAGGGCGGGGTATGCCGACCTACACCACAAAAAGCGGAGATATGTGGGACCTGATCGCCTACAAGCAGCTGGGGAGCTCGTCCTACACGGACCTGCTGATCAACGCGAACCTGCAATACCGGGAGACGTACCTCTTCCCCTCCGGCGTGGTGCTGGAGCTGCCGGAGATCAAGACGCCGGTCAATAACCGGCTCCCGCCCTGGAAGTGGAAAAGGAGTGCGCTGTGAGCGGAAACGGAAGAGCGCGCCGAACAGCGGTGCAGGTCATTTTCGACGGCGCGGACATCACGAAGGATATCACCCCTTACCTCCTGTCCCTGACCTACACGGACAGCGAGGAGGACGAATCGGACAGCCTGCAAATCCAGTTGCAGGACCGGGACGGGCTGTGGATCGAAAACTGGCTGGGCAAGGCGGTGGAAGCCTCCGCGGCTTCCAAGCTGTCCATGAGCGCCGTCATCATCCCGGAAAACTGGGGGAGCGGCGGCGGGGCCCTCCCGACGGGGAGCTTTGAGCTGGACAGCGTGGACGCCCAGGGGCCCCCGTTCACTGTGAGCATCAGGGGTTCTTCTCTGGCCTACGGCGCGTCCGTCCGGCAGACGAAGAAGACCAAGGCGTGGGAAAACTACTCCCTCTCCGGCATCGCCAATGAGATCGCGGGAAACGCCGGGCTCTCGTGTATGTACGAGGCGGCGAGCGACCCGACCTATCCGCGAAAGGAGCAGGCGAAAAAGAGCGACATCACCTTCCTCTCCGAACTGTGCCACGACGAGGGGATCAGCCTGAAATGCACAGACGGGACCCTGGTCCTCTTTGACCAGTCCACATACGAGGCCAAACCGCCCATCACCACCATCCGGCGGGGCGGCGGGAGGGTCCTCCCCGCCGCTCCGGAGGCCCACGGGGCATACGGGAAGGACCCGGCGTGCGAGGCGTACATCGACTACAGCCTGTCCACCGGCTCGGCGGAGACCCAGTACGGGTCCTGCCGGGTGAGCTACGCGGACCCGGCCACCGGGAAGTGCATCGAGGGGACCGCCGCAGCGGGCGGGGACGACGCGGGGAGCGAGCAGTGCCTTGAGATCACGGCCAAGGTCTCCAGCTCCGGAGAGGCGGCGGCCCTGGCGGAAAAGCACCTGCGCCTGCACAACAAGTTCAACCGCTCCGCCTCCTTCACCCTGCCGGGGAACACGGCCCTTGTGGCCGGGGTGACGGTGGCGCTGGAGGGCTTCGGCGGCTGGGACGGGAAGTACATGGTCAAGCAGGCCACGCATACCGTCGGCGGCGGATACACGACGAAGATCGATTTGAGGAAGGTGCTGTAGGGGTGAGCATTGCCCGTCCGCCTTTGCCGGAGGACGCCCCACACCATTCGCAGGGCGAGACGGCCCCGGCGCGCCGTTCCCACAAAAACGCCGCAGAACGGTAGACGCACGCACCGGCATTATCCGTATTTCCGTAGGGGCGGATAGTATCCGCCCGCCGTCTATCGTGACCCGCGCGGTATCGTGCGGGCGGGTAATACCCGCCCCTACGGGTGCGTGTGCCATTCTGCGGCGTTTGATTGGGGACGGCGCGCCATACGTACCGCACCAGCCCCAGAAATATGACCTGTGCGAGGGAGGAGAACCATGTACGAGGATAGAACGCGCTATCAGGACGATGGGGCCGTCTTCTCCTGTATCGTCCGCATCGGCATTGTGACCGCCGTTGACAATGAGAAGCGGCTGGCGCAGGTGCAGTTTCAGGACATGAACCTCCCCTCCGGCTGGATTCCCGTGCTGATCAACCGGGATGTGATCCACTACTACCCCTACGACGTGCCCCAGTGGACGGAGTTCGAGACCGAGTGGAAGCCGGACCGCGTGGGGGACAAGGACTATGTGGACCACAGGCACAAGCTGATCATCAAACCGTGGATGCCGAAGGTGAACGACCAGGTGCTGTGCCTGTATGAGCCCATCCGGGACGGGAGGGGCTTTGTGCTGGGAGGGATCAAACCATGGCAGTAGTGGGCTATATGGGAGAAAATTCCAGCGACGGCATCGTGTTTACCGTCTCTGACCAGGTGGTCCGCACACTGAGAAACTTCAAGTGGTCCGGGTCCGCCCGGTACGCTGTCCACAACCGGCACAACTACCACGCCCTGACAGAGTACACGGGGATGGACCCGGATAAGATCACGTTCGATCTCCAACTGCTGGTGGAGCACGGCGTGGACCCCATGGAGGAGATCAAGAAGCTGTGGAAGTACGAGCGGGAGGGCACCGCGGTGGCGCTGACCATCGGCACCCACGGGTACGGGAAATACCGTTGGAACATCGTGGACTTCGACGTGTCCGTCAAGTACACGGACCGGAGGGGAGACATAGCGGGCGCTGACGTGTCCGTCACGCTCCAGGAGTATCTGAGATCATGACGAGAAGCTATAAGGTCTCCGCGAGGGAGAGCACGGTGCTGGAGCTGGGCGCGCCGGACACGGTGAAGTCCGTGCTCCAGGCCATTAAGATCATACTGACCACCCCGAAGGGGACGGTCCCCATGTACCGGGATTTCGGCGTGAACATGGACTTTTTGGACCTGCCCACCCCGGGCGCGGAACAGCGGGCCCGGATGGAGATCAGGGAGGCCGTGGAGGAGTGGGAGCCTAGGGCAACAGTCAAGGACATCACCTTTTCCCGGGAGGAATCCCTGCTGGGAAAGCTGGTGCCAACGGTAGAAGTGGAGATCAACATTGAGTAGGAAGCAGTTTCAATTTATCCAGACGGACCCGGACGACATCATCTCGTGGATGACCGCGAAGTATGAGGCGTTCACCGGCGTGACCGTTCAGCCCGGGAGCCCGGAACGGCTCTTCATCCAGTGGACATCGGCGGTCATCATCCAGGAGCGGGCCCTGGCCAACTACGCCGCCAATCAGAACCTGCCCAGCCGGGCGGAGGGGAGCAACCTGGACGCGCTCTCCGAGCTGGTCTATATCGACCGGAGGCCGGAGGCGAAACCGGCCTCCTGCACCATGCGCTTCACGATCTCCGAGCCCCAGGCGTTCTCAGTGCTGGTCCCCAGCGGGACCCGCATCACAGACGCGAGCAGTACCCTCATATGGGAGACGATAGAGGACGCCTATGTGGAGGCCGGGGAGACCTATGTGGACGTGGAGGCGCGGTGTCAGACCACCGGGACGGCGGGCAACGGATATGTGGCCGGGCAGATCAATGCGATTGTGGACCTCTTCGCCTACTATCAGAGCTGTGCAAACGTCAATGAATCGGACGGCGGGTCCGACATCCCCACGGACGAGGAGTATTACAAGCTCATGCGGGCCTCCATGGACGCCTACAGCTGTGCGGGGGCCCGGGGGGCCTACATCTACTGGGCCATGCAGGTGAGCACGGAAATCGCGGACGTGATCGCCAACTCCCCCACGCCGGGGATCGTCAAGGTATACGTCCTGATGAAGGGCGGGACCCTGGCCGGAGAGGAGATCAAGGGCAAGGTCCTGGCCGCGTGCAGCGCCGACGAGGTGCGGCCCCTCACGGACTGGGTGTCCGTGGAGGATGCGGAGATCGTGCCCTACGACATCGACCTGACCTACTACGTCCACCAGCACGCCTCCCAGAGCGGCGCGGCCATCGCGGCGGCGGTCCAGAGGGCAGTGGAGGAGTACATCGCGTGGCAGAGCGCCAAGCTGGGGCGGGATATCAACCCGTCGAAGCTCACGAGCCTGCTCATGCAGACAGGGATCAAGCGGGTGGATATCCGCTCACCTGTGTTTACATCCCTCCGGGACGGGAACCTGGCGCTGAGCGCGGATATGAGCTATGACGCCTCCCTGGCGGTGCCCCAGCTGGCACAGGCGGGGGGCGTCAACATCATGAATGGCGGGTATGAGGATGAATAAAAAAGAAAAGCCGGGGCCTGGTTATGGGCTGACAGCGGAAAACATCCTGTATGGGTTCCCCGTCGCCCTGCGGGACGACAGCTCCGTGTTGTCTCTGGCAAAAGCGGAGGCGGAGCTTTTGGCAAGCCGCCCGCCGGAGATCGACCGGCTGCGCATCTACCCGGACATCGGGCGGCTGAACGAGGAGCTGCTGGACATCCTGGCCTACGACTTCAAGGTGGACTGGTGGGACCCGGACTACTCCCTGGCGGAGAAGCGGCGGACGTTCCAGGACAGCTGGTATGTCCACAAGCACCTGGGAACCAAAGCGGCGGTGGAGACGGCCATCCGGGCCATCTATCCCAAGACCGAGGTCAAGGAGTGGTTCGAGTACGAGGGCGGGAAGCCCTACCACTTCAAGCTCTACATCGACCTCACCGGGGAGAAGTGGAGCGAGGCGCGGCCCCGGCGGGTGCTGGAGCGGGTGGAGTTCTACAAGAGCCTGCGGTCCCACCTGGAGGAGTTCCAGTTCACCTCCCGGCCCAAGGAGCCCGCTGTGCTCCACATGGGGGGCGTTCTCTCGTCTGTGATAACCATCCCCATCCCGGAGAAGCGGGACAGCTTCGATTTCGGGGATACGCTCTATCTGGGCGGCAGTACGGGGCTGGGCGTGACCATCCCCCTGCCGGAACAGCGGGACAGCTTTGACTTCCAGGGGGCGCTCACGTTGGGCGGCGGCGGGGGGCTCCAGGTCAATACCCCGGTCCATCAGGAGGCGGACAAGCTCCGGTTTGACGGCGTGTTCCGGGTGGGCGGCGGGCCTGCCGTGCGCACGGTCATCCCTGTGCCGGAGGCATAGCGCAGCAGGCGTGACCGTGTAGGGGCGCACAGTGTGCGCCCCTACGGGTGGGTCAGCCGTTCCGCGGTGTTTTACAGTGGAACGGCGCGCCGGGGGCGTCGGGCCCCTACACCAAATAAAGGAGGAATCGACATTGGAATACGCATTCAAACCCACCACCCACGGGCGGGGCCTCATAGCGGCGTGCATGGCGCTGGAGGCACCGCTGAAGCTGACGCGGGTGGCCGTGGGCAGCGGCCGGGTGACGAAAGATACCGACCTGGCGGACATGCACCAGCTCATCCACTATGAGGCGGAGGGGAGCCTGGGGGAGCGGCGGCACGAGAATGACCGCCTCTACCTCACCATCAAGTACAGCAACCGGGACAACCCGGGCGTCCCCACCTTCCTGCTCTCGGAGTTCATCGTCTACGCCCAGGACCCGGCCACGGAGAAGGATGTGGACCTGCTGTACGCCACCCTGGGCGACTACGTCCAGTCCGTACCGCCCTGCTCGATGGACTTCCCGGCGGCGGTGTGGAATTTCCCGCTGACGCTGGTGCTCTCGGACGCGGTGAACGTGACCATCTCCGCTCCGGCGGGGCTGGTGACCTATGACGACCTGCTGGCGGTCATCCAGAGCACGGCGGTGCGGCAGATGGACGTGGCCATCCCGGCGGAGGGCTGGGAGGACACCGGTGAGGGACTGTACCCCCTCCGGCTGGAGCTGCCCCTGGAGGTGACGGCCCAGATGATCCCCATGCTGACCGTACTGCCGGAATCCTCCGCCCAGGCGGCCGCCTGCGGCCTGGCTCCCTTTGCCCAGACGGGAGAGGACGTGCTGAGGCTGTGGGCGGAGAAAGCGCCGGAGGAAGCTATGCGGGCGAGCCTGACCCTGCTGCGGAACGCCTCCGGATTCGGCGCGGGCACTACGACCCTCCTGCCCCCGGCCACGTCAGAGCGGCTGGGCGGTGTGAAGGTGGGCGAAGGGCTTAGAGTGACCGAGGACGGCACCCTCTCTGTAGACGCGGCGGACGAGGCGGAAGTCGCGGAGATGCTGGGAGAGGTCTTCGGTCCCCAGAAGAAGGAGGGATAGCGCTATGGCATACGGACCGGTAAACGCGGGCGGCGGCGCAAGCGGAAGGACCATGGAGGAGATCAGGGCCCTCATCCTGGCGGCCCGGCAGGCGGCTGAGACGGCGCTGCGCGATCATGGGGAGGCGCAAAATCCACATCGGATCACCACGGGCATGATCGGCGCTGTGCCTGTGGCCCGGAAGATCAACAACAAGCCCCTCAGCGGAGACGTGACCCTGGGGGCCGGGGATGTGGGAGCTGTGCCCGTGGCCCGGAAGGTCAACGGGAAGCAGCTGAACGCCGACATCACCTTGACCGCCCAGGACGTGGGGGCGGCGGCGGCAAACCACAGCCACAGCTTTGAGAGCCTGAGCGGGAAGGTCTTCCACGCAGGGACCTCCGCCCCCGCAAACAAGGGCCTGCTGTGGGTCGACACCACGGCCAACACCGGGGGCCTGAAATATTACAACGGCTCGGCCTGGGTCCATGTGCCCGTGGCCTATAACTGATAGAGGAGGACGTATGAGCAGAAAAATTCCGATCACCGAATCCCTGCGGGACTATGTGGAGCGGCTGCACTACGAGGCGGTCCGGTACAAGGACCTCCTCGCCACCGTCGGCCGGGACTGCTGCCCCATGACGGATGAGGAGTGGGACAGCTCCAGGAGCTACTTCCAGGACCTCTGCCGGGAGGCACAGGAGTCCCTGCGCTGCGCCATGGACACGCTCTATGAGCTGTACGGAGACCAGATCGGCCGGGAGTGCTGGCGGGTGGACTTCCAGGAGTGCGCCATCGTCCTGGGGGATGCCCCCGGCCCCTCCGGACCAGCGGTACGGGACGGGAACGCATTTCCGGAGAGCTATGCCGATCAACTCTACCGGCTCTTCCCGCCGGAGAAGATCACGCCCATGGTCATCAACGGGGAGCGGGCGAAGAACATCACCATCCAGGTCACGGACGCCTGCAATATGGCCTGCACCTACTGCTACCAGCACAACAAGGGCAAACACTCCATGCCTTTTGAGGTGGGCAGGGCGTTTATCGACATGATCCTGGACGCCGGCGAGCGGACCGGCACCTACATCACCAGCACCAAGTGCGACGGCGCGGTCATCGACTTCATCGGCGGGGAGCCATGGCTGGAGATCGACCTCATCGCACGGCTCAGCGACTACTTCATGGGGGAGCTCTTCCGGAGAAAACACCCCTGGGCCATCAAGTTCATGTTCAGCGTCTGCTCCAACGGCCTGATGCACTTCGACCCCAGGGTCCAGGCGTATATCAAGCGGCACCGGGGCCATCTCAGCTACAACGTGTCCATCGACGGCAGCAGGGAGCTCCATGATTCCTGCCGCATCGACCTGAGCGGGCACGGCACTTACGACCGGGCCATCGCCGCTGTGGACAACTACCGGGCCATGGGCGGGCGTATGGGAAGCAAGATGACCATCGCCCCGGGCAACGTGGACCAGGTGGGGGCGGCTGTGGCGGCCATGGTAGAGCGGGGCTACCGCCATATCAACCTCAACTGCGTGTATGAGGAGGGGTGGGAGCTTTGCCACGCCTCCGAGCTCTACTGGCAGCTCCACCGGGTCACGGACTGGCTCTTCAGCAGCGGCTTGGAAGAGGAAGTCACCCTCTCTATCTTCTCCCGGCACTGCGGCCACCCGCTGACGGAGCGGGACGACCGCAACTGGTGCGGCGGGACCGGGCTGATGCTGGCCGTGGACTGGAAGGGGGATATCTACCCATGCCTGCGCTACATGGAGAGCTCCGTGGGCAGCAGGCGGGAGCCCTACGTCATCGGCAACATCTATGACGGCATCCGCCGCCGGGCGGAGCACTGTCAAAGGGTGGACTGCATGGCCTGCGTGACCCGGCGGAGCCAGTCTACAGACGAGTGCTGGTCCTGCCCCATCGCTCAGGGCTGCGGCTGGTGCAGCGCCTACAACTATGAGGTGTTCGGCACCCCTGACAAGCGGGCCACCTATATCTGCTGTATGCACAAGGCCCGGGTGCTGGCCAACGTCTACTACTGGCGGCGGCGGGGGTACGATTTCGCCATGGACTGCCCGGAGGAGTGGGCGGTCCCCATCATTGGCAGGGAGGAGTATGAGCGGCTGAAGAACATGAAGGGAGGGGAAGAGCATGGCCCTTGTTAAAGCGGACCGGTTCAAGAACTTGAAGTCCCGGGTAAAAGCGGAGTGTCTCCGCCGGGCCCACAGCGGCAGCGTAGCCTCCTATGGCGGCAGTGCCTACGACTACTCTGCCGCCCCGGCCTCCGGCGGTATAGCGCGGCAGGAGCACAGGGACAAGATCGCGGCGCCGCTCAACGCCATCAACTCCAGCAAGGTTCCCAACGCCTCCGGTCAGAAGGTGGTCCAGGAGGGGAATAAAATCTAGAGTGTAAAAAAAAAAAGACAAAAACTCAATCACTTACTAAACAATTACTAAGTTATCTCCCCCACCCCCTAAAGTCACTATGAA
>OFGE01000873.1_pt1 | contig 30688 bp, 28 predicted proteins | sample 1521681 | NCBI WGS metagenome assembly OFGE01 (sample SAMEA3504093, study PRJEB24116) | mouse gut metagenome | biome: mouse gut; feature: mouse-associated habitat; material: faeces | place: Denmark | collected 2011
GCCGGATATGGCTGATACGCCAGGTGCAGAGGCGCCCTTGGAGGCTGGGATGCCGCCGGATACGGCTGATGTGCCAGGAACAGCCATGTCATCAGAAGCTGGCACGTCGCTAAAAGCAGGCGTGGTACCAGAATTGGACGAAAAAGCACTGGCAGAGGATTCGTTTGAGATACCAGAAGGTATGGGGTTGCCCGGTGTGGGGAAAATTGCGGAGCACACAGAAGGCGGGGAATCGTACGAAATACCGGAAGGCATGGAGCTTCCAGGTATACAGGATATAGGTATTAGTCCGCAAATACCAGAGCCGGAGGAGTCCTATGAAATACCAGAACATTTGTTAATGCCTGAGTTCTCCAGCGGGGTGCAGCCTGGAATTATGCCAGAAGAATCTGCAATGGCCAATGAGGCAGAGGAACCGTCAAACCAGGTGGACATACCGGAAGTGGACGGATCGCAGCAAGCGGGCATTGCGCTTGACGGACAAAATAATTCCGAACCGTTTGGGATGCCGGAAATTCCAGCAGAACAGGCCGGTTCGGAAAAGGTAATGACGCCAGATGAAATTGCAGTTTTACTTGGTGAGCCAAGCGGGGCAAAAGCCCCTATGCTGGCTGAGGAGGAAGTGCCCAAGAAGCCGGATCTTTCAGATCCAGGGCATGTGATGACACCAGAGGAAATAGCTTCATTGCTGGCGGATATGTAACTGGTTAAATGTACCCTCACAGCCTGACTGCATCAGGCTGGACGAGGGTGCATTTTTCTTTGGGCTTTTTTCTTGCCCATGCTTCTGCCAGGAGCCAGAGTAAAACGCCAATCCCGGAGAGTGCTTTTCCAAAATTCACGCCGGGTGCATGATAAACTATTTCAATCTTGTGGTTCCCTTTAGAAATTTTTGTCCCAAGAAAAGCCGTATTTACTGTTTCTGTTTCCGTACGCCTGCCATCAATCCAAACGTCAAACCCTGGGTCAAACGGAATTGATGTTACCAGATACCCTTCGCGTCCTACAGTCAGATCTCCGCAAATGTGGTTTCCCTTTGTAGCTGTCCAGTCGGGCTTAAATTCGGATTGGTACAGTGAATCATTTTCCAAAATAGCAGCGTCTCCCAGAAAGCCCCTGATATTAGAAAGTGAATACTTTCCGCTGTGAAACAGTATATCAATGTCTTTTTGATGTTTTTCTAATTTTACTACATAGGTAAATGTTGTATTTCCGTTATAATATATGTGGTTTTTGGCGCTTAAGTTGTTACGGACACCTGCAATCTCCACAATCACATCCTTGTTTTGGCGATGGTTTTGTACATCAAATTGAAGGAAAAATAGTTGCTCCTTTTGTGCATTTGTATCTCTTCCTGTCACGAAAAGAGACGTTTTCTCGGTTTTATTAGTCTGTACGGTGTAACCTTTATCTGTTTTGCATACCGAAGCGCTTTCTGGAATTTGGATGGCTGTTTCTTGAATGTCTGGTACAGATGCTGTAATCTTAGTTTTTTCTGCCCTTCTGCCATCCTTAGCGACGGCGTATTGTGCAAGCGTTGTTTGGTTATATGGAAATTCCAGTTTGCGGTATGTATCTTCTGAAATTACCTGATCTGTAGCATAAATGACGGGGGCCGCATGTTCTTGCCGATGTACAGAAAATACCCCGTCCGCAGGTTCACCGGAATTTTTGGTGACAAGATATTTAATTCCCATAAATTTCTGAAACAGTGGATTTTGTGATACCGTCTGCATCAGGCAGTTTCTGGAAGGCTGCTCCGTTTGAAATACTGTGTCGCGGAAGTCTTTATAGTTTTGCTGGTATGCGGAAGAATACGATGAAACAGACCATTGGTGCGTGTCCCAGGTACGGTTGATATTAGCCTTGTTTTCATCATAGCTGCCGCTTTGTTCCAGTCTGAACAGCCCTGTCTCTTTATCCAGCGTTTCAGAAATTTCATCATGCCAGGAGTTATCTGTAATGTCCTGATAGAAATCCGCGTCCAATATATGGTCCTGGTTTAAATAGCTTCCAGATAATACCAGGAAAAAGACAGAAGGCGCTACAAGCAGCGTACACCACTTTGCTTTCCGGTACAAAAGAAAAACTACCGGGAGCAGTATAAGCTCTGCAAAAACCGCTTTATACTGCCATGTCATGTCTGCATCTCCACAGGTATAAAAGGAGATTATGCTAAAGGCAGCAGCTGCAACATAGCCTGCCAGGCACATCCGGGCAGTAATGGTTTTTTGTTGGATGCCTGCCAGGCATACTGCTATTAGATAGCACAAGACTGGCAAAAAAGGGATCAGGGATTTGCCCCTGGCATACAGCCCGCCATTTAATATCCAGGAAAAAAATGGAATTAAAATTACAGCAATGCATCCGGCGGATAAGAACCGTACTTCAAGCTTTTTGCAAATGAGGCAAATGGCCAGTACGGCAAGGATTGCCACCGTAAGCCCGATCCCGTACCCACTGTACGCAAACCGATCTATGGATAAATCAGGAAGGAACAATGAAGAAGTGGGGGCTTTGTGGGAACCGCCGCTTCTTGCAAACAGTGCATATGCTGTTGGTATAAGCAAAACTCCTGCCATACATACCGCAGCTATGGTTGGAAGGATAAAGCCAAACACCCGGCTTTTGTCTTTTTCTTTTTCGCATTTTCCAAAGCCGTAGAGACACAAAGCGAAAAGGCCTGCAATGGAAAAATAAAAGCTTGTCATTATCATAAGGAAGACACCTGCAACATAAAGGGCCGGTTTCCCTTTTTTCCAGTAACGGTCCACGCCGATTAGCGCCATGCACAAAAACGGCATATAATTGACAAACATAATCTGGCGGTGGGAGTGGTAGATCATCGGGGCTGCCAAAAGAAACAGTATGGCAACCGCCATCCTGATTTGTCTGGAAAAACCTTGTGCCCCAAGCCAGTAATACATCAGAAGTACGGATGCCACAAGGCAGGCTGCACATGCCACCATCAGGTAATCACTCATTTTTATAAACGGCAGCAGGTAGGATGGAAGAATAACTGGGCTAAACAGGCCATAGTAGGAAAAATTGTAAATATTTTGCCCGCCACCCAGATTTGCTGTAAATTCGGGAAACAGCTTTCCGGTTTCATAGAACTGCTGGCGGAATTGTTCCGGAATTACGCAATGCTGGGTACTCCAGTCTCCGTTGGTTGCAAAAGGTGCGAACCGGGTGACAAAAAACCATATTACAAGCAGAGACAGGATTGTGAGAAAAATGTATGGTTTTATTCGGGTTTTCATATGTGTATTCCTCCTTTTTCTGTATATATAGTATCTCCCTGTTCTTAGGAATTCTATAAAGTATTTCTTAAGGTTTCTAAAGAAATTTCTATTTTTTTTTAAATCTTGTATAATAAAAGGGGATACCAAACATAAAAGGAGAAAACATATGATAGAGGAGAATATGCCGCATATCTTAATTGCAGACGACAATCCGGAGATCCGTGAAATCATAAAAATACTTCTGTCAGGAGAGGGGTTTGCCGTGACAGAAGTTAAAGACGGGAGCACAGCCCTTGCCGAAATAGGCAAACGGGAATTTGACCTGATTATCCTTGACGTTATGATGCCCGGCTTAAACGGCTATGAAACCTGCCAGGCCATCCGCGAAATCAGCAATGCACCAATTCTCTTTTTAAGTGCCCGTACGACAGACAGTGACAAAATCCTGGGCTTTTCCAGCGGTGGGGACGACTACCTAGAAAAACCGTTTTCGTATCCAGAGCTAATCGGGCGTGCAAAGGCATTGATCCGGCGATACCATGTCTATCAGGGGAAAGGGACGCAGACAGGGGCGCCAACCGCAAAACAGCTTTCCTTTCGCGGGCTGACCCTGGATCTGGAACAGGAAGAGGTTTTTTTTGACGGAAAAAAGGTGGAGCTGACAGCGACCGAATATGAAATGCTGCGGCTGCTCGCATCAAACCGCAGCCAGATATTTTCTGCGCAGCGGCTGTATGAAGCCATTTGGGATGAACCATGGTATTACGGTGCGAACAATACCGTTATGGTACATATCCGCAATTTACGTCAGAAAATAGAAAAAGACCCGAAAAATCCTGTGTTTATCAAAACTGCCTGGGGAAGGGGGTACCATTTTGAGTAAATTAAAAGCGATTCGGGAACACGCGGCCCATATTAAAATCCGTACCAAGCTATTTCTTCTGGTTTTGGTAACAGGTGTTTGCTGCCTTATGCTGTTTCGTTCACTATGGCATAATAAATGGAGGGTTTATTATTTTTTGGTGGACAATATGCCTTTCAATATACACTTATTTCCGAGGCCAGATGACGGCTTTTGGGTTGAGCTGGGCAGTGAAGCGATAAAATGCGATATTCCGGAATCGGAGGACGATAAAGAGGCGATTGAAGCTTTAGAGCCGTTTTTTGCTGTGGCAGATGAATATACCAGCATTTCAATTTATGGTTTGGAGGATGGGCTGTACCGGGCAAGCTATTTTTCGGAGGCAATGCTTTGGGAGGAACCGTTTAATACGTTTTTTCAGCTGACGTACCGATGGGTTGACGAAGACGTTGACCAGCGTTATGAGCGGGCAATCGAATTTAAAAACGGCTTTGCCAGTGTGATGGTTACCTTTTATCACAGCTCCTTTTTCATTGTCCCGTATGCAGTGGTGTGCCTGATCATCTGTGTGTTTTTGTTCCTGTTTGTCCTGCTGTTTTTTGTTGGAAGGAAGCTAAGGACCATTGTAGGGCTGGAGCAGGCCGTTTTGCAGATGTCCTCCGGCGATCTAATTACGCCTGTGGCAGGCGCAGGCTTTGACGAAATCGGCATTCTGGCGCTGGAGCTGGACAAACTTCGGGCAACGCTGCATGAGAACTTTTGCCGGGAGCAGGAGGTGCATCGATCCAACCAGGAGTTAATTACCGCTTTGTCACATGATTTGCGTACGCCGCTTACGATATTAAAAGGATATTTGGAAATTTTACGGCTGAACCGCAACCCCGATATGCAGGCCGAATATATTAGCCGCTGTATGGCAAAGGCAGATGATTTAAAAGAAATGACAGATCGGATGTTTGAATATGCCCTGGTATTTGATGAAGCGTCAGATTTTGCAAACGAGATGAGGCTAGTAAAAATGCCGGTTTCGTTTTTTATTGAAAGTTTGCGTGAGCACGTTGATTTTTTACGGCTTGCGGGGTTTGAGGCAAAGCTTTCTTTTCTGGATTTACAGGAGTTAGGGAATTTGAAGGCCGAGGTGACTGCGGATGAGGTTATGGTAAAACGTGTGTTTAATAACCTTTTTTCAAACATAATAAAATATGCGGATAAACGAGATGCAGTTGCCGTTTCTGCTTGTATAGAGGGATATTTTGCGGTTTCGGTGAAGAATAAGGTAAAAGACTGGGGGCCGGGCGGGAATATAGAAAGTACGCAGATTGGTTTAAAAAGCGCTAAAAAAATGATGAAAAGAATGGATGGGGATCTTGTACTGCAGGAGGAAAATGGGTTTTTTGGGGTGGAGCTTCGGTTTTTATTATAATTTCTTTAAAAAAATTTAAAAAAATACTTGCATTTTATAAAATTATGATATATAATTACACCTGTTGTTGGAAAGAATAAAATATGTGCGCCACTAGCTCAGCTGGCAGAGCACCTGACTCTTAATCAGGGTGTCCAGGGTTCGAACCCCTGGTGGCGCATGAAAGCACTGATTTTGCGGACGTATGAGCCGTGGGATCGGTGTTTTTTCTTTTTATATTAGTACTATAGCGAATTATAGGGAGCGGCGGAAAAGGGCCCGTTAGTCAGAGGGCTTGCCCTGCCATCCGTGGCGGGGCATTGCTGGGGAATGAACGGGATACTTAAGAGCCCCTTAACCCCATCACAAGGCTCCAGCTTATACCATGCCCTCTGACTGACTACGGTTCTGGCTGGATGGAGTACTAGAGACAGGAGGAAGAAAAATGGATAAATTTGAAGCAGTTGTATTTGATTTGGACGGGACATTGTTAGATACGATAGAAGATTTGACAGATAGTGTGAATGCAGCATTACAGCAATATAGCTGCCCGCTAAAAACAGTAGATCAGGTCCGCTCTTATGTGGGGAATGGGATACGCAATCTGATGATACGGTGTATAGGGCAGGGGGAACGGCATCCGGAGTTTGAAAATATTTACCGTGCATTTTTGGAACATTATAAGGTAAATTGCCGCAGTAAAACAAAACCTTATGATGGGGTGGTGCGTATTTTAAGGACCTTAAGTGATGAGGGCAGAAAGCTTGCGATTGTATCTAACAAGGCTGATTTTGCGGTTAAAGATTTGAATACATATTATTTTAAGGAATTTCAAATGGTTGCTATTGGGGAGCGCGATGGCATTGCCAGGAAACCGGCGCCTGATTCTGTTTTTGCTGCTCTGCGTGAGCTGGACGTTCCGGCAGGGAAGGCAGTTTATGTAGGGGATTCTGATGTGGATGTAGAAACCGCACGCAATGCAGGCATTCCTTGTATTAGTGTCCTTTGGGGGTTTCGTGAGAAAGATGTAATGTTAAAATGTGGGGCAAAGTATTTTGCAGAAGATGCGGATGGGCTTCTTGCGGTATTAAAGGAGTTGGAGCAGGTGTAGGGTATTAGAAAATTGTATGTGGTTGGCATAGGCTCCGTCAGCCAGAGGGCAGTGTATGCGTCTGGGCTCCAGCTCATACACTGCTTTCTCTAATGTAGGTTCAGCAAAGCGCAGACCTCCCGGAAGGAACGCCGGATACATTTTAATTTATCCGGCCAGAACGTATTCCTGTAAAAATATTTGCAACAGCGGTTGAAATGGCCGCTCCGGCAGCAGCATTTGCGTCTCATAAGCCCCTCCTGGGATAAAAGGTTTCTATTATCTTATGCAGGGGGGCTTTTTTTATTTCATGGAGAAGCCACGAGTTTATAAATGGGGTTGCCCATGCCGGAAAATTTTTCTTCATACTCTGTCATTATATTGCCTTTGTTCATTTTTAGATCGTGGTGTAAATCAAATGTGCAGGCATTTACCGTCCACCCTGCAGCGGGAAGCTCTTCCAGGGAAAATGTAAACAGGTTTTTATTATCTGTTTTAAACTCCATTTGCCCAGACGGAGCCATGATCTGGCGGTAAATTTCTAAAAATGCATGGGACGTTAAGCGTCGTTTGGCATGGCGGTCTTTTGGCCAGGGATCGGAAAAGTTTAGGTATATACGCCCTACTTCCCCGGATGAAAATACATCGGCCAGTGTTTTGGCGTCAATGCACAGGAAACGGAGGTTTGGTGGAGGGTTTTGCTCCATTTTTTGTAAAGCGCGCAGCAGGACACTGGTATAACGTTCAATGCCAATGTAATTAACCGTAGGGTTTTTGTCTGCGAGGGCCATAATAAACTGTCCCTTTCCCATTCCAATTTCGATATGAATAGGATTATTATTGGAAAAACAGGTATGCCAGTTTCCTTTTAAGCTTGTCGGGGATGAAATACAGTAGGGGTTGTTCGCGACTGCTTCACCGGCCCCTTTTATGTTTCTTAAACGCATGTAGATACCTCATTTCTGATTAGATTATGCTTTCTTGCCAATATTTCATAGATTTCTGGTACTGGAAGCCCTCTGCCTGACTACGGTTTTGGCTGGCAGGTATCCAATAACGTAGTCGGAGCGCATGGCTGTGAAAAGTTCGCTGTAGTGAATTTTAAATAAAATTTACTGTACTATAAAATAATAGCATTTATACTATAACAAAACCTTAAAAAAATAGAAAGAACTAAAACTTTCATATTGCACATCTGATTTGGTAAGTTTATACTATAACCAGAGAAAACCACAGCATTGCTTTCCTTAAACAGAACTGGAAAGCCGTACAAAAACGAAAAGAGAGGTAACATCCTTTGAAAATACAAAATAGATTGCTGATTCTGATCTGCATTTTTGTTATGGTACTGTCATGTATCCCCCAAGTATCTTTTGCCAAAGCTTCCAAAAAGAACCAGTACTGGCCGGATGGGCCGCAAATCCAGTCTTCTGCCGGTATTGTAATGGAAGCTGAAACAGGTACTGTCTTATACGAAAAAAACAGCAATGATCCGCACTACCCGGCAAGTATTACCAAAATCCTTACTACGCTTCTTGCGCTTGAAAATAGTAAAATGGACGAAGTGGTCACATTTTCGCGTGATTCTGTTTATAAAACTGAAGGTTCTGGAATTGCAAGGGATGTAGGGGAAGAAATGACAATGGAGCAGTGCCTGTATGGGGTTATGCTGGCTTCAGCTAATGAGTGTGCTTATGCAGTAGCGGAACATGTTGCAGGCGATATTGGTACGTTTATCCAGATGATGAATGACAGGGCGGCTGCGTTGGGCTGCCAGAATACCCATTTTAACAACTGCAATGGCCTGCCGGATGAGCAGCACTATGTCAGTGCATATGATATGGCTCTGATTGCACGGGAAGCCTTTAAAAATGAGGCGTTCCGTATCATATGTGGTACGAAATCCTATACAATTCCGGTTACGAACAAGCATACAGATGAAGAAACCCCCCTCCATAACCACCATCAGATGCTTTACCCACTAAGGACCAGGCAGTATTTGTACGAATATTGCCTGGGCGGCAAGACAGGGTATACTTCGGTTGCTAATTATACTTTAGTGACTTATGCGGAAAAAGATGGCATAACATTAATATGCGTCGTGCTGGATTCACCTGCATCAGGCAACTACGATGATACCAGGGCGTTGTTTGATTTTTGTTTTGATAATTTTAAGAAAGTAAATGTAGCGCAAAATGAGACATCTTATGTACAAAAGGATCAGGGGAGTGAAGCCATACTTGGCAGTTATGAGCCATTTGTAGCGTTAGACGGCTCAAGCAGTATTATCCTGCCAATAACTGCTGAGTTTGAAGACGTGGATTCCCAAATCAACTACGGCAATCAAAATGAAGATATATTAGGCAGCATTGAGTACACATATGCCGGACGGCTAGTGGGCAGTGCAGATCTGACAGTTACAGATGTAGCAGCAGATACGTTTGATTTTCATGAGCAGGAAGATACGCAGAAAGAAGCGGCAGGAGATAGTGAAATAAACTATGACGGAAACGGCCAGCATGGCGGGACAGGATCCAAAAAGGTGTTTTGGATTGAACCGAAAATGATTGCGGCAGGCCTTTTGGGTATTGGCACATTGGGGCTGATCATTTTTGCGGTGTGGAAATTTGTAGATAATTTTTATAAAATTAAAAGGAAGCTGCATTTGAATGGGAAAGAGAAGTCGCCTTACAGGACGATAAAACAAAATAAGATGTTTCGGAAAAAGGGGAGGAAATGGTTTTAGGGGCGCGCTCTAATACTACAGCGAACTGTAGGGAGTGGATGGCAAAGGGGCCGTCAGGCAGAGGGCAGGAATGGTTTTTCAAACACGCTCTAGAAGAGGCCGCTAATAAATAAATGGAGCAGAATTTTGTATGGAAAAAATGACAAGGGCTCAAAAAACAGATTATTTGTTATCAGAGGTAAAAAAACAAATGGACGCAAATGGGGGTATCCTAAAAACCAGCCAAATTACAAACCTGGGGATTGACTACCGCCGCATTTTGGCGTGGGTAAAAGATGGTACATTGGATCGGGTGAAAAGCGGCTATTATTCATTTGGCTATAAAAAGCGCCCGGAAGAAGAGCTTATCCGGGGGTTGTTTGGGGATGCGGTTTTATGTTTGGACAGTGCGCTGTATTATCACCATTATATTGCAGTAAAACCGTATGCATGGCATCTTGCTGTAGATAAGAACACCTCCAAATCGAGGTTTAAAATGGAATATCCAGTGATTGCGCCTTATTATACAGAACCGGAGGTCCTCTCTCTTGGCGTGACGCAAATTCCATTTGCTTTGGGGCAAATGAAAATATATACTAAAGAACGCATGATTTGCGACTGCCTGAAATATGAAGAGAAAATGGATCGCGATATTTTTAAGCGTGCGTTATTATCTTATCTTGCTGACGGGTCAAAGGATATAGCGGAGCTGCTTCGTATTGCAAAATTACGGAAAGTCTTACAGAAAGTACACAACCGGATCGGAGTGTGGCTGTAATGCATGAAGCGCAGCTAAGCTATGGGCTGATTTCTGAAAAATCTAAAGAGACGGGGATTGCGTTTGCGAACCTGTTAGGCGGCGCGGTTTTAGAGGAAGCTGTCCGCAGGATAGGCCTGTCAGAATACGGCGAAACCCTATGGCTGAAAAACGGGGAGGTTTTAGGGCAGGCACAGTATGCAAAAAAATTGGTGCTTCATCTGGAATATGATTATATGGCAGGTGTGGGGGCGGAAGGGGAAAGCCGTTCCTCTTGTATGCAGGCTCTTTGTGACGGGCTTATGCGGGATGTATTTGGGGGCGGGGGAGAGTTTGGAGTTGTGTTTGATTTTAAGGGCAGTATTTCTAAGCGTTGTTTACAATTACAGCTCCGGGCAGAGTTAGAGGGTATGCAGATCCCGCTTTCCATACGGATAACCCCCAGACGGTGCGGTGCAGGGGAGCCTGTTATGGAAAGCCTGTTTTGTATGATGTTTCCGGAAATATTGATTTTCTATTGCCGTTATCCTACAGAAGAGGTTTTGGCTGCCCATTATGTAGAAATTGTGCAAAAGCTGGAGCTTATCCGGGATGTTGGCGTGTATTATGAGGTTTATATGTTGTTGGACTGTGAGGGGGTTGACGCCAGGAAGGTAAAGGATGGGATAGAAGCCCGTTTGGATCCAGCAGGCCTTGATAGAGGGTGGAAGCGTATGGAAATGGTTGCTGGGTATGGAGGTTATGCTTACATGAAGAAAAGGTGGAAGTCTTTTTTACGTTCTATTCACAGTAAGGGGCCTCCATGGGAATCTGTAATCGAACGGTTTTTGGGCTTTTATGAACCAATTTGGCAGGCGGTGCTGGATGAAACTATTTTTTTAAGTGACTGGATGCCGGAGATTAATAGGTTTTTGTAGAGTGTTTGAAAGCCAAAAACACAACAATACAGCTTAAACTAAAGGGAGTCAATATGTCGCAAAAAACAACAACAGAAGCATTGGACACTAAGCTGGAAGCATATGCTTCGTCTGATTATTACCCGTTCCATATGCCTGGGCACAAGCGCAGCCCATTGCCTATGCCGAATCCATACACCATAGACATCACAGAAATTGACGGTTTTGACGACCTGCACCAATCAGAAGGAATATTAAAGGCAGCGCAGCAGCGCGCGGCCGCCTTGTATGATGCCGAGCAAAGCTATTATCTGGTAAACGGCAGCACCTGTGGGATACTAACTGCGATTTTTGCCGCAGTGCCCCAAAATGGAACGCTGTTAATGGCGAGGAACTGCCATAAGTCGGTATACCACGCGGCCTATTTAAGAAACCTCTCCACGGTATATTGTAATCCTTGTATAACCCGGTTTGGCATTTCCGGCGCAGTTTCGCCCCAGGAAGTTGAAGAGAAGCTTTCCTGCCATCCATCGGTTAATGCCGTTATCCTCACATCCCCCACATATGAAGGCGTGGTAAGCGATATTGGCGCCATCGCCCAAATCGTGCACAAGCACGGGATCCCCCTGATCGTAGACGAAGCGCATGGCGCGCATTTTGGATTCCATAGCGCTTTCCCCCAAACAGCTGTCCGCTGCGGTGCGGACATTGTAATCCAAAGTATGCATAAGGTTCTCCCTTCTTTTACCCAAACTGCATTGCTTCATCTAAATACAACAGATATCCTCCCTCAAACCATAGAAAAGTATAGAAGCATCTTTCAAACCAGCTCCCCTTCCTATATATTGATGGCAGGGATGGAAAAATGCACCCGCCTGCTATCTGAAGAGGGCAGCGGCTTATTTTCATTATATACGCACCGCCTAAAATCATTTTACCAGGAAGCCCGTACCCTGAAAAATTTGCATATTATGGACAAATATGATTTTAGCGCCAGTGAAATTTACAGCCTGGATCCTTCTAAAATCCTGATTTCTGCAAAAAAAACTACAATAAACGGCAGTATGCTGTCTCAGGTACTTTTAAACCGCTATCATTTGCAAATGGAAATGGTTTCCGGCTTTTATGTATTGGCGATGACTAGTATAATGGATCGGGAAGAAGGGTTTTTTAGGTTAAAAGAGGCGCTTTTTGAAATTGATGGGGAGATTTCAGCAGATATCCCGGAGATGAGGGATTATTCTTTTATTGCGCGGATGTATGAAGCGAAAGAAAAAAGGATGGAGCTTTATCAGGCGGTGGGGCTTCCTGTAAATGAAGTTTCCTTTGATGAAGCAATCGGACAGGTTTCTGCAAATATAGTCAGCCTTTACCCGCCTGGGATACCAGTTTTGGCGCCGGGTGAGGTGATAGATGCAGGATTTATAAAAAATGTGCGTAAATGCAGAAAATTACAACTGAACTTGCAGGGAGTTGCCGATATAATAAATGAGAGAATAGACGTTGTAAAGTGTTAGATTATGTATTATACTGGACAAAGCGGCCCGCTGGCAGGCCATATAAAACCAAAAGAGGAAATACCATGGGCAATCTTTTTTGTATAATGGGTAAAAGCTCTTCCGGCAAGGATACGTTATACAGCCAAATCCTGTCGGATAGCACACTTCCGCTGACGCGTATTATCCCATATACTACAAGGCCGATCCGTTTTGGTGAAACAAACGGCACGGAATACTATTTTGTAGATGAAAAACAACTGGGGGAGCTTGAAAAAGAAGGCAGAGTGATTGAACTTCGGTCTTACCATACTTTGCACGGCGTTTGGAAATATTTTACGGTAGATGATGGGCAGATTGATTTAAAAGCCCATAATTACCTTATGATAGCGACATTAGAGGCTTATGAAAAAATCCGGGGCTATTTTGGCAGATCATCCGTTGTCCCGGTTTATGTAGAAATAGAAGACGGTATCCGCCTGCAGCGCGCCCTAGACCGCGAACGGCAGCAAAAAGAACCTAAGTACGCAGAGCTTTGCCGGAGGTTTCTGGCTGACACGGAGGATTTTTCGGAAGATAAACTAAATGCGGCGGGGATATCGGTGCGTTTTACGAATGACGGGCTAGAAGAAGCGCGTAGAAGGATTACCGCATATATCCGGACATTTATAGAAGGGGGTATTTGAATGGAGTTAAAAGTAAATGAAATGACGCCGGCGGCAGCTGTGGATACGGCTGTAAAACCGCAGGCTGCGGAAGGCGACTTTAAATTCACCCTGACAAGCGCCATTGACGAAGCGGGGCTTGCCGAGCGGCTGAATACGCTTTTGGATGAGATAACCAACCAAGGGGAGCGGATTGCGCAGCATATGGATATCCGGGATATGAAAAAATACCGTGGGCTGGTGAAGGATTTTTTGAATGAGGTAGTAAACCGTTCCCACAAATTCTCCAGGGAAAATTTCCTCGACCGCAGGGGCAGGCACAGGGTGTATGGAATTATCCGCTTAGTGGATGCCAATTTAGACGAGCTTGCGGGGGAGCTGGTGAAAGAAGAAAAAGATCATCTTGGCATATTGGGCAAAATTGGGGAGATCCAGGGTTTATTGCTGGACATTTTTACATAAAGGGCGCTGCGGCAAGGAGACTAAAAGTATATGACGAAAGATTTTTCAGGAATTATAGGGCATGAACGGATTATTGAATATTTTGGGAACGCTATTACCATGGATAAGGTATCCCATGCCTATATTTTAAATGGGCCGGACAAATCCGGCAAAATGATGCTGGCGGAAGCGTTCGCGGCGGCTTTACAGTGCGAGGAGGGGGGCACAGCGCCCTGCGGGGCCTGCAGGTCATGCAGACAGGCGGATGGGAGGAACCAGCCTGATATCATTTATGTTACACATGAAAAACCGAATACGCTTGGCGTAGACGACATCCGCACCCAGGTGAACGATGATATCGCATTGAAGCCTTACAGCAGCAGGCATAAGGTATATATCATTGATGAAGCGGAAAAAATGAATGTACAAGCGCAAAATGCCCTGCTTAAGACAATAGAAGAACCGCCCCCATACGCAGTGCTCCTGCTTCTTACAGATAATGCGGACGGGTTTTTGCCGACAATTTTGTCCAGGTGCGTCCGGCTGGATTTAAAAGCTGTAGCAGATGGGAAGATCCGCAGGTTTTTGATGGAGCAAAAACAGATTCCCAGTTACCAGGCGGATATCTGTGTTGCGTTTGCGCAGGGGAATGCCGGCAAAGCTATACAGCTTTCTGCATCAGAAGATTTTAACGAGATTAAAGCATTGGCCCTGCAGCTTTTAAAACGGATTAAAGATATAGATTTATATGAAATGACACAGGCAGTTAAACAGATTACCGAATATAAGCTGGAAATTAATGATTTTTTTGATCTGATGATGATCTGGTACAGGGATGTGTTGTTATACAAGGCGACAGCGGATGTGAACCGCCTAGTGTTCCAGGAAGAAATTTATAGCATTAAAAAAGTAGCAAGCCACAGTTCATACGGCGGCATTGAAGAGATTTTAAAGGCGCTTGACACGGCCAAGCGGCGTATGCGCGCAAATGTCAATTTTGAGCTGCTTATGGATTTGCTGCTTATGACAATGAAGGAGAATTAACATGACAAAGATTGTAGGGGTACGGTTCCGCAATACCGGAAAAATTTATTATTTTGACCCGGCAAGATATAAGATAGAAACAGGAGATCATGTCATTGTAGAAACGGCGCGCGGCGTAGAGATGGGTACAGTGGTATTAGGCCCAAGATCTGTAGAGGATGAAGAGGTAGTCAAGCCGTTAAAGGCCGTCATCCGCGTTGCAACGGAAAATGACGAGCGGATTGCGGAAAAGAACCGCCAGAAGGAGCAGGAGGCTTTTCAAATTTGCCTGGATAAGATTGCAAGGCATAAGCTGGAGATGAAGCTAGTCGAGGCGGAATATACGTTTGATAACAATAAGCTGCTGTTTTATTTTACGGCGGACGGGCGGATTGATTTCAGGGAGCTGGTAAAAGACCTTGCGGCAGTTTTCCGCACCAGGATTGAGCTGCGCCAGATTGGGGTTAGGGATGAGACTAAGATTTTAGGGGGAGTGGGAATATGTGGACGCAGCTTGTGCTGCCATACGTTTCTAACGGAATTTGTGCCGGTATCCATTAAAATGGCAAAAGAACAGAACCTTTCTTTGAACCCGGCAAAGATTTCCGGTGTATGCGGCAGGCTGATGTGCTGCTTAAAGAATGAGCAGGAAACCTACGAATATTTAAACAGCCGTTTACCTGGCATGGGGGATAATGTAACGACGCCAGAGGGTTTAAAGGCAGTCGTGCAGAGTGTGAACGTGCTAAGGCAGATTGTAAAAGTAATTGTGGAAATTGATGATGAGAAAGAAGCGCGTGAATATAAAGTAAAAGAACTAAAATTCCGCCCCAGGCGCCGCAAAGACGTCAAAATTTCAGCAGCGGAAATGAAGGAGCTGGCTGCATTAGAAGATAATGGGGGAAAATCTAAAATTGACGATGTCAAATAATCTAAAGCCTAAGGAGCGTTTGGATGAGCTGCATCGAAACGGCTATGTGATTATCCAGGATCCCCACAAATTTTGTTTTGGTATGGATGCAGTGCTCCTTTCTGGATTTGCGCGGGTAAAAAAGGGCGAGCGGGCGTTAGATCTTGGCACAGGGACTGGTATTATTCCGATTTTACTGGAGGCAAAGACCGAAGGGGAACATTTTACCGGGCTTGAAATCCAGGAAGAAAGCGCAGATATGGCGGCAAGAAGCGTGGAGTTAAACCATTTGGAGGAAAAGGTTGCGATTGTGACGGGCGATATCAAAGATGCTTCCGGCTTGTTTGGGGCATCTTCTTTTGATGTCGTCACAACAAACCCCCCATACATGATAGGCTCCCACGGGCTGGCATGCAAAAACCAGGCAAAGGCGGTGGCCCGGCATGAGATTTTATGCACGCTTGAGGACGTACTGTCGGAATCGGCAAAGCTTTTGAAGCCCAGAGGGAGGTTTTATATGGTACACAGGCCGTTCCGCCTGGCTGAAATTATGTGCGGTATGGCTAAGTATGGTATAGAGCCTAAACGGATGCAGCTTGTTTATCCTTTTGTTGATAAGGAGCCGAATATGGTATTGATAGAAGGGCTTAAGGGGGGAAATTCCAGGCTGAAGGTGGAAAAACCCTTGATTGTTTATAAGGAGCCCGGTATTTATACGGAAGAAATATACGATATCTATGGATATTGAAGGAGGAGGGGTTATGGCAGGGAAATTGTATTTGTGTGCGACGCCGATTGGGAACCTGGAGGATATTACACTGCGTGTGCTGCGCGTGCTAAAAGAGGTAGATTTAATTGCGGCAGAGGATACCCGCAATTCCATCCGGCTGTTAAACCATTTTGGGATCCATACACCGATGACAAGCTACCATGAACACAATAAAATTGAGAAAGCGCACCGTCTGGTAGAAAAAATGCAAAATGGGCAGGATATCGCTCTAATAACAGACGCAGGCACACCAGGGATCTCCGATCCGGGTGAGGATTTGGTGCGCATTTGCTATGAGGCAGGTATAGAAGTAACTGCCCTGCCGGGGGCCGCTGCCTGTGTAACAGCGCTTACAATGTCCGGGCTAAAAACAAGAAGGTTTGCATTTGAAGCATTTTTGCCGCGGGACAAAAAGGAAAGGGAAGAAACGCTCAAGGAAATGGAACGGGAAACACGTACTCTTGTGTTATATGAAGCGCCGCACCATCTCCTTAAGACCTTGCAGGAATTACATGGGGCGCTTGGAGACCGCAGGCTGTCGGTTTGCAGGGAATTGACTAAAAAATTTGAGGAAATACAACGTACGACACTTGGGGATGCCGTTTTGTATTATAGCGGGCATCCGGCAAAAGGGGAGTTTGTACTGGTAATTGAGGGCAAAAGCCGTAAGGCAATCCGAGAAGAGGAAGAAAAATCATGGGAGAAAATACCCATTGAGGAGCATATGGCGTTGTATGAGGGCAAGGGGGAGACGAGGAAAGAAGCGATGAAAAGGGTGGCAAAAGATCGCGGGATTTCCAAGCGGGAGGTTTATCAAAGGCTGCTTTAGAGGGCTATGCCTTTGCCAGAGCCTACCGCAGGCCCCCTTTGTTTAAATTGTCCGAATTTGCGGCATATGTGCTATTCTTGCGTACTATAAAAATCCGCCAGGTACTTTTTTAAAATGGAAAACGGCGCAGGCCCAATCCGGATAACTGCCTGGTGGAATGCCCGGTTGGAATAATCTGTTCCAAACCGCGATTTTGCAAAATCTTTAAGATCTAAAAATTCCAGATACCCAATATAATATTTTAAATAGTGGGAAGGTTCTTCTACGATTAATTCATAAATATTTTTTACTACATCCAGATCTGTAATCCCATACCCCTTTAGAAAAGAAACGACATCTGCCAAAAGCCATCCATCATAATGAATCCCCATATCAATACTTGCATACAGGCTTAAAAGGGCCGATTGGTTGTGCATCATCATTTTTGCCGCAGCTTCATCTAACCCCGCATATCCATAGGAAAGCATTTCTACATAGGTTGCCCATCCTTCCGTATACCCCGGATAACTAAACAGGGCGCGTACGGGGGCAAGCCCGGCCTGGTATGTCCCGGTTGTTTGGTAAAGGTGGCCTGGAAAGCCTTCGTGTGCCAGCGTGGTAAAAAGCTGGATGCCCGAATAATTGCTGCTTTTATTTAAATAAATAACATTGTGGCTGATATCATCAATTGGCGCGGTCAGGTAGAATGCCGGGGCAAGAGTACCCTCTAACGATTCGTGGATATAATTGACCTCATAGGAGCTGTTTGCCGCCGGAAAAAAATCTTTTTGCATAGCGTCTAGAAGGTGCTCCAAAATAGCTTCCGGTTCTTCAGCAGCTAGTGCCTGCTCCCCGGCCTTAAGCAGATTTGGGCTTTTAGCGAGCAGGCCATGTAGGGCGGCCATGTCTAAATTGCGCTGGCGTTCGGTGCGTTTTTGCAATTGCGGTATACTTTTTTGGGATCCAGTATTAGATTGTACCAGGTATTCATAATATTCTTTTCCCTGTGGAAGGTGGCTTAAACCGGCAGTATTTGTCCCGCTGTCCTTTAATTCGCGCAATACAGCCGCCAGGTTTTCATAGGCGGGTATGACTACGTTTTCTACCAGGGATTTGTTTTGTTTTTTATATAGCTGCTTTTTGTCATCGGTTATACCGGACAGGGAGTCGATCCGTGAATCGAATGTACTAATTAGGAAGTTAGTTTCCGGATCTAAAGTAAAGGCATCACAGGCTTTGATAACAGTTTCGGCAGCATAAGGGGACATAAATAGCCCTTCGTCTGCTTTTTTACGCTCAAAGGCAGCAATTTGGGCAAAATAGCTTTCCGTACAGGTTAAAAGCGCGAGGTAATCGGCCACATCGCAAGGCTTATAAAACTCATACTCTGCCAGCAGTACTGGCAGCTCGGAGTGTATGCCGGTAGTTGGGCGTAAGGGCTCGTTGTAGTAATACAAAGGGGCGGCAGTAAGCTGCCTGTTGCAGAAATCTTGCATGATATCACAGGTAAGCTTTTGCTTGGTATTTAATGCCTCGTAGCGAAATCCAGAAAGGGAGGCAGACATATTTTCCAAATAAGCTTTTGTTTCGTCCGATTTTTCTTTTGCGTAGTTTCCAAGTGATATTTTGTGGTTTTTAATTCCAAATTCTTCTGGATCTGCTAACGTGTAGTGCAGGTTGACTGTATTTTCTTTCATTTCCTGTATAAACAGCGCGTTTGTATAAGTATCAAAACGGCGTTGTTCTTTTAACATAGCCATGGATGAAAAGATTTCGGCAGGCGTACCGCAGGAGGCGAGGGTAGTACATATAAAAATCAGGCCCAGTAAGTAGGGCAGAAGGCGTTTTTTTAAGGTTAGTATCAAAGGGAAGCTCCGTTGTATTGGTTTGTTGCAATATATGAGGACAGTATTGGGATTATGCCGATTCTATGGATTACGTGGAAGGCATATTATAAAAGAAAAAAGAAATGTGGCAGAGATGAATTATTTATGGGGATTTATGATTTTAGTGGGCATCTTATATGCCTCGTTCAACGGTACATTGCCGGAAGTCACAGAAGCGGCAATTAATTCTGCAAAAGAAGCAGTTTCACTTTGCATTACAATGATGGGAGTAGTATCTTTTTGGACAGGGATGATGCGGATTGCAGAGAAGGCAGGGGTTATAGAGGGGGCGACCAAAAAGCTAATGCCGTTTCTCCGGTTTTTGTTCCCAAGGATACCAGGGGGGCATCCAGCGAACCAGTATATTGCGGCTAACATGATTGCCAATGTATTTGGGCTTGGCTGGGCGGCTACGCCAGCAGGATTGAAGGCGATGGAGGAGCTGGCGAAACTGGAGGAGGAGAGGGGGAAGCCGGGGTATGCTCCGGCAGGGGAAGGCATTTTTGCAGACGGAAAGAAAAAGGGGAACAAGACAGGTAAGAGCGGCGGTGAGCTGCCTGTGTCGGCAAATAGAAAGAGCGGCAGGGTTGCCAGCAATGAGATGTGCACGTTTTTGATTTTGAATATTTCTTCCCTGCAGTTGATACCTGTCAATATGATCGCGTACAGAAGCCAGTATGGGAGTGTGAATCCGGCCGGGATTATTGCGCCGGCGATTGTGGCGACGGCGGTTAGTACGGGAGTGGCGGTGGTGTATTGTAAGGTGAAGGACAGTAGGAAGCGGAGAGTGTAGGCTCTCCGCATTTTTACAGTTCACAGGCAAAATATATTGACAAGTTTGGTCGTACAAATTACAATAAAATTGACATTTAATAGAAAGAAGGAATGTGACATGGGTGAAATGGAGAGATTTAGAGATATGTATTTTGAAGATTGCATAGAACTTCTTAAAAATAAACATTCTTATAGAAAGCATGTAGATAAATTTATAGATTACTTAAAAGTGGCAGGTTTAGAGAATCGTCCGAAGGTGATAGATAAAAATGTAGTGGAAGATTGTATAGGATATTATAGAATAGAAAAAGGTGAATTGAATACCCGTTCTACTATGGAGGCACATCTGGAAGCATTAAAAAGCTTTTACGATTATTTAAGTAGAACAGATAAACTTCCGGATATTTTTACTGATTATGATTATAAAGATTATAAAGAAGCAATTGTAAAAAAATATGACCTGTCTGAACCTGTGGAAAGAGGCAGTTTTAGCTGTGATGAACTTATTGAGATCTTAGCATCTACGGAAGAACTAATAGAGCAGTCCATAGAAGAAAAATCTGGTATAAGGGATGAGGAACGTTATTTACAAAGAATTATAATGCGTTTATTTATTAAAATAACTTTAATAGCACCCGCTAAGAGGAAGGTAATAGGACAAATAAAAATGAATGATTTTGAAGAAAACTTTAAGATTTTGAATATAAATAAAATTAGGATAAATATTCCCTGTGGGCTATCAAGAGATATTATTCAGGCGATTCAATATGCTGAAGACAGGAATGGAAAACAGGTTGAAAAAGCAGATAGGATTTTTGAATTTATTTATCGTTATAGGGGAAAGTTTACAGATGAGTCTTTAAATACATGGTTTCTCAATCTGTTACAGGACATTGGATATATTGAAAAAACAAATAGAAGAACATATCCAGTGGAGCCTATTCGGAATGGAGCTATTTCAATTATGGTTGATAATATGGTTAATCCGTTGTTTATATCGAAAATAACAGGTATTGGGTTTTCCAGATTAGAAACGCAATATTATGGTACAATGAAGTCTGAATATAAGGATTACCTAAATAAAAACATTAATAAAGCGATAGCGCAGAGTGAATATTATTCATATATTTAATTGTCTTTAAGCAGGGGAGGATATGGATGCTGAGGGAAAGTAATCGAATTGAATTAAAGGCTGATTTAAATGACAAATTGGAAAAAGAAATAGTGGCTTTTTTAAATAACCGTGAGGGTGGTATTCTCTATATAGGGGTTGATGACAAAGGGGAGCCGGTTGGAAATTCCGATATAGATTCTATGCAATTAAAAATTGCAGATAGAATCAAAAATAATATTTTACCCTCAACGCTTGGATTGTTTGACATCGTTACTGAATATGTGGACAATATTCCGGTAACTAAAATAATTGTTTGCAGTGGTCTTGAAAAACCATATTATATTAAAAATAAAGGAATGTCACCTAACGGATGTTATATGCGGCTTGGAACATCAACCCAGCCAATGTCTACTGCATTAATAGACGAACTGTATGCAAAAAGAATACATACAACATTGCGTAATATTCCGGCACCCAGACAAGACCTCACTTTTGCACAGTTAAAGATATACTATCAGGAAAGGGGATTTGAGTTAAATAGGAAATTTGCTAATAGTCTTGAATTACTTACTCCTGATGGAAAATACAATTATATAGCATATTTGCTTGCCGATGAAAACGGGGTATCTATTAAAGTTGCAAAATATGCTGGAATAACAAAGGTGGATTTGGTTGAGAATGAAGAATATGGATATTGTTCATTGATTAAGGCGACAAATCACGTTTTGGAGAAAATGAAAATAGAAAATACTACAAAAGCAAGGGTAACTAATACAAAAAGGATTGAAAAAAATCTTGTTGAAACGGTACCGTTAAGGGAAGCATTGATTAATTCCATTGTGCATAATGATTTTTCGCGGGAAATTCCGCCTGTATTTGAGATTTTTAATAATCGAATAGAGATTACGTCATATGGTGGTTTGATTCCGGGACAAAGCATAGAAGATTTTTTTAGCTGTAGCAGTATGCCCAGAAACAGAGAACTGATGCGCGTATTTAAGGACTTAGGATTAGTTGAACAGTTAGGGTCTGGAATGAGTAGGATTTTGCAATCATATGACCGTAGTATTTTTGAAATATCAGATCATTTTATAAAGGTGGTTTTTCCATTTTCTCTATCTGTTTATGATGAAAATATCGCCATTGGCGATAATAATGGCGATATAAGTGGCGATAATTGCAGTGACAAAGGCAAAATTTTATTCTTAATAGAAAAAGAGCCTTATATCACAGCAAAGAAAATGAGTGAACAAACAGGTCTGAGTACTAGAAAAATTAGTCGCATCATAAGAGAATTGCGTGAATCAGAAAAGATTGTTCGTGTGGGTTCCAGCAGAAAAGGATATTGGGAAATTGATAAATCTAAATTTTAAGAGTTATTGCATAAGTTCGTGTCATTAACTTGACACTAGGGGGGTGAAAGCAATGGAGGAGCTGGCGAAGCTGGAGGAGGAGAGAGGGACACCGGGTTATGCGTCGGCAGGGGAAGGCATTTTCACAGACGAAAGGAAAAAGCGGAACAAGACAGGTAAGAGCGGCAGTGAGCCGCTTGTGGTGGCAAATGGAAAGAGCGGCAGGATTGCCAGCAATGAGATGTGCACGTTTTTGATTTTGAATATTTCTTCCTTGCAGTTGATACCTGTCAATATGATCGCGTATAGAAGTCAGTATGGCAGTGTGAATCCGGCGGGAATTATCGCCCCAGCGATCGTGGCGACGTTTGTGAGTACGGCAGTGGCGGTGGTGTATTGTAAGACGAGGAATTTAAATAGAAAATAGTGATACATTATGTTTAGTGTGTAGTCATTTGCAGACAGCAGAAAATAGGATTTTAAAGTTGTGCCAACAATGTTTTTGTTCAGGTGTTCGGTAAGATGTTGTGCTGAATTGACTTTTTAGGAAATTTGTGAAACTGGTCAAGGATATCCGTAAGAAGGCAGTATTTTAAAGTATAGATGCTGTGCATAATATCAGCAGTAAACTTTTATCCGATATGGAAAGGCGGCTGGAAAATATTTTTGAAGTGGTTTTTATAAGTTGTTTAAAAACTATAAAAATATATTATTGAGTATGTATAAGTTTTTAAGGCAAAATAGGTTAGTAGCTATGAGCCGCAATCTAACATCCAGAATATATACATCCTGTAAATGAGAATAGGCTTCACCCTCGCCGCGGAACCGGAACTGCTTTTTCGTAGCCTTCCTTACAGCCTGTTTTTAAATGCTTTATAGAAAAAGGGGCTGTTATGTCTGAGATTTTTTAATCTTTGCTGTAACAGCCCCAGGAATTTGTCCAGACTTCAGATCATTGTTCTTTCAAAGCATTCAAGCCGCTGCCCCATACGGAAATTCCGGTTTCTTCATTTAGGGCCGTGAATGTCATTACATATTTTTTACCGTCCTCATCCCACTGTTTTAAGATGATTCCCTGGTAAGTGTCTTCGTTTATTGTAAGGCTTATTTTGTTTCCATCCGCCAGTTCCCATGTGCCTTCTGCATCGCCGCCGATCTTCCCGTTCTTCTTTAGTTCGATCAGGATTGATTCCCTGATTTCCGGGGAGATGTCCCTGCCATGGTTGATAAACTTGTAAGTTCCGGCTATTTCTTCTTTTGTATAAGTCCCGGCCGTCTCTCCGGTATAGCGGTACGGTGCGATAACAGGCCAGCCTTCCTCATTGAAAAACATCTGATGGACTCGAACTTCATGCTCCTCGCCCCTGTTTTCGAACCGCGTATGGTAGATCAGAAAATATTTCCCTGTATCCTTCTGGTACAGGCATGAATTATGTCCAGGGGAAAGGTATCCGTTCCGGTTTTCTCCCTCTTCTCCTTCCGACCAGAGAAATTTGTAGCATCCCATGAGTTTCGTCCCATAAAGCGCCGCTGAAGCGTCGCTGAACACGCTCCCGGCAGGTCCCTTGCAGTCAATCATATCCTGTCCCATGGAATCCAGATACGGACCGTCCGGCGTCGATGAACGACATACTCTGATATTATATCCGCCGTCCGAGTCCAGGCCGCCGAAGGACAGGAACATATAATAATATCCCGTATCCGGATTATAGATCACATAAGGAGCCTCAATCCGAAGGTGGTCACCGCCAAGCAGTTTCTTTCCATAGCCGGGCTCCAGGGGCAGTCCGCTTTCCGGATCCATCTCCTTCACGAAGATACCGCCGGAATAAGAACCATAGATCATCCACAAACGTTCTTCCTGGTCATAGAATACCACCGGGTCTACCACATTCGGATCATCAGCAGACTGATACAGCCTTCCGTTTTCACTTGGCTGGTCTGGGCTCATCCCTGACTTAAGCATGATACCCTGATTCACATAGGGGCCTTCCACCGAATCAGAAATCGCCGTACCGAGACAGGACAACGGGCTGTCTCCCTGACAGTTACAGTAATACATATGATATTTTCCGTCTTTCAGACGAATCACATCCGGCGCCCAGAACGTATTGCTGTGCGACCATTCAAACGCTTCTTTCATTTCCGAATAGACATTCGGGATTACCTCGTTCTCATTTTTGATTCCTCTGTTTACATAGGTCCAGTTTATCAGATCGTCCGTCTTTGCCACCGCAAGATGCGAACCGAAAATATAATAATAACCGTCCCCGCCATCCACGACAGACGGGTCGTGTACCGATACTTCTTCAAATGTCTTTTCCACTGCCGTATCCGCCTTCAGTTTTTCTTTTTGTGCGCAGCCCGACAGCAGAGACACCGCTATTACAATAAAAATTCCTGTCTTGCCCTTCATGATTCTCCTTTCGGACAGATTTACACTGTCCTTTTTAAAAACAGGGTTGTTTCCTGTCATTTGCACAGGAAAACAACCCTACTTAATCTCACTTTCCAATTACCGTTTCTTAGCCCTTTACGCCTGACACCGCCAGTGATTCAATGATATACCGCTGGAAGAAGAAGAACAGGAGCAGCGTAGGCAGGATCGCCAGTACCGATGCCGCCATAATCAGCGGGTAATCACTGTTTACCGCATAATAAGAGTTAAAGGAGCGGATCACTACCTGCAGGGTAAACCATTCTTCATTCTGGATAAAGATTGTCGGTGCAAGATAATCGTTCCAGATTCCCATGAACCACAGGATAAGCTGCGTCATCAGCGCACCCTTCATCAGGGGAAGGAAAATGGATAAATACATCTTAAAATAACTGCATCCGTCCAGTTTGGCCGCCTCTACAATGGAATCCGGCACACTCGTCAGGTTCTGCCGCAGGAAAAAGATGATGCTGACATTGCCGAACAGACCCGGTATAATCAGTGGAAGGAGACTGTTCGTCCACCCCATTTTCGTAAACATTACATACTGCGGGATCATAACGACTGCAAACGGAATCATCATCGTTGCAAGCAGCCCCAGGAAGATGCCGTTCTTCCCGCGGAAATTCAATTTACTGAACGAAAAGGCCGACAGGGAAGACGTAAACCCACCGATCACAAGAACGGGAAGCGCCACGATCAGTGTGTTGCGCAGACCCCTTAAGAATTCCGGCTTTGCCAGCACCTCTCCGTACTTTCCGAATTTCCACGGATCCGGAATGATGCTGAAGTCAGCCGCCAGGATCTGGTTCTTTGTCATGAAAGAACTCAGAATCATATAAATAAGCGGAAATACCATGAAAACCGCGCCCAACAACAGCACCACGAAAATGATCCTGTCGATGACCATACTTTTATGTGATTTAATTTCCGAACTCATCTCATCGTTTTTTGCCATATCTCCCACCTCCTACTGAATTGTTTTAACCCACTTATCCTGGCCTTTGAAATTAATCGCCGTAACAATAAAGATAAAGATTGCCAGAATGAATGCCATCGCAGAACCATACCCCATCTGATTGCTTCCGAACGCCTTGTCATACAGATAGAATACAACTGTCGCCGCACTGTAATTCAGGCCGCCGCTCGGCACCATGACGAGCACTTCTACGAATACCTGGAAACCGCCGATCAGGCCGGTGATCAACAGATAAAAAGTGACCGGTGAAACAAGCGGTACCGTTATGTGGCGGAACAGATTCCATCCGCTGGAACCGTCGATCTTCGCCGCTTCATACAGATCTCTCGGGATTCCCTGCAGGCCGGACAGATACAGGATGATCGAAGAGCCAAGTCCCTTCCAGACCATAAAAATGATCATGGATATTTTTACCCAGAACTCGTCTCCCAGCCAGTTCGGTCCATGCACGCCTGTCACATGTTTAATGATGCTGTTCAGCAGGCCGTAATCATAATTGAATACCCACATCCACAGGATTGCAACCGCAACCAGGGAAGAAACGACCGGCACATAGTACAGGGTACGCAGAAACTTGATGCCTTTAATTTTCCTGTTCATGCCTACCGCAATCACAAGCCCCAGAATCATGCCAATCGGAATACCAATCATGTAAATTACCGTATTCAGCAGAACCTTCCAAAATTTCGCATCTGCAAATAATTTTATGTAGTTATTCAGTCCTACAAAGTTATCCATCATGGAATTCATGCCGTTCCATTTCGTTAAGCTGGCAAAAAATGCAAAAACGATCGGAAAGGCCATGAAGACCAGAAAACCAATGAATGCAGGAGACACAAATGCAAGCCCCCAGCAGTGTTCCTTGAATTCAGCTTTATTCATTTTTTTCTTTGTTATTTCTTGTGCTTTCCCTCCGCTCATACGCTTACCTCCATACCCATACGGGAAGCGGCTGGCCTTTCGATTTGCCAGCCACTCTTTCTGTAACCAGTTTTATTTGGTTTTCCGGTTTGTCCTCCGGCCGGGCACATCCGTTTCGATGGCTCTTCCGTCGGGATTATTCAACACTTTCCCATGCAGTGTCAAGAGACTCCTGCATCTGCGGCTGGAATTCCTCGATGAACTCATCCACAGTCATCGAGCCGTTCTTGACATTATCCATGTTTTTGAAGAAAATATCGAACCATTCAGCATTCGGCGTATAGGTTGTCTCCTGGAAACGGCCTTCGTATTTGTCTGTACCGCTCAGGTAGTTGAAGAACACGTCAACAGATTCCGGGAAAGGAAGCGAGCCGTCTTTGATCGCGGAAACAAATTCACCCTCAGCAAGACTCTTTAAGTTCGGGAGCTGAATCGACTGACCGCCTACAACACCGCAGAGTTCTTTCTGTCCGTCCTCATTTGCACACAGATAGGAGACAAGCTCTGCTGCTTCCTTCTTGTTCGGGCTCGATGCCGATACGCAGAAGCCAACGGTTCCAAGCCAGGTCATACTCTTACCGGTAGACAGTGTCGGATAGCCACACAGATCCCACTCAAACGGGAAAGTCTCATCGTCCATGAATGCCGCAACATCCCATGTTCCGCATGCATAGAACGCTTCCTGGCCTGCAAGCCATCTCTGGTATACGCCAAGAGATGCATCCTGCTCTACGGAAGGCGTCACTTTATGTTCTACCGTAAGATCGACAAATTTCTGGAATGCCTCTTTGAATTCAGGCGTATCAATCTTTATGGTTTTATAGTCGTCTGAAAGGAATGACGCGCCGTTTGACCAGATATATTGCTGGATCATGAATTGGTTTGCCAGTCCACATCCCCACTGGTCCACCTCCCCGTCGCCATCCGTATCTTTCGTGAACTGTTTGCACACTTCAACAAATTCGTCATAAGTATACGGATTTTCCGGATCTGGATACGGAATGCCTTCCTTATCAAACAGATCCTTATTATAAGCATACGCGAAAACAGATGCATCTTTCGGAAGCGCATACAGATCGCCTGTACCGATCTTGCTTCCGTCGTAGCGGTAGCTGTTCAAAGCTTCCTGCGCAACCAGATCATCGGTGGTGATCCCCAATTCATCCAGAAGCGGCTGGAGATTCTCAATATACCCGTTCTCAACAAACTGCTGTACGGATTCCGGTCCTACATAGAAAACATCAGGAAGTTCCTTAGCTGTCATCATACCCGTTAATGTTTTGGAGTACTCCTCCTGCGTAGTAATCTGGACGTCAATATTCCCGATCGTTTCAGCATGATCCGCCTTCCAGTTCTCGATCATTCTCTTGTAGATTGGCGACTCATGGTCATTCGCGAAGATAAATACGGACAGATTCTTCTTACCGTCCGCCGTCGTTCCGTCGCTCTTGCTGCTGCATCCTGTAAGCCCCCCCAATGCAAGGGCAGTTGCCAGAATGATCGCGCTTGCCTTTTTCAGTTTCATACCATATCCTCCTTCTTTATCATGGTTTACACGTGCCTTTTAGTTACGGTTTTCATTATAACATATTATTTTAGATTATACAATATTATTTTATATTTTTTTAATTTAGTTATATTAAATGTATATTTATATTTGCCTTTTTCTCTTTTTTAATATTTATATTGCATAAATTACTAAGTCGTATTTTAAATTTATCCAAAACATTATACATTTATTATAGTGTATTTTGAATAACTGGAATATCCGCGCTGCGGCGGGAAGTTTTTGGTTTATCTAAAATAATTTGCATTATTATAAAATCATGCAAATTATTACATCCTATTACGCATAATTTTGGCAGTTATAACGATAGCGTTTTGAGGAAGAGTGTTGTAGAGTGTTATACACAGGAAGCGATTAAAGAAAGAATGAGGTAAGAACATGAATTTATTTTCTGTTGACGGACCGCTCTGGCGTTTTTTTAATCTTGTATATAATTTGGTGCTCCTCCATATTCTTTGGGTGATCTACAGCCTTCCCGTAATCACAGCCGGAGCCTCCACCACTGCCCTCTATTATGCCTGCATGAAAATGATCCGCACAAATGAAGGATATGTACACAAAAATTTTCAGAAATCCTTTAAACAGAATTTTAAACAGGCCACCGTCATATGGCTTGTTATGGCAGCTGCCGCTTTTCTCCTTGTGACGGATTTAAGATATGGGATGTTTCTGGGAAATACCATGGGAAAGATTATTCTCATTGGTTCATCCGTCATCTTGATCCCTGCCATACTGACAGGTATCTATATTTTTCCGGTACAGGCTAAATTTGAAAATACCATCCGGGACAACGTAAAAAATGCGCTGTTGATGTCACTAAGGCATTTTCCCTGCTCCCTCCTGTTATGTTTGATTTATGGGACCCTTATATTGCTTACGCTGTCGTTTGTCCCGTTCATCATGGTCATGTTCTGCTGTGGTGCAGGACTGACTGCCTTTCTGACCTCCAATGTCTTCATATATATTTTCCGCAAATATCTGCCGGACGAACTGGCAGATGACCTGGAACGTTCCGGGGAAAAGTTTGATTGAGGGATGCCGTTTTATTATTAAGAACAGACTTACCGCAGGCAACGCCCGGCACAAACATGGAAAGCGATGTGAGTCTCTGCTGTGGAAACGGGTGAAAAGGTTGAGATATCACTTTCAAAACAGGATATTCCTGCGGTATTCTTAGGGCAGGCATTGGAAAATGCGCTTTTACCATTGCCAGAGATACGCGCGTTTGATCCAGGTAAGATTGATATTGATATGAGAAGATTGAAAATTAAAATTCTCAATCGCGAGATTTGTGTCTGCACGTTGCTTGCCACAAGCTCGATATGCGCAAAAAGCAGCGCAGAAATGGAGAAAAATATGATTGCTTACAGGCAGCAATATGGCAGTGTGAACCCGGCGGGAGATTATTACTCTGGCAATTGCGGCGACGTTTATCAGTACGTTGACGACGATGACGTATTGTAAGAGGAAGGAATATTAATTGTAAAATGGAGAAAAAACGGATACTTCTGATCGGTACCGGCGGTACGATCGCTTCGGAAATGGGAGATAATGGACTGGAGCCGGAATTGACGAGCAGGCAGTTATTGCGATATGTCCCGGATATTTCCGGCATTTGTGAGATAGACTGCGTACAGCTTTTCAGTCTGGACAGCACGAATATCCGTCCGGAGCACTGGCTGCGTATTGCAGGAACGATACAGGAATGTTATACGAAATATGACGGCTTCGTGATAAGTCATGGAACGGATACAATGGCCTATACCGCGGCAGGTCTCAGTTATCTGATTCAGAACAGTTTGAAACCGATTGTGCTTACGGGAGCGCAGAAGCCGATTGGATATGAGACTACGGACAGCAAGCAGAATCTAAGAGATGCATTTACGGTGGCAGCATCCGGGATGTCAGGTGTGCTGCTGGTTTTCAATGGTAAGATAATCATGGGGACCAGGGCCAGGAAGACGCGCAGCAAAAGCTTTGAAGCTTTTTCCAGCATTAATTATCCGATCGTAGGGATGGTGCAGGATGGCCGGCTGATTCAATATATAAGGACGGAGAGCGGCATGCCGGTCAGATTCTATGGAAATCTGGATGCCAGAGTGTCTTTGCTGAAGCTGGTACCAGGGATTGCGTGCGGGGTTCTGGAGTACCTTCTGGAGCGCAGCAGTGCAGTGATCATTGAGAGCTTTGGCGTAGGCGGACTGCCGGTTTATGAAACAGGAAGTTTTTATGAGACGATAAAACAAGGGCTGGATGTGGGGAAGACGGTAGTGCTGACAACGCAGGTAGAAAACGAGGGCAGTGATCTGTCTGTTTATCATGTGGGCAGCAGTATTAAGCGGAATCTGCCGATCCTGGAAGCTTACGACATGACAACCGAGGCGGTGGTAGCAAAGTTGATGTGGATCCTGTGTCAGACCACTGAGCGGGAGGAGGTCGCCAGACTTTTCTATGCACCGATTGCCTGTGATATTCTGTCTGCTTTCTAAACATTCATATCCCGTATCTTCATGGCACCATAAATAGAAGTGGATGTTTAGAAACATATGCACACATGCATTCATACAGA
>OFGE01000877.1_pt1 | contig 30621 bp, 33 predicted proteins | sample 1521681 | NCBI WGS metagenome assembly OFGE01 (sample SAMEA3504093, study PRJEB24116) | mouse gut metagenome | biome: mouse gut; feature: mouse-associated habitat; material: faeces | place: Denmark | collected 2011
CTTGTAACATAGCCCTATGGGCGTTAAAGTAAAAAACCCCCGGCTTAGCCGGGGGTTATTTATTAGAGTAAATCAATTTAAAATTTTTATAATATAAAACTTTCAATAAATTTTTCACATTTGTTAGATGTTTTTATAAAAAATACTATTTTTATATACATCTTGTAGTTTTTTGCTATCAAATATTCTATGTAGTTATACAAATAAAGTCTGAAAAGTAGAAAAGCTTCGTTACATTAACATTATATTGGTAGAGCTTAAGATGGTGAATTTTTACGCTATACTTTTTAAGATTTATTTGATATAATATATCAAATAATAATAGAAATAGTATATGAAAGAGTGAAGTATATGATAAATAATAAAAGAGTTGCATTTCTTACATTACGGTTGTAAAACCAATCAGTATGAAACTAATGGAATGATACAAAAATTTAAAAATAGTGGATACGAAATTGTAGATTTTGAAGAAATTGCGGATATATATATAATAAATACTTGTACAGTAACTAATATGTCAGATAAAAAATCAAGACAGATTTTAAGACAAGCAAATAAAAGAAATCCTAGAGCTTTAGTAGTTGCTTGTGGTTGCTATGTTCAAGTTGCTAAAGAAGAAATAGAAAAAATTCCAGAAATAGATTTATGTATAGGAACTAATGAAAAGGCAGATATTGTAAAATATGTTGAAGATTACGAATTTAATAATAATGTAAAATTACAAAATATATTATATGAAGCTGAATTTGATGAGTTTGGTAGTGTAACATATACAGAAAAAACTAGAGCAGTAATAAAAGTGCAAGATGGATGTGATAGATTTTGTTCTTACTGTATAATTCCTTTTGCAAGAGGCAAAGTTAGAAGTAGAAAACCAGAAAATATTATAAATGAGATAACACAAATTTCAAAAAATGGAATAAAAGAAGTTGTAATAACAGGAATTCATATTGCTTCCTATGGAAAAGATTTTGAAAAAGAATATAAATTAATAGATTTATTAGAAGATATTAATAAAATAAATGGTATTGAGAGAATAAGACTTGGCTCCATAGAACCATTACTTATAACACAAGAATTTATTAATAGATTAGTAAAATTAGACAAAATATGTCATCATTTTCATTTATCACTTCAAAGCGGTTCTACAGAAACTTTAAAAAGAATGAATAGAAGATATACGATAGAAGAGTTTGAAGAAATTACTAAGAGATTAAGAAAAGCTTATGAAGACGTAATTTTAACAACAGATATTATTGTTGGTTTTCCAGGTGAATCTGAAAAAGAATTTGAAGAAACTTATAAATTTCTAGAAAAAATTAAGTTTTATAAAATGCATATTTTTAAATATTCTCCAAGAAAAGGGACAAAAGCAGCAGAAATGAAAAATCAAATTCCAGGTGATATAAAAGAAAAACGAAGTAAAATGCTTTTAGAATTATCAGATAAAAATGAAAATGAATATTTAGATAATTACATAAATAAAGAAATTGAAGTTTTATTTGAAGAACAAGACAAAGAATTTTATAAAGGACATACTGCAAATTATATTATGGTAAAATTAAAAACAAACATGAATGTTTCTAATGTAATTGTAAATGTCAAAATTACAGGAAAAGACAATTTAAATTTAATTTCCTCAGAAATTGTAACAAAATAGTAATGTAAATTTAATTAAATTATTATTGAATAAAATTTTTAGATATAGTATAAATAATATGATAAGATGATTGTATTAGGAAAAAATATTTTTTATAATATAAAACTTATAATTTTGCTGTGTACAAAAGGGGGATAAATATAAATGAAAGAATATAATTTAGTAGAATCAGAAAATGTGGGGAATTTACCTCTTGTTGTTGGAACTTGGCAAAAAATAAAGGGTTTGCTATGTAAGGAATTAGAATTTAATAAGCCAGTAGTGTTAGAATTAACACAAAAAGAGGAAAAAGTGTTGACAGAAGTTTATGATTTTTTATTTCAAGAAATTAAGTTTCCAGAATTACATGAATTTTTGTGCAAACCAATAAATTTCTTTAGAAAAAAATAAAAATGATCTTTTAGATAAAAAGAAATATAAAAGTATAAATAAAAGGCAGATACAAAAATGTGAAGTGAAGCCAAAATGTTAGACAAAAGTTTAACAAGGAGGGGGCGCTTCAATGTATCTGCTTTTTGATGTATGAAATATATAAATTTATTAGAAATGAAAATTAATAAAAACAGTATTTCAAAAATATATGAAATAATTGAGAATATAAATGGATGCTTTATCAAAAGAAGCAGTAATTAAGGAGAAAACCAAATAGTTAAACCAAAAGATACAAAATGTCTAAATTGTGAAGTAAATATGGAAGTAATGATGGTATTGTTTCAATTATTAATGTTAATGAAATACTAAAAAATGATGTAGTATAAAAGTTAATATTAGGATAAGAAAAATATATTAATAAATTGTTAAAAATATTGTAAAATAAGAGAGAAATAATTAAATTGAAAAAATGTCTTGAAAAAACAATTTAATTATTATAGAATAATCTCGGTCTAAAATGACTAAAATATTTAAAAGATACTTAAAAAACAGAGAGTATCAGAATGGAGGATTTATATTATGTCAGTAAAAGTAGCTATAAATGGATTTGGACGTATAGGACGTCTTGCATTTAGACAAATGTTTGGAGCAGAAGGATATGAAATTGTTGCAATCAACGATTTAACAAGCCCAGATATGTTAGCACATCTTTTAAAATATGATTCTGCACAAAAAAGATATGAAAAAGCAGATACAGTAGTAGCAGGAGAAGATTCTATTACAGTTGATGGAAAAACAATTAAAATTTATGCAGAAAAAGATGCCGCAAATTTACCATGGGGAGAAATTGGTGTTGATGTTGTTCTAGAATGTACAGGTTTCTATACATCAAAAGAAAAAGCATCAGCTCATATTACAGCTGGAGCTAAAAGAGTTGTTATATCTGCACCAGCAGGAAAAGATTTACCAACAGTTGTATTTGGTGTAAATGAAGGGATTTTAACTTCAGAAGATACTGTAATTTCAGCAGCTTCATGTACAACAAACTGTTTAGCACCAATGGCGAAAGCATTAAACGATTATGCACCAATCCAATCAGGAATTATGACAACAGTACATGCTTATACAGGAGACCAAATGGTACTTGATGGACCACATAGAAAAGCAGATTTAAGAAGAGCTAGAGCAGCAGCTGTTAATATTGTTCCAAACTCAACAGGAGCAGCTAAAGCTATAGGATTAGTTATTCCAGAATTAAACGGAAAATTAATTGGTTCTGCACAAAGAGTTCCAGTTCCAACAGGATCTACAACAATATTAATTGCTACAGTTAGAAGCAATGAAGAAGTAACTCCAGAATCAATAAATGCAGCTATGAAAGCTCAAGCTAGTGCTTCTTTCGGATATACAGAAGAACCATTAGTTTCTTCAGATATTATAGGAATTACTTATGGATCATTATTTGACGCAACTCAAACAATGGTTACAAAAGTAGAAGATGGATTATATCAAGTACAAGTTGTAGCTTGGTATGACAATGAAAATTCTTACACAAGCCAAATGGTAAGAACAATTAAATACTTTGCAGAATTACATTAATAAATAAGAAAGCAAATGGACTATTATTAATTATTTTAATATGTAAGTTGCTTAATAATTATACCCCCAGTTATATTGAACTGGGGGATAATTATTATAAACAGCAAAAATTGATTTGGAATAATTATACCACAACAGCTCTAACTTAACATAAAGTTGATAAAATTCTTATATTATGGTATAATATGAATGTGGAAATATATAATCCAAACTGCAGTCGATTGACTTGCAAACTAAAAAAATTAACTCTAGGAGGCAAAACAATATGAGTAAGAACATTGAAAATGGTAAAAATTTTGTAACTGGATGTCAGAATCACAAAGAAACCGCCGAGGAGTTCTGGGAAAGAATGGCGGATGAGCCAAAACCCGAATGGCTTCGGTTATGGGACGAAATAGAGGGATATAGTAAGTTTAGATCTCTTTATGAAATGGAAGAACAGGAGCCTTTCTTTGCAATATTGATTCGTAATGAAGAGCTCAAAAATAGCAAGAGTATCAGAGAACTGAAGAAAATGGCGGCAAAGTATGCTGATGAATGCCGTGCTGCGGAAAGAGCTGCTAAAGAAAAGACTTCTGCAAAAGTTTTTGAGGCTTTAACACAGCGCTGGCCAGACTTGTCTGCTCCACACTTTGAATGTTCCGTGGCGATGAATGAGGAAGAAATAAAAGATTTTATGAAGTTTGTTCATGAATCTGAGTGGCTTCAGTATATTGATCAGACAGCTGAAGAGATAGAGCTGATGCTCATGGAACATTGTTCAAGAGTGGGTGTTGACTCTATAATAAGAATGACTATAGAAGATTATGAAAAATTATTATCGTTGAACTGATCCCCCAGTTATGATAATTACTATAGTTAAGAGCTAATTTTTGAAATTTAATAGTGGATGTTTGCGTATTCGTAGGCATCCACTATTTTTTTGTATTATAGGAAATTGCTAAATAATTCAATTGATTTTTATAGAAAAAATTAATTAATAGAATTACCAAAATTGGTAAAAATAGTTAAAAGAATACTTGAAAAGTATTCTTTTTTGTTATAGAATAGCCTTGATATAATGTAAGAAATGTAAATATATATAATTAAAAAATCCAGATAAAAAGAAGATGTATGAAAATTATATATTAGTGAAATTAATAATTTAACAGAAAAATTGTATTTATTTGATATTACAATTTAAAAACTTTATGAAAAAATAATTTTAAGGAGGATAAATTAATGAGTAAAAAAACAGTAAAAGATATCGATGTAAAAGGAAAGAAAGTATTAGTTAGATGCGATTTTAATGTTCCATATGATGAAAACAGAAAAATTACAGATAACAGAAGAATTGTTGCTGCTTTACCAACAATCAAATACTTACTTGAAAATGATTGTAAAGTAATACTTTGTTCACATTTAGGAAGACCAAAGGGAGAAGTAAAGCCAGAATATTCAATGAATATTGTAGCTGAAGAACTTTCAAAATTATTAGGAAAAGAAGTTAAACTTGCAAAAGATGTTGTAGGACCAGATGCAAAAGCTTTAGCTACAAACTTACAATCAGGAGAAGTTATGCTTCTTGAAAACGTTAGATATGAAGCTGGAGAAGAAAAAAATGACGAAAATTTATCAAAAGAATTTGCTTCACTTGCAGAATTATTTGTAAATGATGCTTTTGGTACAGCTCATAGAGCTCATAGCTCAACAACAGGTGTGGCTAGTTTCTTACCAGCAGTATCAGGATTTTTAATTGAAAAAGAATTAAAATTTTTAGGATCAGCATTAGAAAATCCAGAAAGACCTTTTATGGCAATTTTAGGTGGAAAGAAAGTTTCAGATAAAATTGGTGTTATAAATGCATTATTAGAAAAAGTAGATGTCTTAATGATTGGTGGAGCAATGGCTTACACATTCTTTAAATCAATGGGATATGAAGTAGGAAATTCAATTTGTGAATTAGATAAATTAGATTTAGCAAGAGAACTTATGGAAAAAGCAAAAGCTAAAGGTGTAAAATTCATGTTACCAGTAGATACAAAAGTAGGCAAAGAATTTTCAGCAGATACAGAAAGTAAAATTGTTAAATATACAGAAATTCCTGAAGGATGGGAAGGTTTTGATATAGGAACAGAAACAATAGAAATATATTCAAAAGAATTACAAAATGCAAAAACAGTAATTTGGAATGGACCAGTTGGGTTATTCGAATTTGATCAATTTGCTGTTGGAACAAACAGTATAGCAAAAGCATTAGCTGATGTAGATGCTGTTAAAATAATTGGTGGAGGAGATTCAGCAGCTGCTGTTGAAAAAGCAGGACTTGCAGAAAAATTTACTCATATTTCTACAGGTGGTGGAGCATCACTTGAATTCTTAGAAGGAAAAAAATTACCTGGAATAGAAGCACTACAAGATAAATAAAAAATAATTGAAAGAAGATAAATATATGAAAAGAAAACATAGTGTAGATTATAGTTATGAGAGTAAAGAAATAGCCAAGAATAGAGAAAGACTAATTGTATATAATGAAAATAAGGAACCAATAGCATTTATTAGTAAAGAGAGATTACACGACTTAGATAAAATTAAATTAAAAGAAGGAGTATCTCCATGGATAGAATGTGTAATTTGCTTTGTTGTAGACCCAAAAGATAAAAAAGTAGCTGTTCAATTTAGAAGAGATTATGAAAATGGTTTAGGTAAATTGGATATCTGTTCTGGAATTGTTAAGGATGGAGAAATAAATAAAACTGCTATGATGCGTGGTTTGCGAGAAGAAATGCAAATGAAGAACTATGAAAATCTTCAAATTGCTGATAAATTAGCTTTTCTAGGAAATTTAAAATCTAAGTTTTCTGATAACGAAGATTCTAAAGAAAGTAATCTACATTGTTTTACAGCAGTATATGCATTTTTAGTTGATGATAAAAAAAGTATAAACCCAAATGAGGAATCTATTCAAAAGATAAAATGGATTAATTTAGAAGATGTAAAAAATGCAATAAGAACTTCAATGTTTAGATTTGCTTATACAGAAGATAATAAAGCGTTATTTGAAAAAATATTCGAAAATTTAGATAGTCTTATTGAAAACAGAAAACATATGGGAGAAGAAGAATACCTAAGAGATTGGGAATAATTTTATTAAAGGAGATAAAATATGAGAAAAAAAGTAATTGCAGGAAACTGGAAAATGAATATGCTTCCAAATGAAGCAATAGAATATATTCAGGCGTTTGAACCAATGGTAAAAGATTCTAAAGCAGAAATAATTTTATGTGTACCATATATTGACTTATTTTATTGTTTAATGAATGCACAAGGAACAAATATAAAAATAGGTGCTCAAAATATGCATTTTGAAGAAACAGGAGCATATACAGGAGAAGTTTCAGCTAAAATGTTAAAATCAATAGGAGTAGAATATGTAATTATAGGTCATTCAGAAAGAAGACAATATTTTAATGAAACAGATCAAACTGTAAACAAAAAAATAAAAGTAGCTTTTGAAAATGAATTAAAACCTATAGTTTGTGTTGGGGAAACTTTAGAACAAAGAGAAAATGGAGAAACAGAAAAAATCATTACTTCTCAAACACGTTTGGCATTAGATGGATTAACAGCAGAGCAAATAAAAAATACAATAATTGCTTATGAGCCAATATGGGCTATAGGAACTGGAAAAACAGCAACTTCAGAAGACGCAAATAATTCTATAAAAGCAATTAGAGAAGAATTAAAGAAATTATATGGCGAAAATGTTTCAGAAGAAGTTATTATCCAATATGGTGGAAGTGTAAAATCATCAAATGCAAAAGAATTATTCGAGTCATCAGATATAGATGGTGGATTAGTTGGTGGAGCAAGTTTAAAGCCAGAAGAATTTAGCAAAATTGTAAATTATGATAAATAATATAAAGTTAAAATGTATTTGTGCTGTCATATATAATATAAACCAATAAAATATAAATAGATATCTTTGTCACTATAAAAATAAATAAAGACAAAGTGAAGTAAAGGAAGTGTAACAAAAATGAGTAAATTAACAATGTTAATGATATTAGATGGATTTGGAATAAATGAAAAAGAAGAAGGAAATTCAGTAAAACTAGCAAATACACCACATTTGAGCGATATATTAACTAAAAATCCAAATACAATAATTCATACTAGTGGATTAGCAGTTGGATTACCAGATGGTCAAATGGGAAATTCCGAAGTAGGACATACAAATATTGGAGCAGGAAGAATTGTATATCAAGACTTAGCTAAAATAACAAAAGCTATTGAAGATGGTAATTTCTTTAGTGTACCAGAATTTGTAAAAGCTATCGAAAATTGTAAGAAAAATAATTCTAAATTGCATATTATGGGATTACTATCTAATGGTGGTGTTCATAGTCATAATCGTCATCTATATGCATTACTAGAATTAGCTAAAAGAAAAGACTTTGAAGATGTATATGTTCATTGTTTTATGGATGGAAGAGATACACCACCAGCTTCTGGCGAAGGATATATTATAGAATTAGAAGAAAAAATGAAAGAAAAAGAAGTTGGTCAAATAGCAACTATTTCTGGAAGATTTTATGCAATGGATAGAGATAAAAGATGGGAAAGAGTTAGTTTAGCATATAATGCAATAGTAAATGGTGAAGGTGAAAAAGCTTCATCTGCTATTTCAGCAATTGAAGAATCATATCAAAAAGAAGTTTTTGATGAATTTGTTAAGCCTACAGTTATTACAAATAAGAATGGCGAAGCTATAGCTAAAATTGAAGATGGAGATTCTGTTATTTTCTTTAATTTTAGACCAGATAGAGCTAGAGAAATTACTAGAAGTATTGTAGATAGAGAATTTGATGGATTTGAAACTAAAAAGTTAAACACATATTTTGTATGTATGACTCCATATGATGAAACTATGCCAAATGTTGAAATTGCTTATAAAAAAGAAGAATTAAAAAATACTTTTGGAGAATATATAAGTAATAAAGGATTAAAACAATTAAGAATTGCCGAAACAGAAAAATATGCTCATGTTACATTCTTCTTTAATGGAGGAAAAGAAGAACAATATGAAGGTGAAGATAGAATTTTAGTACCATCACCTAAAGTCGAAACTTATGATTTGAAACCAGAAATGAGTGCATATGAAGTTACTGATAAAGTTGTAGAAGCAATAAAAACAGAAAAATATGATTCAATAATATTAAACTTTGCAAATCCAGATATGGTAGGACATACAGGAAGTGTAGATGCAGCCATAAAAGCAATAGAAGCAATAGATGAATGTGTATATAGGGTAGTTGAAGCTATAAATGAAGTTAATGGTACTTTATTAATAACAGCTGATCATGGAAATTGTGAACAAATGGTAGACTATAAAACTGGTGAACCTCATACTGCACATACAACAAGTCCAGTACCATTAGCAATTGTTGGATTACCTGTTAATAAAAAAATAAAAGAAGGGCGTTTAGCAGATCTTGCTCCAACAATGTTAGATTTAATGGGATTAGAGAAACCTGAAGAAATGACAGGTGAAAGTTTATTAGAAAACTAATCGTTAAATTTTAGGAGAAATTTATGATAAATTTACCAGAAGAAAAAATATTGTATGCTGATATACAAAAGAAATTATTTTATATAATTCCAGAAAAGTGGGAAAAAATATATTTATATGCATCAGTTATAGATTTACCAAAACAGAAACCAGTTGGTGAAATGTATTTTTACTATCTACCAAAAGGAATTATAAAAAAGAAATTTGTTAATGGTTATGAAATACCAAATATATTTAATATAGATGAAGAACAATATTCTAAACTAATTAGTAATGTATATAATTCAATTAAACTTTTACGTGAAAGATTTATAAATACTAAAAGAAAAATTTGGAGTAGTATAAATATAACAATAGAAGATTCTAAATTTAAAATTGAATTTGATTATGAAGATTTAAAAAAATCTCCATTTGATTCTTATGAAAGACATTTAATTTGGAGATATAATCATTTACAAGAAGGTATAGAACATTTGGGAAGAAAAGATAAAAAAATAATACAGTCATATTTGGAATATCAAAGTACTCAAATTCCAATGAAGAAAGATGTATATATTGAAGCTATATATAAACAGCCAGTTAAAAATATCATAGATTTTGAAAAGACTTTAACAATTGAAGAGGCTATTGCCCAACAATCTAAAAACTCAGAATCAGTTAAAGAGAAAAAGAAAAATAAATTATTTAAGAAAAAGAATAAAATTGAAGATATAATAATTGATGATGAAGATGAAGAAGAATGCTATGTTAATCAAATTTTAAATATAAAGAAAAATTAGTTTGTTATAGACTAAATTAGTAGATTTTAACAAAGTAAAATCTAAATTCATATAAAAAGCTTTGGAAATTTAAATTTTCCAAAGCTTTTTTGTTCTATTTTTAATTTTAGAGCATATATAAATAATAAGAAAGAGGCGAATAGTGAAAAAAATTATAGAATATTTTCCAGATAAATTACGAGGAATTTTGTACGAACAAATTAAGGATAAGGACAATGAGTTAGAAGAAATAAGAATACGAAATGAAAAGCCTATTATTTTGAAATTTAATAAAGAAGAAAATATTATAAAATATAATGTTAATTCAGAAGAAATTTTAACCATATTACAATTAATATGTGAGAACTCAATATATTCCTATCAAAAACAAATATCATCTGGGTTTATTACATTGCAAGGTGGACATAGAGTTGGACTTGTTGGATCATGTGTAATTGAAAATAATATTTTAAAAAATATTAATTACATAAACAGTTTTAACTTCAGAATAGCAAGACAAGTTATTGGTTGTAGTAGCAAATTGTTAAAGTATATATTAAATTTGGAAAATAATAGTATATTTAACACACTTATAGTTTCACCTCCAGGATATGGAAAGACAACCATTTTAAAAGATGTTGCAAGACAAATTTCTAGTGGTAATGAAGAATTAAATTTTAAGGGAATAACTGTTGGAATTGTAGATGAAAGAAGTGAAATAGCAAGTTTATATAAAGGAGTTCCTCAAAATGATGTAGGAATAAAAACTGACATTATAGAAAATGTTTCAAAATCTATTGGAATGAGAATTCTTGTACGTTCTATGGCACCAAAAGTAATTATTGCAGATGAGATTGGAATTCCAGAAGATGTAGATGCTATTAATTATTCTCTTTGTTCAGGATGTAAAGGAATTTTTACTGCTCATGGAAGTAATTTTAATGATATTTGTTTAAACCCTGTTTTGAAAAATTTATTGGATTTACATTGTTTTGAGTGTCTGATTTTTTTAGATGAAGTGAAAAGAGGTTATGCTAAAGATGTTTTTATTTTAAATAAAGATAGTCTTGAATATGAAAAAATTGATGAGTGAAGGTTATAGCAAACAAAATAAAATATATAGTATTTTCTCATATTAAATATTAGATTTTAGAAAACTATTTAGTATCTATTTGGAGAAGAAGTTCAATTTATAAATCTATTCAACAAATTACAATTTAACAGTTTAAAAATTAAAAAATTTAAATTTCATCTAATTATTTGGAGGAAACATGATATTTATAAAAAATGTAGAATTAATTTCTATTATTATAATATGTTCATATATTGGATTTTTAAAAAGTAAAAGTTTTGAAAACAGAGTTATAGAACTTTCAAAATTTCAAAATGCTCTTGTTATGTTTGAAAGCAAATTAAAATTTACATATGAACCAATAAAAAACATTTTTGAAGAAATTTCAAAAGTAATATATAAAAATGAAAATAATGTATTTTATTATACAGCCAAAGAAGAACGAAATATTTATAAAGCATGGTGTGATGGAATAGATAAAAATTCATTTTTAAATATAGAAGATAAAGATGTAATAAAAATGATGGGAAAGCTACTTGGAAAAACAGACATAGAAGGACAACTTAGTGAAATTTCTTTAGGACTTGATTTAGTTAGTAAACAAATAAAAACTGCTGAGTTTGAAAAAAATAAAAATTGTAAATTATATAAAACTATGGGAGTTATTTTGGGACTTGGGATTTGTATAATTTTAATTTAAATTTTGAAGAACGTTGAAAAATAATTACAATTTTTCAACTAGATTTGTGCCTTAAGAAAGGAAAAAGATAAAATATGAATATTGACTTATTATTAAAAATTGCAGGTGTTGGAATTTTAATTGCAGTTTTACATCAAATTTTAACAAAAGCTGGTAGGGATGATCAAGCAATGATGACATCTTTAGCAGGTATGGTAATTGTGCTTACTATAGTTGTAAAAGAAATAAGTACATTATTTGATACAGTTAGGACGGTGTTTAATTTATAAATGGATATCATAAAAATTATTGGGATAGGATTTTTAGCATTAATTTTAACGATTATTTTAAAAGAATATAGAAAAGAATATGCAATATATGTAGTAATAATTTGTGGAACTATAATTTTATTTTATTCGTTAGATACAATTACTTCAATTGTGAGATTTTTACAGGATATATCAAAAAATAAAAGTTTTAATACAGAATTTATTTCGTGTTTGTTAAAAATTACTGGAATATCTATTTTAACAGAATATGCTGTTAGTATTTGTAAAGATTCGGGAGAAGGCGCTATTGCTAGTAAAATTGATTTTGGAGGAAAAATTATTATTATTTCAATGTCAATTCCTATAATAGGGACAACCTTAGAATCATTGATAAAAATTTTGCCCTAAATAGATATTGGAAATTATTAAAGAATTTATACAATATAAAGTTTTTTAAAATATTTTTGTAAAAATATTAATTTGTGTATAAAGGAGATGTGAATGAATGAAATAATTGAATCGCAAAGTAATTTATTTGGAATAAATGAATTTATAAATCAAGCAAATAAATATACTAAAGATGCATTTCCTGACTTAAATATCACTAAAGTTTTTAATGATAGTATTTCTGGAAATGTAGGAAATATATTTAGTAATTTTGGAATAATGAATTTTTTCTCTAATCAAATTTCTTTTGCAATTGAAATTATGATAGAAGTAATAATAATCATTATTATTAATAGTATTTTTAAAGCAATTATTGAAAATTTAGGTAATTCCAATACTGCTCAAATAACATATTTTATACAATATTTAGTAATTGTTACTTTGGTTATAAATACTTTTACTTCAATTTTAAATTTAACTAGAGAAACTATAGACAATGTAGTTAGCTTTATGACTTCACTTATTCCCTTATTAATAACTTTAATGCTAAGTACAGGAACTATAGTTACAAGCACTGTAGTTGAACCAGTTTTGCTAATAATGATAAATATTGTTGGAAATTTTATTAATAGCTTTTTAATACCACTATTATTGATTTCTATGAGTATTTCAATTGTTTCAAATATTTCAGATAAAATTCAAATTGAAAGATTATCTAAATTTTTGAAATCATCAATTATTTGGATTTTAGGAATATTACTTACAGTATTTACTACTACATTGTCTTTGCAAGGAAGTCTTACTAGTTCTGTTGATGGAATGACTGCTAAAACAGCAAAAGCTGTAGTTTCTAATTTCATTCCAGTTGTTGGAAAAATAATGGGAGATACAGTAGATAGTGTAATAGGATGTGGAAATATATTAAAAAACTCTATGGGAATAATTGGAGTTATAGTAATAATTGGAATTGTTTTAGTACCAATTATTAAAATCTTTGCTTTGTGGATTTCATTTAAGCTAACTTCTGCGGTTTGTGAAGTTGTTGCTGATGCAAAAATTGTAAAATTAATAGATCAGATTGCAGATAGTTATAAGATATTACTTGGAATGTTACTTTCAGTATCTGTTATGTTTATTATTGGAATAACTTTGGTTATTCAAATGACTAATAGTGCATTAATGTATAAATAAGGATTAATAGTAATGATATTTAAATTAAAACAATGGTGTGAAGGAATAATAATTGCAATAGTAATTTGTATTATTATTGAAATATTAATTCCAGATACAAAAAATAAAAAATATGTAAAAGTCATAATTGGAATATATATAATGTTTGTTTCTTTAAGTCCAATTTTAGAAATTTTAAATTGTGACATAAATTTTGATAAAAACTTTATAAATAATACTGTGCCAACTTCTAGTAATATTTATAATGAAAAAATGAAAGATGTATATGTTTTAGGAATTAAGGATAAAATAAAAAATGATATAGAAGAACTTGGATATAACGTTGCAAATGTAGAGATTACAGTAGATTCTAATTATGAAAAAATTGATAGTATAAATTTAAAAATATCTGGTAGAAAAGATGAGACTATTACAGAGATAGAAAAAATTAGCATAGGCGAATCAAAAATTGAAAATCAAAAATTTGATGATATTATACTATTTTTGAAGACCAATTATTTAGTTGAAGAGGAACAAATTGTTATTAATAAATAGAAAAGGTGAGAAGAAAAATGGATTTTTTTAGTAGAATAAAAAATATTTTTAATAATAAAGAAAAAAGAGTTGAAAATTTAATTTCTTTTTTAATAATTCTTGTTATAACTTTAATTTTCATTAATAAAATATTAAAAGGTGATGAGAAGAAAGCAAAAGTTGATTATACAAATGAATCAGGTGTTGAACTTGCTTTAGATAATGATGAAATTAATGTTAGTTATAATGAGTTTGAAATGAAATTAGAAAATATTTTAACAAAAATTAATGGAGTAGGAAAAGTTTCAGTATTACTTACATATTCTGAATCAAGTACTGTAGTACCAATCTATAATATTAGCCAAAGTACTAGTACAACAGAAGAAAAAGATACTTCTGGAGGGACAAGAACTATTACGTCAGAAGATAATAAAAAAGATGTTATAACAGATTCTTCTTCTAATATAGTAACAGAAAAACAAATTATGCCTAAAATAGAAGGTGCAATAATAACAGCAGAAGGTGCTAAGGATGCAAATATTAAATCAAATATAATAGTGGCAGTTGAAGCTGTAACTGGTTTAGCCAATCATAAAATTCAAGTTTTTGAAATGGGAGGAGATTAAATTTGAAAAATAGTAAAGAAAAAGTAAAACAAATTACTTTATCATTTATTGCTTTAATGTTAATTTTATTAGGATATGCAAATTATAGTCTTAATAATAAAGAAGATACTGTTGAAGTTGCTAGTAGAACAAGTTCAAATGAAGCTAGTATTGGTGATGTAGAACTTGTAAATAGTAATCCTGTAGACGGAAATTATATAGAAGGAATTGTTTCAAATGATGAGTTAGAAAATACACAAAATACTATTTCTAACTCAACAGTAAATAATTTAGTTGAAGATACTACAAATTATTTTGAAGAAACAAGAATTCAAAGAGACAGAATGTATTCTGAAACATTGGAAACATATCAGAAATTGATTGATAGTAGTCAAACTCCTCAAGAACAAAAAGCTGTAGCTGCACAAGAGATTTCTAATATAACTAATAAAAAAAATAGTATAATGATATCTGAAAATTTAATAAAAAATAAAGGCTTTGAAAATGTAGTAATTTTAGAAAATAATGGAAATATTAGTGTAATTGTAAAATCTTCCAATTTAAGTCAAGATGAAATTTCTAAAATTCAAAATATTGTGCAGAGAGAATTAAGCGTTGATATATCTAATATAAATATTAGTAATAAATAGTTTTCAAATATTGCTAGAATAATTTTTTATATAAAATCAATAATAAAATTATATGAATTATAAATTCATATAATAAAAGAAAGGATATAAAAAATTATGGCAAAGAAAATTTTTATGGTAGCTTTTGCTATAATAGTTTTATGTTTATGTTGTGGTGTTTGTTTTGCAGAAGAAGGTAATGGTTCATCTGTAAACTTGGGAAATGAAATTATGGAATCATTAGATAAAACAGGACAAAGTATAGATAATGTAGTTTCAGGAAATGTAGTTAGAGATGCTGGCAATACAATAAAAGACGCAGGTAATAATGTTAAAAATGGCGCAGAAAATTTAGGTAGAGATGGAAGAAATACTGTAGATGGTGTTGTAAATGACGGAAACTTAGGAAGATATAATACAACAAGAACAACTACAGAAGGAACAATAAATAATGGTTTTTCTACAATGACTACTACAACATGGATGTGGATTATTTTAGTAGTAGCAGCAATTGTAATTATTGCAGCAATTTGGTATTATGCAACTAGAACTAATGATTAGTAAATTGCATATAATCAAATAGATTTTGAGAATAAAAAAGACATATTAAATTTTTAAATTGTACTTTAAGAATTTAATTTGTCTTTTTTTTAAATAATAGGAAATTAATCCGAAAATTCTATTATACAGAGATTTTTAGTTTTTGAGTAAAACGAGTTAGAAATAAGATATAAAGAGTAAAAACAAGTTATTTAAATATATTTTAAAAACAGTAAAGATTATCGTAGTTGCAAAATTATGTAAAGTGTGATATACTACATAAGTAACCTGCATTGAAGCCGGAAGGCAGTTTTTCCGATTGGAAAGGAAGGTATATGTATGGCATTATTAATTACTTTAGTACTTGTTGCATTATTGAGTTATTCTTTTTTTGAAACTCGAAAAAATGGGTTAAAAGGAAAAGAGGCAATATTTGCAACTGTAGTTATGTTTTGGGCAGGAGTTTTGGTATTAGTTTCTTCAATAGTCGCAGTTGTAATTGTAGCTACTTTAGTATTATTTATATACTGGGGATTATTCATAATTATTAAATTGACAATAAAGCCTATAGCAATTGCAATGTTGATTGGCGGAGCTGTAATAATGATTGTTGCAGTAATCCAGTTTATCAAATGTAGACGGAAATAATAAAGTAATTAAGGAGTTTATAGTGATACTATAATAAAATTCTAAAGGAAATAAATCAACTTGAAAGGCGGTTATGATAATGGAAACATTTGGTTTAATATTAATATCTACATGTGTATTAATAGGCTGCTTATTCTATTGCTTATGGTATTATGACAACCGGTTTGCGCTTGAAAAAGTAACCAAAAAAGATATATTTTTGGAATTAGTGTATTGGCTATTTTGTAGTATAATAACACTAATATTTATGATAGCATGTGGAGCGTTTTTATTATATGTTGCGATGTTTTTAAATCAAATATTAAAGAATTTAGGAGTTCCCATGCTTTCATTGTTTTGCGCATAACTATAAAATAAGATATACTAAATCTATTTTGCCATTAAGTAAGCAAAAAGCTCACGATATTATCGTGAGCTTTATATATTTTTTTTAAATTGATTAATTTATTTTTATAAAATTTTTTATATTATTATAAATTATTTTTTTAATCTTATTAAAATTGCTATAGATAAAAGGATAATTAATACACCTATAGCAATTAAAATTATACATAAAATATTGTTTAAATCTAAATTGGCTTGTGAATAACTATTCATAGTTGATACTCCAGTTACAGAAGATCCCGAAGTTGGTGCTAAAGTTGATAATGCAGTTTGTGAACTTGAATCTTCTTGCACAATATTTTCAGAATTTTCATCTAAATTATTATTAGTTTCAGAAGTAGCATGAGATAAATTAAAGTTAAAAGTAAATATAAAAAAGATAGATGATATTAATAATATTTTAAAAATTTTAGACATATAAATCCTCCTTAAAATTTTCAAAAAAGTAAAAAGCTTTATTTAATAATGTTAAAAATACATTTTTATGAATTTAATTTCAATATAAATATGATATACAAAAATTTAAAAAAAGTCTATAGAAAAGCAAAAAAATTAATTTAAATATTGTAAAAAAATTTTTAATATGATAACATATAAAAGCAATATAAATTAAATATTCGGGTGTCGCCAAGCGGTAAGGCATCGGACTCTGACTCCGACATTCGTAAGTTCGAATCTTACCACCCGAGCCAGTAATTCTATTATGTAAATGTAGAAATATTTCATATACATTTACATATTTATTTTTTATTCTAATAATTAATTATTCACATTATTGGAATTATAAGTATGAATTTGATATAAAAAGAATGATGACAATTAAAGAATTTGTTTCTACAATATGAGAATTTTTAGATGAAATAAATGAAAAATATGCAGATAAAAAAGTAATACTTATTCATAACAGAGTTTGTAAAGCAATAGATGCATATTTTAATAAATAATTAAATTCTATAAAGATTTTATTAAAGTTTAAGATTTATAAATAGAGGTAATAATATGATACTTTCAACATTATGTTATATAGAAAAAGATGGAAAATACTTAATGTTACATAGAACAAAAAAGAAAAATGATATAAATAAAGAAAAGTGGATAGGAGTAGGTGGAAAGTTCGAAGAAGGAGAAAGTCCAGAAGAATGTATTATAAGAGAAGTAAAAGAAGAAACAGGATTAGTACTTAAAAATTATAAATTAAGATGTATTGTAACATATGTGTCTACAATATGGGAAACAGAATATATGTATGTATTTACATCAGATAAATTTGAAGGAAATTTAATTGATTGTAATGAAGGAGATTTACAATGGATTGATAAAGATAAAGTTACACAATTAAAAACTTGGGAAGGCGATAAAATATTTTTAGAAAAAATTCAAAAAGATAATACATTTTTTACTATAAAATTTAATTATGATGGAGAAAAATTAGTAAAATATAATTTAAAAGAATATACAAAATAATAAAAATTAATATAAAATATTAAAGAATAATAAATATTAAAAACAACTTTAGAGTATAAGGAGAAATATTATGAAAAATATAATATTAACAGGTGCAAGTGATGGTTTAGGAAAAGAATTTGCTTATAAATGTTTAAAAGAAAAAGATATTAATATAATTGCTTTATGTAGAACTAAACCAGATTATGAATGCGATTTTATAAAAACAGATTTAGCTGATGAAAAATCAATGCAAAATGCATGTAATATAATTAAAGAAAATTATAACAAAATAACTGCTATAATAAATTGTGCAGGTGTTCCTGGAGTGCAAAAATTAGAAGAAGTTACATATGATGTATTAGATAATTTAATGAAAATAAATGTACTTGCTCCTATTTTCTTAGTTACAGAACTTATAACTTTAATAAAAGAGAGTGAAGCAGACATTTTAAATGTAGGTTCAACAATTGGAACAAAAGGAGGATATCCTGATCAAATAGCTTATACAACTTCAAAATGGGCAATGCGTGGAACAAGTTACAACTTACAAGTAGAATTGAAGAAACATAATTGTCGTGTAATACAGTTTAATGTTGGAGGAATGAATACTAGAATGCATACTAAATGGACAGGAAAAGTAATAGAACATCCAGAAGAATGGATGAATCCAGCAGATATTGCAGATTTAATGGTCTATCTATTAAAATTACCGAAAATGATTGAAGTAAGTGAAATAACAATAAATAGAAAAGTTGTATAACAAAAAGATGAACAATGATATTGGTGAGTATTCAAAATTTATTACTTACTTAACATATATTATATAAAATAATTGGAATAAAAATGAAATCATTTCATATATAATTATGAGGTGATTTTTTTGATTTATATAGATATTGAAGAAAGTAAGCAAATGGAAGTTAAACAGAATTTTTTTAAAAAGTTTTTTGAAAAGATATCAAATAAAATTCGTTCTAAATCTAGTAAAATAGTTGAAGAAAAAATTGAGGACAAGGTATTAATAAAACTTCCTAATATTGAAAATAAAACATTAAATAAGCTTTCGAAATATATTAAACAACATTGTGTTTGTAGAATGTGTATTTCTGATAGTTTATTGCAAAATTCTGTTTTTATGGAATATATAAAAAATGAAAATGTAAAAATTTTTGATGGAAAATGGCTTTTTAAAATACTTGCTATAGATACTGTTAAATATATAGCAGATAACAAAAAGGAGAAAATTGAATATCAAGAGGTATCTATTTTATCAAATAAAATAGATGATCTAATTGTTTTTTCAATAAGAAATTTGGCAGAAAAAGTAAAAATTCTAAATATTTTAACTAATGATGCTCACAAATTTAGAAAAATTGAAAAAGAATTATATGAAGAAAAAGGTATAATTGTAAATATGAACAATAATTATAAGAAAAGTTTAATTAAAAGTGATATTATTTTAAACTTCGATTTTTCAGAAGAAGAAGTTAATAAGTATAATTTGCCTAAGAAAGCATGTATTATAAATTTGGATAAATATGTTAATATAAATAGTAAAATTTTTGATGGAATAAATATTAAATTTTATGAAATATCTATTCCAAAAAAATATTTTAATTATCTACTATATTTCAAAAATTTTAATTCTTCAAATTTGTATGAAAGTTTAATTTACAAAAATACGAATCCAGTTAATATTGTAAAGGAAATCCAAACAGATGAGATTAGTATAACTTTTTTAATGGGAAAAAACGGAAAAATTAGAAAAAATGAGTATTTGAAAATGTCAAAAAAGTTAGTGAATTAGCTTGACAAATTTCGAATTAACACATATTATATGTAAGAATATAAAAACAAACGATTTAGGAGGTCTTGAATATGGGGGAAAAAGAATTTTTATTAACACAAGAAGGATTTGATAATTTAGAAAAAGAATTAGAAAGACTAAAAACAGAAGTTAGATATGAGATTGCAGATAGAATAAAAGTTGCATTAGGATTTGGAGACTTATCAGAAAACTCAGAATATGATGAAGCCAAAAATGCGCAAGCTGCCAATGAAACAAAAATAGCAGAATTAGAAGAAAAAGTTAAATATGCTAAAATAATTGATGAATCTGAAATTGATACAGAAGTTGTTCAAGTAGGAAATATTGTTAAAGTACATGATATGGAATTTAATGAAGATATAGAATACACAATAGTAGGTTCTACAGAAGTTGATATAATTAATAATAAAATTTCTAATGAATCACCAATTGGAAAAGCTTTATTAGGAAAGAGAAAAAACAATATTGTTGAAGTTCAAGCTCCTGCAGGAATTATAAAATTAAAAATATTAGCAATAACAAAATAAATTAAGGGGATATATGAAAAATCATATATCCTTTTTGTATAGGAGGAAATTATGAGAATAAGAGTTGCTGGATTAATAGAAATGGAAGATGGTTTTGCATTAATGCATAGAACTAATGTAAAGAAAAAAGAAAATTCATCTCAACCATATGGGGATTATTATGTATTTCCAGGTGGTGGAGTAGAAGAAAAAGATGAATCTTATGAAATTGGAGTACAACGAGAAATATTAGAAGAGTTTGGAATAGTAGTAGAAGTAAAAAACAAATTATACTCAAGAACTGTAGAAAATAAATTTGAAGAACATTTATATTATTGTATTTATAAAAGTGGAAAGCTTGGAACTGGTACAGGCCCAGAATTTTCAGGAGACCCTAAATATGCTGATAGAGGCCAATACATTCCTATTATAATTCCTAAAAATGAAATAAGAAATATACGATTATTACCAGAGGAATTTAAAGAAAAATTACTAAAAGATTTTAACTTATAATATAATTTTAATGAAAAAACAAATAGTTAAATAACATAAAAAAAGTATATTAATTTTATGTTGTAACTATATATAAAAATATAAAAAATATATAAAAAAGTAGTGTAAAAAAAATGTTTTTATGATAGAATAATTCAAGTATAAAATTCTATTATTATAAATACATAAATTGTAAAAATATAAGAATTAATATTTTACTAGTTATCATATTTTAAAAAGAAAAAAATGAATTACAAGTAAAATGAAGTAAAGTAAAGGAGTTTAAAATGATAGCCTATAAAAGAGTATTATTAAAATTAAGTGGTGAAGCATTGGCAGGAGATGAAAAACATGGAATTAATCCAGATGTTGTTGGTAAAATTTGTGATAAAGTAAAAGAAATAATAGATATGGGTGTTGAAGTTTCTATAGTAGTTGGTGGAGGAAATTTCTGGAGAGGTGCTAGAAACGGACAAAAAATGGATAGAGCAACAGCAGATTATATGGGAATGCTTGCAACAGCAATGAATGGATTAGCTTTACAAGATGCATTAGAATATAGAGGGGTATATACAAGATTACAAACAGCAATAGAAATGAGAGAAATCTCAGAACCTTATATAAAAAGAAAAGCAGCAAAGCATTTAGAAAGAGGTAGAGTTGTTATTTTTTCTTGTGGAACTGGTCATCCATTCTTTTCAACAGATACAGCAGCAGCATTAAGAGCAGCAGAAACTGAATCTGAAATTATTTTACTTGCAAAAACAATAGATGGAGTATATTCAGCAGATCCTAAATTAGATAGTTCAGCAATAAAATATGATGAAATATCTTATAAAGACGTTTTAGCGCAAGATTTAAAAGTTATGGATTCAACAGCTACAGCTTTATGTAAAGATAATAATATACCATTATTAGTTTTTGCAATTAGTGAACCAGAAAATATTGTAAAAGCTATTAAAGGTGAAAAAGTAGGAACAATAGTTAAATAGAAAGGATTTTAGAATATGGAATTAAATGAAATTGAAGAAAGAATGCAAAAAACAATAAGTGTTTTTGAAGGAAATTTATCAGAAATCAGAGCAGGAAGAGCAAATCCTGCAATATTAAATAAAGTAAGTGTTGAATATTATGGTGTACCAACACCTATAAATCAAGTTGCTGGAATTTCAGTTCCAGAAGCCAGAACAATAGTTATTCAACCATGGGATGCAAGTATATTAAAAGCAATTGAAAAAGCAATACTTGCTTCAGACATTGGATTAAATCCAAATAATGATGGAAAAGTTATTAGATTAAATTTTCCAGAATTAACTGAAGAAAGAAGAAAAGAGTTAGTAAAAGACATAAAAAAAATTGCTGAAGAAGCTAGAGTTAGTGTTCGTTCTATAAGAAGAGATGGAATGGACGATGCCAAAAATAAACAAAAAAATTCAGAAATTACAGAAGATGAAAAAGCTAATTTAGAAGATAGAATTCAAAAACTAACAGATAAATATGTTGCTGAAGTAGATAGCATATTAGAGAAAAAAGAAAAAGAAATAATGAGCATTTAATTTTTTTGAATTAAACGTTTATTCATTATCACAACTTCGAGCAAGATGTAATGTTTTATTCGTTGTTGCAATGGTCTAAAGTTTTTTGAAAAAATCGTTAATAGTAGTGGATGACGAGCAAAGCGAATACTAAGTAAAGTTATATTCGTTGTCGTAGCAATCTAAGGATCTTGGAAAAAATTGTTGAAGCGAGGAAAGGAATAAAAATGAACGCAAACTCAAATATGCCTAAGCATATTGCTATTATTATGGATGGTAATAGAAGATGGGCAAAAAATAGAATGTTACCTGTTAAATTAGGACATAAACAAGGTGCCGAAACTTTAAAAAAAATTGTTAGACATGCAAATAAAATTGGATTAGGATATATTACAGTATATGCTTTTTCCACAGAAAATTGGAAAAGAAGTGAAGAAGAAGTAAATGCTTTAATGAGTCTATTAGAAAATTATTTAGAAGACTTTTCCAAAGAAGCAGATACTGAAAATATAGTAATTAGAGTTTTAGGAGATTTAACAGCATTATCAGAAAGCTTACAAGAAAAAATTAGAGAAACATTAGAAAGAACAAAAAATAATACTGGTACTATTTTTAATATTGCACTAAATTATGGTGGAAGAAACGAAATTGTAAATGCTGTACAAGAAATTTCAAAAGAGATTATAGATGGAAAATTGAAACCAGAAAACATAAATGAAAATGTTATTTCAGAACATCTATACACAAAAAATGATCCCGATCCAGACCTTTTAATTAGAACTAGTGGAGAATTAAGATTAAGTGGATTTTTACCTTGGCAATCAGTATATTCTGAGTTTATATTTTTAGAAAAATTATGGCCAGATTTTACATCAGAAGATTTGGATATGGCTATAGAAGAATTTAAAAAAAGAAATAGAAAATTCGGAGCTAAATAATAAATAAAAAGGATAATTAGATATGAATATGAAAAGAGTTTTAACAGCTGTTATAGGCTTTCCTTTGGTAATGCTTATACTAATATTAGGTAATAGATATATTATAGACATTACAGTAGCAATTATATCAATAATTGCTATGAATGAATATGTTAAGTGCGCATCAAATAAGGAAATAAAAATAGTATCTTGGATTGGATATATCATACTTTCTACTATTGCTTTAATTCATGTAATACCAAATCAAATTTTTGTATATATTTCAATAATAGGTTTTCCTCTATTATTATTAGTACTATTTTTACATGTAATTGTCTCTAATATGAAAATAACTTTTAAAGACATTGCTTTTACATTGATGGGAATAATATATTTATTTACTTTTTTGGTTTGTTTACCTTTAATTTTTGGAATGGAAGGTAATGTATCGGGAAAATTTTTAATTTGGTATGTCTTATTTTCTGCTTGGGGAACTGACGTATTTGCATACATTATTGGAAAAAGAATAGGAAAAACTAAGTTCAGTAAAGTAAGTCCTAATAAGTCTATTGAAGGATGTATAGCTGGAACTATTGGGGCGATTATTGCTTGCTTATTATATACAGTTGCTTTAAATTTAATATCAGGGTATGAAATTTCTTATTTAACTATAGCAATCATATCATTAGTATTAAGCATTATTGGTCAAATAGGTGATTTTTCAGCTTCAGTTATAAAAAGATATTTTGATGTTAAAGATTTTAGTAATTTATTTCCAGGGCATGGAGGAATGATAGATAGAATAGATAGTGTAATGTTTATTGCACCATTTGCATACATATTATTCTTAATGTTCTTATAGGAGGATGATAATTTTTGAGTATTTTTATAAATGCTTTTAAAATAATATTTTTATTAGGTTTTCTAATTTTTATACATGAAGGTGGTCATTTTTTGGCAGCTAGACTTTCAAAAGTAAGAGTAGAAGAATTTTCAATAGGTTTCGGTCCTAAAATATTTAAAAAGAAGGGAAAAGAAACAGAATATTCTTTGTCACTCATTCCATTTGGTGGATATGTAAAAATGACAGGAGAAACAGAAAGATCAGAAGATCCACGTTCATTTAATAATGCTAAATTATTAAAAAGAATTTTTATAGTAGTTGCAGGCGCACTTGTTAATATTATTTTTGGAACTGTAGTATATTTTATTTTGTCAATGTCATCTGGATATAATATTTCTACAACAGTTGCCAAAATAATACCAGAAGCAAAAGAAAATATTCCATTAATAGAAGTAGGAGACAAAATATTAAAAATAAATAATAATACTATTAGATTAAAGTCTGATATAGCAGAATCGTTAGAAAATTATAAGGCTGGAGAAGATCTTACAATAATCATCGAAAGAAATGGAGAAGAAAAAAGTATTTCTGGAAAACCTACAAAATATGATGAAAACTATTATATATTAGGTATAGAAGTTGCTTTAGTTGAAGGAACACTAAAAGATAAATTATATTATTCATTTTGGGAAACAATAGATTTTATTTCTTCAATAGGAGAAACTTTAAAATTATTATTTACTGGAAATGTAAGTATAGAACAAATGACAGGGCCAGTTGGAATTTCAGAAATAGTAGTAAAATCTAATGGAATATATGATTTTGTATATTTACTATGTTTAGTATCATTATCATTAGGAGTTACAAATCTTTTACCAATTCCAGCTTTAGATGGAGGAAGATTACTATTACTTATTATAGAAGGAATTCGAGGAAAAGCACTAAAAGAAGAAGTTGAATTAGGAATACAATCAATAGGTTTTACTATATTAATCTTATTTTCGTTATATGTAACATATAATGATATATTAAGAATATTTTAAAAACTATTACAGAGAAAGGAAAATATATTGAAATGAGATGTAAAATTTGTGGAGCAAAATTAGCAAAAGAAAATGCAGATATATGTTTAAATTGTTATAAAGCATATCAAGAAGAAGAAGATTTAAAAAAAGATATTGAAGAAAAATTAATTGTAAAAAGAAGATATAAAATATCTTATGTCTTATTAAAATATTTTGAATTGATATTTATATTAACTTTAGCAACTTTAGGATGTATAGTATCTGGAAGTATTGTTTCTGCAATATTATGTGCTATTATTGCTGTAATAGTAATGCTAATTATATTAGCATTAAATAAAATGATTGCTAGAAATACTAAAGTAATTTTATATACAAAAAAAGCAACTTATACATCAAAAAATATATTTTTTAGTACTAACAAAACAGTAAAGTATTCTGATTTAAAAGATATAACAGTATTTCAAACTTATAGACAAAAGAGGGCAGGTTTTGGTGATATTTGTTTCTATGCTAAAGGAAGTATTCCAGGAGCTACATTGCTTAATGGATTCCAAATTAAAGATGTAGAAAATGTGAATAGTGTTATGCAACAAATATTAGAAGTTATAGGATTAGAAGAAAATAAAAAATAAGAGGAAAATATGCAAAAATATATAAAAGAAGTATTCAATGATTATAATGAAAATAGTAATTTAATAAATGCAATAATTGAGAATATTAATTTATATAAAAAAACTAATAAATTACAAATAAAAGTAGCATCAAATAACAAGATAGGCTTACAGGAAATTGAAAGCTTAGAAGATTATTTAGTGAAAACCTTCAAAGTGAATAAAGCATCTATAGATATTAATTATGGTGATTTACAAATAGAAGAAGAGATTCAAAAAGATTGGAATAGTATAGTAAAATACATAGGAAAAAAGGAACCAATTAGTAAAGCTATTCTAACTAATAGTGAAATAGAAGTAAATAACCAAAATGTTAATGTAAATTTAGTTATGAAAGGGGCTGCTTTTTTAGTATCGCAAAAATTTGATAAGGGTTTAGAACATTTATTAGCAAATTTATACAATAAATCTTATTCTGTAGAATTTTGTGAAAAAGTTTCTGAGGACTTTGAGAAGAAATTAATTGAAAGAAGAATTCAGGAAGAAAAAGAAGCTTTAATAGAATTAGAAAAACAAGCCAAAATAGAAGTAGAACAAGCAAAAGAGAAGAAGAAACTAGAAGCAGAAAAAGAAAAACAAAGAAAACTTGAGGAAGAAGAAAGGCTAAAAGAAAATTTAAGACAAGAAAATCCTGAACTTGCAGCTAAAATTGAAGCACATCAAAATAAATTACCAAGTGTTAAAGATGAGGAGTCACCTTTGATTTTGGGTAGAAGTCTTACTATAAGAACAGAACTAGTAAAAATAGAAAATATTCCAATGCAAGAAGACACAGAAATGAGAGTATGTGTTGATGGAGAAGTTTTGGCTGGATCGTTAGATTCTAGAGATATTAAAGATGAAAAAGCTATTTTAATGTTTAATATATTTGATGGTACTAGTACAATTGGATGTAAAGCTTTTTTACCTAGAGAAAAGGCTAAAGAAGCTAAAGGAAGAATTTCTAAAGCTAAAGGACTAAGAATTGAAGGATTGGCTAGATATAGTACATATTCAAGAGAAGTTGAAATAATGGCTAATACTATTATTGAATCTACTGGTTTTAAAAAAGAGAAAAGAATAGATGATGCAGAAATAAAAAGAGTTGAGCTTCATATGCATACTCAAATGAGTCAAATGGATGCTATTACACCGTGCAGTGATTTAATAAAAAGAGCAATTAGCTGGGGCTGGAAATCAATTGCAATAACTGATCATGGTGTTGTTCAAAGTTTTCCAGATGCACACAAACTTTTAGAAAAAACAGGAGATGATATAAAAGTTATATATGGTGTCGAAGCATATTTCTGTCCAGATAAAGATCCATGTGTAGTAAATTCCAAATCTCAAGATATAGATACAGAGTATTGTGTATTTGACTTAGAAACAACAGGTATTTCACATATTACAGAAAAAATAACAGAGATAGGTATAATAAAAATAAAAAATGGAGAAGTAATAGATACTTTTGAATGTTTTGTAAATCCTGAGAAACCAATACCAGAAGAAGTTGTAAAAGTCACTCATATTACAGATGATATGGTAAAAGACGCAGAAACAATAGATAAAGTTATGCCTAAAGTATTAGAATTTATGGGAGATTCAGTATTAGTTGCTCATAATGCCGATTTTGATATAGGATATATGAGATATAATTGTGAACAATTAGGATTACCATTTAATAATACACATATAGATACACTTCGTCTTGCAAAAGCTGTATTCCCAGAATTCTCAAGATATAAATTAGGATTTATAGCTGATAAATTAGGAATAAAGGTAGATGTTGCTCACCGTGCTTTAGATGATGTTAAAACTTTAGTTGCAGTCTTTAAAGAAATAATAGAAAGAGCAAAAGATAGAAAAGCTAAAACAATAGATGACTTTGATAATGTATTTGAAACTGATTTTAGAAAATTACCAAGTTATCATATGATAATTTTAGCTCAAAATTATGTTGGGTTAAAAAATCTTTATAAATTAGTATCTTATTCTCATTTAGATTATTTCTATAAAAAACCTAGAATATTAAAATCTATACTTAATCAATATAGAGAAGGATTAATAATTGGAAGTGCTTGTGAGGCTGGAGAACTTTATAAAGCAATTGTACAAGGAAAACCAGATGAAGATATTGAAGAAATAGCAAAATATTATGATTATTTAGAAATTCAACCATTAGCAAATAATGAATACATGATTAGAGAAGGACAAGTTGAAGGTTGGGAGACATTAAAAAAATTTAATAAAAAAATTGTGGATTTAGGAGAAAAGTTAAACAAACCTGTAGTTGCTACATGTGATGTACACTTTATGGATCCACAAGATGAAGTATATAGAAGAATTTTACAAGCAGGTCAAAAATATGATGATGCAGATAATCAAGCTCCATTATATTTAAGAACTACAAATGAAATGCTTAAAGAATTTGATTATTTAGGAGAAGAAAAAGCATATGAAGTTGTAGTAACAAATACAAATAAAATAGCAGACATGTGTGAAAAAATAAAACCAATTTCTCCTGAAAAATGTCCACCACATATTCCAGGATGTGAGGAAGATATAAAAAATATTGCTTATCAGAAAGCACATGAACTTTATGGAGATACACTACCAGAAATTGTACAAACAAGACTAGATAAAGAATTAAATTCAATAATAAGTAATGGATATTCCGTAATGTATATTATTGCACAGAAATTAGTTTGGAAATCTAATGAAGATGGATATATAGTAGGATCTAGAGGTTCTGTTGGTTCTTCACTGGTTGCTTTTATGACAGGTATTACAGAAGTTAATTCATTACAGCCACATTATAGATGTCCAAAATGTAAATATTCAGACTTTACAGATTATGGAATTGGAAATGGTTTTGATCTTCCAGATAAAACTTGTCCAAAATGTGGTGAACAACTAGCAAAAGATGGTATGGATATTCCATTTGAAACTTTCTTAGGGTTTAATGGAGATAAAGAACCTGATATTGATTTAAATTTCTCAGGAGAATATCAGGCAAAAGCACATAAATATACAGAAGTAATATTTGGAAAAGGGACAACATTTAAAGCAGGTACAGTTGGTACAGTTGCTGAAAAAACAGCTTTTGGATATGCTAAAAATTATTTTGAAGAAAGAGAAATACATAAACCAAATGCTGAAGTAGCTAGAGTTTCAACTGGATGTGTAGGAGTAAAAAGAACTACAGGTCAACATCCAGGAGGTATTATAGTTGTTCCAAAAGGAAGAGAAATTTTTGAATTTACACCAGTACAACATCCAGCAGATGATTCTGGTTCAGATATAATTACAACTCATTTTGATTATCACTCTATTGATGGAAACCTTTTAAAACTTGATATTCTGGGGCATGACGATCCAACTGTAATTCGTATGCTTCAAGATTTAACAGATATTGCACCAACAGATATTCCATTAGACGATCAAGAAACAATGTCAATATTTAATTCTACAAAAGCTTTAAAAGTTACACCAGAGCAAATTCATTCTGAAGTTGGAACATATGGAATACCAGAGTTTGGTACTCAATTTGCTCGAGGCATGCTTTTGGATACACATCCAACGACTTTTGATGAACTTATTCGTTTATCTGGATTGTCTCATGGTACTGATGTATGGCTTGGAAATGCTCAAACATTAATTAATGATGGAATAGTAACTTTAAAAGAAGCAATTTGTTGTAGAGATGATATAATGGTATATCTAATGAAGAGAGGACTTCCACCAGATAAAGCATTTAAAATAATGGAAACAGTTCGTAAAGGAAAAGCATTAAAAGATCCTGAAAAATGGGATGGATTTAAAAAAGTAATGAAAGAATTTGATATTCCAGATTGGTATGTAAAGTCTTGTGAGAAAATAAAATACATGTTTCCAAAGGCTCATGCTGCTGCATATGTTACTAATGCTGTTAGAATTGCTTGGTTTAAAGTTCATAGGCCTTTAGCTTATTATGCTGCATATTTTTCTATAAGAGCAAAAGCTTTTGATGCTGAATTTATGATAAATGGTAAAGAAAAAGTTGTTGCTAAAATGAAAGAAATAACTTCTTTAGGTAATGCAGCAACTCCAAAAGATAAGGATATGTATGATGATTTGGAATTGGTAAACGAAATGTATGAAAGAGGGTTTGAATTTTTACCTGTAGATTTATATAAATCACATAGTACAAGATTTCAAATTGAAGATAATAAAATTCGTCCACCACTTAATTGTATTGCTGGTCTTGGAAATGTAGCTGCTGAAAGTATTTATAAAGCAAGATTAGAAGAACCTTTTGAATGTATTGAAGATATGCAAGCTCGTTCTAAGATTGGTAAGTCTGTAACTGAGTTGCTTGAGAAGTTTGGTTGCTTGAAGGGAATGACAAAATCAAATCAAATGAGTTTATTTGTGTAAGATGAATTGTAATTTGTAGGACTAATTTAATAAATTTATTAATATTATTCTTGCACTAATACAATATGAAAAATTCAAAAATGTGCTCGCTCAAGCTAAATTTCA
>OFGE01000879.1_pt1 | contig 30543 bp, 23 predicted proteins | sample 1521681 | NCBI WGS metagenome assembly OFGE01 (sample SAMEA3504093, study PRJEB24116) | mouse gut metagenome | biome: mouse gut; feature: mouse-associated habitat; material: faeces | place: Denmark | collected 2011
CCTCCAATCTGAAATTTTTGAAATGTAATAATCCAGATTGGAAAGGCGGCGAACGACAGCCAACAGCAGAAACAGCCTTGCGGCATATTCCGATAAAAAACGACAAAAGAAAAACCGCAAAGGCACTGTGACCTCTACGGTTATAGGAGATACATATTCTGTTAAACGGAGATTCTACTTCTGGTTTCATGGTGAGAAGCAGCGTTGCATGGGCAGGGATTTTTTTAACTGGCTTCCTGCCAATCCCCGATATGCTATGTATGGATAAACTCTGCGTTGCATGAGCAGATAGATTACTGCCCGAAAAAAGAACATAAAAAAAAACTCCAAACTCTAAAACAGGTCTGGAGAGTGTCTGTTAAGTTTTTGGGCATAGCAAAATCGCCCGCCACACGCCGTTTTTTTATTTGGTGGGCGGTTGCTTTAAAACCTTATAAAATGAAAGAGAACCGACAGACTATGATATTAACTCACATGTTTATCGGCTCTGCATCTATGTGTCTGGCTCTTTAATAACTGCTATTTCAAATTTCTTGCTTCTCAAGATTGCTCATTTACCTTTTGTCATATTACTTCATTTCTTGACTTATAATTTTATAAAAGTTCACTATCTAAAGCTCGTAAATTTATGACAGAGACTATTTCCTGTTGTATTCTTTCAACTTCATCAATTCTAACTCTGCCAATACGGTTTCTTTCCATTTTATAATCTACATCTGGAAATAATTTTTCCAGCAAATTATTTATTTCTGGAGATGCCCCCATTGAAGCTATCACAAGTGATGTCATATCATAGTGTTCCAGTATATCTCTTAATTCGTTTTCTGGAACTCTTGATAATTGTTCAAAATCAGTTATTTTTTTAGTCGGTATATTCGGCTCTAAAATATCATTTATTGTAATTCCGTAAAGCTTAGATATTTTTAACAGAACCTCTAAATCTGGAATAGCTGCTCCCGTTTCCCATTTTGAAACAGCTTGTCTGGATATATCCAACCTTTTTGCTAATTCGTCTTGTGTGAAGTTATGTTTTTTTCGCAGTAATTGCAAATATTTTGAAATGATGTTTGTATTCATAAAAATTTCCTCCTTTTTTCTATTATAAAATGACCTTATAGAAAAATAAAGAGCTTGAAAAGTGCCAAAAAGCAATTAGCAGTTGCTGTCATTTACCTTATTTCGGCAGATTTCTTATCTGTATTCGGTATATCGCAGACTTTCTATGTATTGTAAGATAAAGCAGTAAAATGAAAAATCTTGACTGTCTGCGTAAGCAAAAACAGAGCCAACAAACTGTGGTTTTATTTCACAAGTTCATCGGCTCTGCGTCTTTGCGTCTGGCTCTCTGATAACAGACATATTCATTTGTTGGACATTGATAAGAGTTTCCTGCCTGCACTTCGGGCAATATAAAGGGAAATTTTCAAGTATTGTATCTTCACGCAATTTTAATCTTGTCTTGTTTCCGCATACAGGACATAATAACCATTTTTCCTGCTTCATGCTGATACCTCCTGCTGTTCTTTTTCTATATTCTTAAAAAATCCCATTGCAGACAATCCGACAATACATACAATTACACCAGTTGGAATTAAACATAAGTAAATTACATTTTGAAATCTGTCAAACAAAAAACCATACACTATCTGTCCTATGGGCTGAACGCATAATGTAATCGTAGATGTATAAGCCATCACTTTTCCGATTAAATGATTCGGTGTCCTTTGTTGTATAAGTGAAACTGCAAAAATAGAAAAAATGCTGATTGCGACCTGCATACCGCAAAGCGATACAACGGTAATCACATACTTTATCATCGGATTCACTGGACAAAGGAAAGCGATACCCACAGGAATCATAAAAATCCCCATAGAAGCAAGAAGGATAGATAATCTGTGTATCCTCAACTTTGTCGTAAGAAGTCCTGCAGCAACACTTCCTAAAATTGTAGCGACCGCTAACGCACTTTCCGCTGCCCCGTAATACTGTGCATGGAATCCGAGGACGGTACGCACAATATACGGCAGACCGACTATGGTAATGCCCATCACAAAGAATCTTGAAAATGCGGTCAAAAGCAGCATTTTTGAAATGCTTACCTGTTCTTTTGATATGTACTGCATACTCGATAAAAAATCCTGCTTCACAACCGACAGCACCCCGCCCTTGCTCTGTGGTCGCTGATAACTTAATTTTATACAACATTCAAACAGGGCAGTAAGAAAGAAACAGCCAACACTTGCATACATGACAGGCTTTAACCCAAACATTGCATACAATACGCCACCCAACATAGGGGCAACCAAATAGGACAGGGATGCCACTTGATTTACAACAGCATTTCCTTTCATTATGTTATCGCCTTGTAGCATTGTTGGAATACACGCCTGCACCGTAGGCGTTTCAAATGCCCCCAGAACAGAAAGTATAATAAGCAATACACTGATTACAACAAGGTCGTTTCTTTCAGCCAGTAGAAGCGTTGCACATAGAACGGATATGCCTGTCAATGCATCTAACGCTACTATAATATTCCGCCTGTCCGCCCTGTCCGCAAGAATACCGCCCAATGGTGAAAGAATAATAGTCGGAATTGTCGCAACAGACAATATCCCTGCGAATATAGCGGCTGAACCAGTCACTTCCAGTACATACATAGATAACGCAAGTTTCAGAATAAAATTTCCAAATAGGGACGTTAGCTGTCCTAAGATAAGAAGAATAAAATTTTTTGTAAATAATTTTTGCGTCATGGCTCATTCCCTCCTTTTTGTGAAATATCATTGATAAATTTTTCCGTAAACAATACGGCTTCATCATCGAAAATCGGCAATCCCATATGTTCTAACATTTCCGTGACAAAACGGTACTTATGGTGTAATTCTTCCTCTGTTGCAGGAAATATCGTTGGCATCAGCCAAAAGTTAATGAGCGGCAAAAGCTCGGAAAGCTCCCTTGCATATTCCGTCCTGATAGAGCCGTCATTCTTTCCCTCCTCTAGCAATTCCAACCATAAAGGAGTAAGCACACGCCTGTTTTCCGCTATTGCTGCGGCTAAAATATGCGGGTCTTTCAGAATAGGGACTGCCTGCCTGTTCAGATGATTGCGTTTGTCATCGGATTGATTCAGTACTAGCAATAACCTGATTTTCTGCAATCCGTTTAAATCGTTCCTCTCCTTGACTGCATCAAAAGGATTGTTCTCAAAAAACAGTTGATTCCCCAATGCGTACATGACATCTTCTTTGCTCCCAAAACAACGGTAAAACATTCCTTTTGCCCCGCCTGCCATATCCATAATATCAGAGATTGAAGTTTCCTCATATCCTTTAGAGATAAACAGGCTTTGTGCGGCATTTAGGATTTCTTTTCTCCATTCCTCTGGTGTCTTTTTTACAGGTCTAGCCAATTTTTAACGCACCTCCTTTGTATTTAGTTATTGACTTACAGTCAATAACTATTTTATCATTTATCTTTAGTTTTTGCAATAGCTATAAAATTTACGAAAAAGAACAGGATTTTTATCTCCATCATCGCCCTACTATGCTCATATATTTTTTTCAATTTTCCCATTAGCTATAGCTAGTCGGCTTTTATTTATAGAGGGCTTTCATTCCTCGAAGAGCATTATCCGAGAAGTATCATTATTAAAGAAGTTCTTCAGAAATCCCGATTTTAAGCGGTTTTCAAAAAAACTTCTCGGATAATGCGACACACCTTATACTGTTGCTACAGCATAATTATTGTGCTGAATGTATAAGGAGGATCATAAAAATGAATCAACTCAACAATGCTTCACAGGAGCAAATCGTACAGGCTTTAATGCAATGGCTGGAAGAAAAGAAATTTTCTGCTCCCATGTTAAAAAGGTATCGCCGGATCTCAAATGTTTTAGGAACCTTTATGCAAAATGAAGGAATGAGCTATTATACAAAAGATGTTGGTCAGCGCTTCCTCATTTTTTGCAAGACACAAAAAGTTTCTGTAGAAGCAAGAAAGAATGCAGCACTATTTACGGAAAGGTTGAACTGCCTCTTGGCAGACCTGAAACCCATGGAGACGCCTTCTCCTAAAGAAAAATACACACTTCCTGACGGACTGCAAAGGCTTTTAGGCGCTTACCAGGAAGATGGTATGAAACGGGGGCTGAAAGAAACATCAACCAGGATCAATCTCCAACAGGCCCGCCGTTTCCTTTACCTGCTTTCCTGTAATGGCTGCACAGAGATATCCCGGATAGATACGGATACTGTTGGAAGAGCCGTCCGGTCTATGGGAAGTACAAGCTATATCCCCAGAATAAAAACATTCCTGCGGTTCCTGGCTACCAACGGTTATACACAAAAAGATTATTCTTATATCGTGCCGAATTACAGAATCCCACAGCCTCTTCCTTCTGTATATTCAGAAGAAGAGATACAAGAGATAGAAGAAACTGTCCCTTTAAATAATCCGTTGGGAAAACGGGATTTTGCCGCATTTCTTCTTGCTTCCCGTCTTGGCCTGCGCAGTGGAGACATTTCTTCACTGACTTTTGATGATCTGGATTTCAAAACGGACAGCATCTGTATCACACAGCAGAAAACAGGAAACCCTATCGAACTCCCATTGCTTCCTGAAATAAGGGAGGCCGTCATTACTTATATCAATGGAGAACGCCCTCCCTCCGACAGCCCATATATATTCCTTGCATCAAGAGCGCCTTACCAGCGTATGTCCGCCAAAGCATTGGGAAAACGGGTGGCAAGAGCCATAAAACGGTCACATGTCGATTCCGGAACCCGCAGGTGCGGTGCACATGCCCTGCGTTCTTCCCTGGCCAGTTCTATGGTAAATGACAGCATCCCTTATGGGGCAGTAAAAGAAATACTCGGACACTCTGATCCGAACTCAACCAAGCATTATGCACGTCTTGATGCAGAAAAGCTGCGCCCGTATGCCCTCACACCGCCAGAGGCAACAGGCATTTTTCAGGAATTCCTAATGAGAAGGGGGGTTCTAGAATAATGGGATTCAAAAGCATTTTTCAAAAAGAAATGGAAGATTATCTAAAACTCAGGAAACAGGCCACCTGCACCGCTACATATAAAAGTACGCAGTATACACTGCAGTCTTTTGATGAGTACCTTGCGATGTATCATGATGGCAGCAAAAGTGTCAGCATGGAAAACGTGTATGGATGGATTCGCACACTGTATAGCTCTTCCTACGCCGATAAAACCATTGTTGGAAAAGTCAGTGAACTTCGGAAGTTCTTGGAATACCTCCGCTTTGTTGGTTTTCTCGTATTTATGCCGGATTGTCCAAAACTCCGGGATGATTACATCCCGTATATTTTCTCGGATATTGAAATCTCTAAAATATTCCATGCCGCTGATTCCATTCTTTTGACCAGAAACAGCAGTCGTTATATACAGTTAGAATTCCCTATGCTGCTCAGGATCTTATACTGCTGCGGCCTCAGATTGAATGAAGCTTTGACGATGCGTGTGAATGATATCCTGTTTGAAAACAGTGTCCTGATAATCCGAAATGCAAAAAACCAAAAACAGCGTCTTGTTCCTATGGCGCAGGAATTAACAGATATACTGGAAAAATATTGTCTGGTCATGAGGATAAAGGATAGACCTGATGCTTTCCTGTTCCCAGGGAAGAACCTGGAAGGGCATCTGAGCAAAAATACAGCGTTGAAACGATTCCAGGCAGTTCTGAAAAGCATTGGCATCTATGTGGAACCGGCTCCCCACACTAGAGGGCAATGCCTCCATTGTTTCCGTCATCTGTTTGCTATCAAGTCATTTGCGCAGGCAGAAAGCAACGGCTGTCCGACGGATGAATCCATCCCATATTTATCTGTTTATATGGGGCATGAGGATATGAACGGCACGGCAAAATATCTGAAGTTTAGTAGTGATATATTCCCGGAATATACAGAAATGTTTGAAGTTTATACAGACGGGATATTTTCGGAGGTGTCGTATGAAGAATAAACCGAATCCGTTTATGGAAATACTTCAAGATTTCTTTGATTCCCACATGCCCTATTCAGCCGGTTTCTCCACAAATACGATCCAGTCGTATAAATATGCTTTCCGGCTGTTAATGGAATACTTATACACGGAAAAAGGAATCCCTGCAGATAAGATTACGTTCAAGCTTTTGGATTATACCGTTATAAGCGATTACCTCCGGTGGCTGGAAGAATGCCGAAAGTGTTCTGTCTCCACCCGCAATCAGAGACTCGCTGCACTGTCATCATTTGCCGCTTATGCTCAAAACAGAGATTTTGAGGCCGCAGCTATATTTATGAGCAGCTTAAAAAGACTTCCTAAAAAGAAACAGAAAGTAAAATTACGCACGATATTTACTCTGGATGAAGTGTCTGTTCTGCTGCGGCTTCCTGATGATAAGAAATCCACAGGAATGCGGGACAAAGTTCTTTTAAACGTGATGTATGCCAGTGGAGCTAGGGCACAGGAAATTTGCGACTTACGGGTCCGTGACATACAAAAGCAGGGCGATACCGTGCGGATGACGCTTATGGGAAAAGGAAAGAAAGCCCGACGGATTATGATCGCAAAGCAGTGCGGAATCCTGCTGTGCCAGTATCTGTCTTGCCGCAGACTTGACGGAAAGCCGGACAGCCATATTTTTTCCAGCCAGACACATGAACATATGACTGTTTCATGTGTTGAAGGTATCTTCAAAAAATATATCCGGATTGCCAGACAGGAATACCCATCTATGTTTCTTGATCCGCATTATTCTCCACATACCATGCGTCATACAACTGCAACACATATGCTGGAAGCGGGTATTCCGATAATGGCGATTAAAAATTTTCTGGGTCATGTGTCTCTGGCAACTACACAACGGTATACAGAACTTTCGCAAGGTACAGTCAACAGGCATGTCAGGGAGTGGAACGAAAAATGGTTTTCTCATCAAACACCTATCCCTCAGAAACAATCTTCTGAGAATAGAATGCCTGATTTTCTGATGTAATGGAATAGCATTGTCCGTAATTTTTGTAGAAACTGCCTAAAGGTTGGAATTCTGCGGAATTTTTTCATAAGAGGGTCTATTTCTTTGCTATTTGTAGTAAACAAATTAGTATTGAGAGAATACCTCACTCCTGTGAAACAGGAGACAAACTTCCGTGTGGCGTTTAAGTACTTTCACCGGGGAAATTTATTAACGATGCATCGTGGAAAAGGCTTTCTTTATCTTGAAAGTGGAATAAGACAAGTTTGAGAAAAGCATTCTTAAAAAGTATCTACTTATCAGGTTTTAATTACCAATAAATACTGACTTTTAAACAATTTTCCGATACAATTTGTAAGGAAATCCAAGCAATACGTTCATTGTTTCTTGAAGATTTTGGTAACAAAACTACCTTTAAAGACAAGTTTCAGTTTCTAGGTTGGTAATTAATGGAGCAGATTACAGAGAATCCATATCTCCAATATTTCATCGGTCCGTAAGTTATCAGGATGCCTATGGAATTCGGAGCCGAAGCTTGACGTCAGTGCTGATGAAGAAGAATACAGGCGTGTAGAGAAAATATGGTACAATAGCCACAACTGTATGTTGTATCTTTTACAACAAGTTCTGTACTCTCTTGTTCGGTAAATTAAATTCGCCAATATCCGTTTCGAATAGTGAGTGGTACGAGTTTTATACCACTCAGCTGTCTCCACCAAGTGGATGCTTTCATTATCCTGTGCTAAGCTTGGCAGACCCTTTCTGGAGACCAAAATCAGTAAGAAACAAGAATATTTATGATGACAAAGCTGAAAGATTGAAGTGTAACAATCTTTCAGCCAAAACAAGCGGTGTTGTGGGGCATGGGATGTATCATTACGAAGCTAGAAAGAAACTCAACTTACACCTATCGCGTTATCTGTATTCGTATCGAATCTTTTTAGGCACCTAACAATAAAGTCCTGCACAAAATAGCAAAATTTTGGTTCTGGCTTGTCCGAGCTAAAGTTGAATGAACAAATCCTCTTTCAAGTCAAAGCCAAACCAGCAATATTTTGGAACTCGATAACAGATAAACTCATCCAAAATTCCACGAATTACTTCCGACAGCTCTGTAGCTCTTTTTCCACATACCAAAGGATTAATATATCTTTTTTTCGTACATATGTTTACTGCATATGCCTTGTTCGGCTTTTCCTCCCCTTCACAGATAAATGCCGCTTCTTGAAAATTGGCAAAAGCTTCCTGGATTTCATTAATGCCACATTTCTGAACCACTTTTATAATTTCCTCTTCTGATAACCTATATAACGACTCTTCATTAATAATTTGATTATTAATAAGCGTACAAATTATATCTGCCCAAAATTGCATTACCAATTTGTCCCTGTTTTCTTGAAACATATACCACATTCTGGAGGCTCCTCGTACAAAATCCTCTGCAACTTCTACTGTTCTAAATCCTAATTCTTGTTTTCCATCCTCATTTACAAAAATATCAATGTCCGAATAGATCCTGTTAACTTCTTTGATTCCCCATGCATGTGAAAAAAACATCCCACTCGACAATGTATACTCTAAACGGTCGGCAGAAAGCTGCGGAGAAGGATTGTCTGCAATCGGATATATTTTATAATCAAACACATTTTCGATAGCAATATGATCCCTGCACAATTGACGTAATAACTGTTGCGAAGAACAAATGATTTCTTTTGTTTTCACTTCTGTAGATTCCTGCTTAATATAGTCTTTATGCATATAGTCAATGCAATGGCTGAAACTCGGGGTTGCTATATCATGTAGCAACCCCGCAATTGTCTGACTTTTATCACGTGTAAATTTCCAGATAATCAGAGCAACCCCTATGCTGTGATCTAATCTGCTGTAAAAACAACTATTGTGGAACAGCTTTGTATAATCTGTTCCACAGTTCATTCCAACCCTACTAGTTCTCTTTAATTCCGGAATATCCAGATATTCTAGTAAAAAATTGGGAATATCTTTAGAAAGTATTGTGTAGTAATCAAAATTTTTGCTGTTAAATTTCATAGTTGCAGTCTTCATCTCCTATAGTCCATATCCCCTTTGGGATTAATTAATAGTTTTCCAAATACCTCTGTATCTACTCCAATTGCAAAGCGCAATTTTTAATGCATTATCTTTTGTATCCGAAATCCAGCGTTCAGAGAGAGCTTTGTCAATTTCATAAATGATATTTGCCTCAACATTCTGCCACGCATTCAGAGAAGCCAATAATATCTTTTCCGTATCTCCGTCAAATTTTCGGATAACAAACCTATTTGCTTCCGCAAATTTATAAAGCACTGTATAATCATCTGCTATTCCCAACTGATAAAGAATAAAATTCAACAAATAATGGTCTATTGATTTTGCCATTTCCATTAAAGTAAATATTCTTTTCTTTTCATCTCCGACTGATGTTTTATGTAAGCCTTTCAGTGTATACATAACCGGGAAATTGTAATCAATCCATCTCTGGCAGGCATCGCTCACTTGGCCTATCCTGTTGTTTACATATTCTGTTTTGTAACGAGCCATATTTAAATCTACATTTTTCAACAATACTTTTCCATGTAAGGATTGATATTCCCTTATCATAGATAAGTATTTCGTAGATGTTAATACTTCAAGAGAAGTTAGCGGATAAGATATTTTAGAGTATAAGGGAATATCTTTAGGATAAACATTCACGTTCTCTGAATTATGTACAATGGCATTATACAACTCTGTCAAAGATATTTTATCTATATCAACAGCATTATACAAAACATCTGTGCGTTCAATAAAATGATGCCCTGAAATAATCTCATCAAAATCCAACATAAGAGGATCAAATGTAATATACCCAAATCTAATATTTATTCCTAGGGCAGTAATCAGCTTTAATGCCACAGCATTCTGCTCACTAGTCGTCCCCTTATTATATCGAATCAGTTGTGCATCACAGCCAGACTCAACACCTAAAAACAATCTGTTCAATCCTATTTCCTTGAGCATTGCCCATATTTGAAGATGCTCTATATTCTGTTCATCCGAGACATTCGGTTTGTAGATAGAGTCTACACGAGCAGAGATATCAAAATGGATATTCAGATTAAGTGCTTTGATTCTACTGCAAAAGCTCATCATGCGTTCCTGTTCTTTCTCATGTGGCAATTGCCCTATAAACTCTTCATCAGCTATATAAAAAGACGGATCCTGTTTTAGCTTACTGCATATATCTGCATACAAAGTAAAATATAATACCATTCTGTCTACTGAAAGATATCTCCACCGCCCACCCTTATGCGCTCTTGGACAGAAAGTGCATTGTGAATAATTACATCCCCTACTCAATTCCAATGTGAAAGCACCATTATATTTTATAATATCTAGTAGTGTATCTATTGCCGGAAACGGTAGTTCACTTATGTCCAGAAAATCCATTTTGTTTTTACATATGTGCTTATCTTCGTCTACATATGCAATTCCTCGCACTTTTTCTAATGAGAGAGAACCCAACGCATAGTCAATTAAATCTAGTAAACTCTCCTCTCCCTCTCCATAAGAGACTATAACGGACGGATACTCTGTCAAATATTCCTCTGCGTAGAGAGATGGTATCACATTACCAACTGCAATAACACTATCTTTTAGTACCACACTGTTCTTAAATTTCGTCAGCAGTTCATCCGCTAGATTTTTTTGTCCAAAGCTAATGGAAATGCCAATCAAATTCGGTGGGTTCTTTTCCAACACATCCATTATATCTGAAATGCTGATTCTCAACTGCATATCCAAAATAATTACACGAGCTTTTTGATGTAAACGGATATATGCAGCTATTGCACCAGTAGATAAGTTTAATCTTGGCACTGGAAAATTTTCCAGAACACACATATTTATCAACACGACTCTTGGCAAATCTTCCAACGAGAAACTGATATCAAAAATCTCAGCAATACAGTTACTGTATCTCCCTGGTTCTACATCATAACTTTTCAATAGGAAAGCATGTTCCCAATCTTCTGCTTCATTATATACAAACAATTTAGTACCCACCTGGACATATACATATAAATTTGATACCTCTCCTGTACAATAAACGGAAGACGGACTCATTCCATTCGCAATGAGAGCATTCTCTATTGCTTTTTCAAGCTCAGCGTAAGGTTTCCAGTACTCAGAAATTTCTCTTCGCAAAATCTCTGCTATCGGTTTCATTATCTTACCTCCTCTCAATAGACAATCTCAAAACCTTGCTCATCAAAGTAATTCTCAACAAAATATTTGACAAAATTATATTTTGTCAAGCATCCGTAAATCCTTTCCCGCATAAGAGAAAGTTTGTTTTCAAAATCTTTGTTCCCCAGATGTACCTGCAGTGCACAAAAACAGTATGCGTCAATTAAATCTGCCGCCTCAATATATACGTTGTTCTCAGTCGAGCTGTCATTCTGCTTTGATATTTGCTCTAGGCAAGTATCCTCCAACATTCTTGCCATACGTTCGCTATAATCTTCTGTCGTGGTTTTCATGGCAAGGGTCGTTTCGTTTGTGTGATGTTTGATTGGCGACACAATATGAGACGTGTAGGACTCATAGCTGTCATGGTACAATGCACTTATCAGGAGCTTTTCTTTATCAATACGAACACCATTCAATTTCTCATCAATTTCTGCAAGCATATATGCGGCTACAGCAACATAATAGCTATGCTCTGCAACACTTTCTGGCTCAATCGAAATGGATGTCTCCCATCTTTTAATAGATTTGAGTCGATATAAGCGATTCCAATAATACTCCATAAACATTTTCACCTCTTTTTCCTTTTCTGAATCAATTTAAAACCATATCCTCCATGGTCTTCCTCGCCGACCTCGGCTCCCATTCTTTGAATAAGCATATGAAGTCGGTCAGTTATACCCTTAATATCTGTATAATCTTTCTCCTTATATTCTACTTCTACATAGTCTCCTAGTCCGAAAACAGTATCAATTGCAATCTCAACATCATCCATTTTCCATGTATGGCGAGTTTTATCAACAACAATGAACACCTCAAAACCTAAGTGCTCTAGAATTTTTTTAACATCCCCAGGCGACTGAATTATTGACTCATATTCATCGCAATATGTCCTTTTTACCTGTCCTTCCGGAAGCCAGTGCTTGTAATTAATTGTGGTTTTGTCATTCTCTTCGCGAATACGAAGCCATTCGTAAATATGCTCCGTATCTGTGACAAAAGAATGATATCTATTGTTATAGTAGGTATCAATCTGATGGCTTTTTTTACATGGCACAGCATTCCCATTCAGCCATTTTATTAATTCATCTTTATTTTTCAATACGTGACGCACTTCAATTTCTTTTCCCATGATACTACCTCCATTGTTTATACAGCTTTATGTAGATGCTAATCTTTCATAAGCTTTAATATATTATGATATAAAATATATCACAATATATCATGTATGTCAATCATGTTTTCTGTTCTAAATAAAATAAAAGAACTGCCGAATGACTGAACGCCTCCAGTCAATTACGACAGTTCTTTTATTCTTTACAGTAGTCCCCCAAAATTAAGTTTCCACCTTTAATTCGCCAAGGGTAAGCTGTATACGAAGAATCTCTTTACGATACGGCTCCTTATCAACGATCTCTGGAATACGAAAATACTCCTTCAAAAATCCTGGGATAATTTGCTCAGTACAAATCACAAACACTACCACCGCACAATGGTATATTGCATTGCTACTTTTTTGAGATATCCCACTGCTGTATTTCCCATCGTAGCTTTTGACAATACTCGGATGCAAAATCTCCGGTTCCGCAGGGAAAATGCGTAATTTGATGCCGATATCTGCAAGATAAAACTCGCAAGCGTCTTCAAGACTAAAGAATGTTTTCCCTTCAATAGCATCGTGAAACAATTCCGATACTGAAGGAATGGGTTGACCTTTAAAAAAACCTTTGCTCATCATCATGTTCCTCCTTGTCGTTTAACCCGCAATAATGATTAACCAACATTTTGCTATAAACAATTAATTTACATCAGTTTTCAACTTTTGATTCTACAAAAATAACATACATGAATCCTGCGTTGCAGAATAAATTTACCTACAAAATAAAAGAAGTGCTCTTGTATGTCTGAACTATTATATAGCAAAAACATAGTAATTGGCAAACTTTTTTGCTTTTATTTTTTGTGTTTCTCCGCCCCGATGACAAAACTTCTCTCCCTTCTGCTAGTGTCATGCTGGCATTTGAATCTATAACCTCTACTGCTCCCTATATTATCATTTTCTAGATAGAGTACCAAAAAGTCACTCAATCCCTTCTACTCCCCATCTTCTTACCTGAAAGCGAGCCACCTAATTTCATGGCCACAATCGCAAAAATTATCCTTAGTACCATACTAAACGAATTTCCCTTTCGGTCTCATCCTATTCTGCATGGATGACACCATTGTCTCCAAGCCAGAGAACAAGTAAGAGGGAAGTAGTAGTCTGTTCAGTCATACATAATGAACCAAATCTGAGACAAAGCAAAACCCGAACGGAACCGACAGCTTCTATATCGGACGACCGCGTTTTTTTTCTAGACAACATATACCTACAAAGTATTTCTTCTACACGTATCATGCGCAGAATGCGTTTTGAATCTTTGTAGGTATATTCTACAGTCTGTTTGTGGGATTAGGACGCTAGTTAAAATACCACAAATCTTGCATACAACTCTATGCCGAAGTGAATTTTGCAGAGCGCTAGGGAATGAGCATGCAATATTTCAGTTTTAAGTAAAGCAATATATGAGCAGATAATTTTACTACCTTTTCGAAATCCCCCAAAATATATACTGCAGTCATAATCTTATAGCAAATTTTTGGCAGTACCAATGTTATTTAACAGTTGTAAACTAAAGTTTATTTATTGAAGCAAGTTTAAAATACAATCCCTAATGTACACATATTTTATGGCTTCACTGTCAGAAACACTTTCCATTGTACCAATTGTTTTAATCATACCAAAAATTTTCTGAATCAAAACCAAGTTTTTCGGATCATCCAGATATTGATACAGTCCCTGCGCAGACTCAAAGAGTTCCGGTTTAATATTTCCGAATTCTTCCGCTAGATTATCATTTACCATGGACTGAATACCAAAATTATCTGCTTTCTTTTGCTCTTCTGTAAAATCTATAGAATATCCAGTCATCGCTAACAGATCCTCATACGTAGTACCCGTAAGATATGGAATCAGTGCCTGTAGAGTCCGTCGATTCGGTTTTATAGCTGTACCATTCTCCAAGCGGCTTAGTTGTGCCTGTGTAATACCCAACTGCTTGGCAAAAGTTCTTTGCGATATATTCAAAGAAACCCTCGCTTCACGTATCAAATACGACAATGGTTTTCTCGAGGAACTCATGCCGTTTCCATCTGATAATAGCTTCTGTTCATTATTCACTTTTCAAACTCCTCACTATTATGAATGATCTATTTAATTGATCATGGTTAATTTTTTCTCAGAGAACCATTTACCCAAACAACTCTGCTGTATTAAGAATTACAATTCAGATGAATAATTCTCTGACCCGTGAGTATTATATAAAATATATCATCTTGTGTCAATATTTTCTTGCTTTTTTTCTGATATTGACATATTATATATCTATACTTAAAATTCATTAGGAGGTACCGATGGCTAGAAAAAAAATCAACAGTGGCTATGAGACTAAAACTGAGGCTCTTGAAAAACGAATGTTAAAATATTTTCCACCAGATTACACTTATTTTTTTCAGAAGCCACTTTGCGGAATGAATGACTATGCCAATAGAAATAATTACATTCCCAACGAAAGCATGGAACGGCAGCTTGATACTTTTCGGAGCTTCGAAAAAAATACCTTATCAATCCTAATTGGTTACAATGGCATGGGTAAAAGTACCATACTGAAAAATTATATGGATGTGCAATCATCCGATGAATTAATTATAACTGAAAAAGAAGTCCTGTTTTCAAAATTTGACTGGAATTATAATCACTTGAAGCAAAATGCTTATAGCCTCAGCCACATTATCCACAACATTAATTCTAGGCTCTGCACACATTACAATATTTCTTTTAAAAATGAAGAAGAATCTTTTTTCTCGTTTCTAAGGAAAAAAGATCCTGATTTAGTTTCCATTGACTGTTCATTTTTAAATTCGCTTTCCGAAATAAAGAATAAGTACACTGAAATCTACGAAGTACGAAAGCTAGAGTTTTTATTACAGAATAATAAGATCAGACAATTTACGGTTGTAATTGATAATATTGAATACTTGAATCTAGACAGACGTTATGACTTTCTCAGCAAACTGGTCGAATGCTTTTGCCTACTGACTGAAGCATCGCCTGAAAAAACAATTATAAAAATGTTATTTTCTTTCCGACCAAGCACACATTATGAAGCTCTGCAGCATGGATGCTTTGGCAACAGGAAGATTGATTTTTATATCAAGCAACAGGATACGATAAATCTAGAAAAATTTTTAAGTTTGAAGTTGAAAAATTATAATAAAAATAGTGATTTTTTTGAATCGTGGTTCAAATGTCGTCCATTATTTATAAAGGTCAGCCAAAAATACAACCGTAAGTATGACCAAATCATAAAAAAACTCTGTAATTACAGTGTTCCTGCTTCTATGAGACTATATGGCAATATATTATCAAATACAAGATGGATGCATGATACAAAATCTGATTTCTATGAGAATGAGCAAGAACATTTTAGCTTAGATGATATTGTCGTAAATAATATCACTGTAATTCGAGCAATTGCATGCTTAGAGGACGAAATGTTTGTACCTAAAGCACCTTCTTCCGAATACATGTTACCAAACTTGTTTAGCAACCATAAATTCACAAAAAATACCATGCCCATTTGCAACTTGTTATATAGTACGCAAACTACTGATTACAGCATCCTTATTTTATATATAATCAAATTTTTTTATAGTTACTGCAAGAAAGACAATTTTTATGGTTCGACTTATTTAAAGTGTTGGGATATTGTTAAAATTTTTACAGAAACCTTTTATGGACTTGATAAGATTGCGGAGAATGTATCTGCCTGCATTTCGTATCTTTTTGATATGCAAATACTTGATAAAAGTATAAAAACAAAACAAGGAGAAGAATCAGGTTTGAATTCAGAAAGTCGATTGTATTTAACTCCCAAGGGAGAAATCATGTGGGAAATGCTAAGTTGGGATAGCGTTTTGCTTGAAATATTTCGTGAAGATTATTATCGAGATTATTCTCTTGGCAAATCTAATAATTCTTTATGTAGCTATGTTTTGATGAACGCAGGAAAACAATGTGAGATTTTTGATGATTTAATTCGTATGATTAGTGATCTGTTAGAAACAGAAAAAATCTATAGGCAACAAGCAAAAAACAATGATACGATTACGAGCCTGAAAAAAAATCTAGGAGAAAATTGTGTCTGTTCTCAATTATTTGAAGGATTAAAACAGTCCATGTCTTATTCGGGCTTGATAAGAAAGGTAACCGAAAACTTTTACTCATTGGAAAAAGAAATTGCGGCAGTTTCCTCCTTATAGAGGATGTCTGCCGTAATTTCTTTTTTCAAAGTCCAATTTCTTTATAGGTTCGCATTCACTTGATTACTTTCTACATATCCGTGTTCATAATGGTTTGAGTCTCTCTGGTAGATTTCTTATGCGCGTGTGCTGGTGATTTGGAAAGGGAGTATATCATTATCCGAGAAGTTTTTTGTAAAAGCCACTTAAAAACTAAATTTTTATAATATTTCTTTAATAATAGTAATTCTCGCATAATGCTTTTTATTTGAGATCTCAAATAAAGAGCAAGATTCGCCTGAGTTACTCGAAACCTACTTCGTGGATTTCGAGTAACCGGCAAACTTGATGGTGATTCCGCTCCCCATGCCCTCGGTTCTGCATATTTTTTTTAAATATGCAGATTGGCTCCTATTAAAAATAGTCGCAACGTGATTGTACCCATCACGAAAAAATATTTCTATAAATAATGCTTTGTTATTTCCCACCGTAACTCTCCAATCGGCTTATATTATAGGAACTCTATAAACAGGGATGTTATCTTGATGAATCCTATTTAAGCGAAAGGAATTATGAAATGGCAAGACCAAAGAAAGAGAACGCATTACGGCACAAACACCAGATTATGCTCCGTCTCACTGACACAGAATATGAAATCGTTTCGGAAAGCGCAGAATCCGCACATCTCCCGCTGGCAGAGTATGTCCGCAAGCAGGTTATGAAACAGAAAGTAACCGCAAAATATGAAATCGTAGCAGACCTTCCAGAACTGAAAAAATTGATTGCAGAGTTTGGAAAAATCGGCAGCAACCTGAACCAGATTGCAAGGCATTTTAACAGCGGCGGTATTCATTCACAGGAAATGCGCAAGGCGATTAACCAGAGCATAGCAAGAATCTACGAAATGAAATATGAAGTCCTAAAGATGGCGGGAGATTTCCACACGGCTGCAGGAGGCATTCTTCATGGCGATACTGAAACACATAGCGAGTAAAAATGCCGATTATGGGGAAGCGCAGCGTTACCTCATGTTCCAGTACGATGAACTTACCAACAAACCAATCCTTGATGAAAACGGCGAATTGATCCCCCGTAAAGAATATTATATGGACGGGCTGAACTGTGACCCGTTTACGTACGACATGGAGTGCCGGGAATTGAATGCCCTTTATCACAAAAATGAATCCTATGATGAAATCAAATCCCATCACTATATCATCAGCTTCGACCCGAAAGATGCAACAGAGAATGGCTTGATCGGGGAACGGGCACAGCAGATCGGCTTAGAGTATGCCCGCAAAAATTTCCCTGGCCATCAGGCTTTAGTCTGCACACACATGGATGGACACAACGAGAGCGGTAACATCCATGTACATATCGTAATCAACAGCCTGCGGAAATATGATGTAGAGCGGCAGGACTTTATGGAGCGGGCATGTGATTCCCGTGCCAGGTACAAGCACCATGTATCTAAAGACTACCTAATCCACTTAAAGCAGTCCCTTATAGATATATGCCACCGGGAACATCTGCACCAAATAGACTTGCTTACCCCTGGGGAAAAGAAAATCACCGACCGGGAATACCATGCAAAACGAAACGGACAAAGGAAACTGGATGAACGCAACAGCCAGATTCTGGCAGATGGCCTTACCCCACGCAAAACGGTATTTCAGACGCAGAAAGAATTTCTACGTTCTGCAATCGAAGACACTGCTGCTGTTTCCTGCAGTCAGGAAGAATTTCAAGGACTGCTTATGAAAAAATACAACATTACATTCAAAACAAGCCGTGGAAGGTTCAGCTATCTTCATCCGGAACGCAGCAAGTATATCACCGGAAGAATGCTCGGCACACATTATGAAGAAGATTATCTTTTGAAGCTGTTTGACGAAAATGCGAAAAAGAAAGAAAATAAAGAGCAAAAGATTGTTGCGGAGAAACACGATACACAAGCAAAGACATCTATAATTCCACAGTCCGAACCACCGCAGGAAGAATTTATATCTATCTTATTTATGAAATCGAATCTACGGCTTGTAGTAAATCTGCAGGATTGTGTGAAGGCGCAGCAAAACGCCGTCTACGCCAACAAAGTAAAACTTTCCAATCTAAAGGAAATGGCGAAGACTGTCGCTTACATACAGGAGCATAGTTATGATACAAGGGATTCCCTGGAAGATTCTTTTTCAGAGATTAAAAACCAGGCTTCCCGTTCCAGAAAAGAATTAAAATCCATTGAAGATAAACTGCGGGCAACGAATGAGCAGATCCATTACATCGGACAGTACCTTGCCCATAAATCTGTCTACCAGCAGTTTTGCAAATCGAAAAATAAAAGGCAGTTCCGAAAAGAACACTCTGCAGAAATTGCCCTCTATGAAACCGCACGGAAATTTCTGAAAGAACATTCTGCAGGCGAACGGTTACCCTCCATGAAATTGCTGAAATCAGAAAAAGAACAGCTATTACAACAGAAAAAACAAGCGCAGGAAAACTATCACTACTACCGGGACTACAAAAAAGAATTGAATACCGTCTGCGCCAACGTTGATATGATTTTAGGGAAACCGCATAGCAGGCAGACCGAAAAACAAAAAAACGCTGATATTTCTTAAATATCCCAAATACAGAAAATCTGCCATGCTGACAGTCTCTCCGGCATCAAGATAAAAAACAGAGAGCCATAATACAAGAAATACATTCGAAAACAGCATATTATAATCGACTTACGGGGAAATGTATGCTATACTCCATTCATGGGAAACCATAGAGCCAAAGGCGGCTTTACCCCCTTGTTTTTTGCGGAGGGTTCAAGCAGCCCTCCAGACGAAAGAAAGGAGGGCGATGCAATGTACGTTACATATCAGGATTTAATCCAGATTGGAATACTCATTGTTGCCCTTGCCAATTTGATTTATCAGATTTACAAGGGAAAAAAGAAATAGCCGCCAACTACTCCCAATAGTTGACGGCTGACCTCATAAGAGGTTAAGTTTGTTTTTGCTAGAGGGGTGGAGCCGTTTCTATGGCTTTCCCTTTTTCTATTTATAATATAGCATACCCGGCAACAGAGCGCAAGAACAAAATGCACTGTAACAATCTAACCGTAACAATCTAACAAATTTCATGGAAATAAAAAGATAAAAAAAGAAGCATCCGGCATCCAATGGCCAGACACTTCTCCTTTTTCTTATTTCCGTCTACGCTCCATATCCTCCGTTACTGCCATCTGCGGCGCAGGCTTTCCGCTCCGCCTGGCAATCTCTGCCTGTTTCCGTCGCAGCTTCGCAAGTACGGATGGCCTGCCTTTTTTGCCCTTCACCGGCATATTGTTCCGCCTGCCGTCAATCATATTATAGTTCTGTTCTTCATCTATTTCAGAACTTCGCAGATACTCCCCGTTCTCCATATATTTCTGCCAGTTCTCAAGAGACGGTTGATACCTTTCTGATTCTATAACCGTTTGCGGAGGATTGAGATAGTCCCTGATCTGCTGCAGAACACTCTGGTTAAAGCCATCCCGGACATTATCTACAATCAGTTTCCCCTCTTCATCCACCACTGTCCATGTGACATCCCTTCCATATGTTTCATGCTCCATCAGGAAAAACTGTCTCCCATCAATGATAATGCTGTCGAAGGCAAGCCAACTCCCTTCTTTCCCCTCGATATGGAACCCCGTAGTGTCAAAAGACACAAGCGCTCCCGATGACCCATTCCGGATAAAGCCCGCAATCACCGTAAAACCCGCTTTTTCCACATAATAAGAAGTCACAACACCTTCTTTGTTCAGCACCAACACATCACTGACGCTAATGGAGTGCCCTTTGAACGTCCGGGGCAGTTGTTTCTCAAACCGATTACGAATATCTTCCGGCGTATCGCTGGACTTCATCCTCCCTAAATATGCCTGTTCGTAATCTTTACTTCGCACCTGGACTTTCTTCTCCTGCAGCACATGATATGGACGAAACCTTATTTCCCGGTTCTCCGGTACATTTTTTAGCTGATAGACTGCAAACTGGTTTATGTCCATGCTTCATCCTCCACTGGTTCCTGTTTATATGCTTCCAAATCTAAACTTGAAAATGCTTTATCGGAAAGGAAATTCAACTTTTCCAGTGTACTGTTAATTAAAACAAGCATTTCTTCATCTCTGCCGATATAGGGAATTACGCTATGTATCTCATCTATGGTTGCCTGTCTGCTTTCCTTCTGGAACATTGCTATTAGAATATACTCATTTTCCTCAAACCGTATCATAATTCCTGTTCTCCTTTCTTGCGTGTCTGTAATTTCTGCCCCTGTTTCTCCTGTGCTTTCAGCTTTGCCTGCCGCTCCCGGAGGGCATTTAAAACAGATTGCTTTTTGCTGACACTGGATATATCCTTATCCGCTTTCGGGGCATTTTCAGCCGTTTTTTCCGGCTCTGACACCTTTATTTCTGGCTCTTGCATGTCCTGTTCTGCCCGTTCGGAAAGAATCGTCTCCATATCCGCAATCGCTTTTTGCACTAAAGCACTGTCTTTGTAATGGGGAATCTCATTGATAAATTCTTTCTGAACCTCCCCTGCCGCCATCAAAGAGTGCGGCATCCCGTTATAAATACTGCCGTCCTCAAGATGAAATCCGACTTCTTTTATACCGTTCATCCGCCCTGCCGGGATCTTATCATATAGTTCCATTGCTTCCTGCAGTGTTTCCAGCCGCTCATGGTATTCACCCAAAACGGGAAACTCTGAACATTCCGCAACATAAAATGTAATCGCTGCTTTCGGCTCTGACTCCACCGTTTCATGGACGGCCTCCATATTTTTTTGTTTCTCGTCCAGATATTTGTCTGCACCCTCTAGGTATTCTTCCAAAGTTCCTGTCTTTTCCACTGAGATTGGATTGATGTCAACCGGAATTCCCGCAATCGTCAATCCGTCCTCATGGAGTACATTGAAAAAGGCATCCTCTCTGAAATCACCGCTGTAAGATACAACGACATCTATATCAGACCCTTCCTGATATAACCCTTCCCGGCATCGGCTCCCATATACCCTTGCGCCAAGCAGTTTTACTTCCTCTGACAGTCCCATCCCGTCAATCTGTGCCTGTGCATAGCAGAGTACGGTTTCTTCTATGTCCGCATGGCTTCGTCCATTCAGCGCAGTCTCCGGCTCTGTCCGGTCAGATATTCGTGGTATCCTTTCTGGTTCTTTTTCCTGTACCTGCCGCTTTTCTTCTTGTGTCTCCTGTAAATCTTTCCAGGCTTTCTGCAATTCTTCCTGCGCCACGGCATCTGCCCTCTCCTGCAGTTCTTCATAATCCATGACCTCACAGTATACGAGCGAAATTCCTTCCTCTTCGAGAATCGTATGCATTGCATCTTTAATAGATATATCCTGATCGTCATACACGCCGCCGTCTATCTCCCGGAAATCCTTGTTGTAAAACGTATAATCATATCCATCCGAAACGGTCTGGATAGAGAAATATCCTTTGCTTGTCTGATAAGCAAGTCCCGTGTCGCAATTATCAAGATAATCTCCTGCTTTCCTTGACGCTTCCATCGTTTCGTCAAGCACCCATTTCCCACTCAAGGAACAAAATTCTATATTGGTCAGTGTTTCGATCCCGTTCTGGCATACAATCAATGACATCCTGGAAGGCGGCTGTTCCACACTCTCCATCCCGATTTCCTTATCCTTATGGTTCGGGATTTTACGGTAGGCATCCACCGCCGTATCGAAATCTGGAAAATACTGAAATTCCTTTTCTGCCCCCTCTCCGTGTGCATTCGGTATCACATAGTATTGCGCAATAAACGGCATCTCCATTGCATGAGCCATCCCCTTTTCCTCCAGATATTCGCGAATAGCCTCTTTCGCTCCCTGGTCAAACCCATTTTCCAGATCTTCCGCCACCAGCTTCCCATTCTGGTTTACGATAATCCCAGCAACCGAATCTTTATATTCATCATGCTCCATCAGATAAAACGCTTCCCCGCCGATCACCTTCATCCCTACCGTATGCCATGTGCCAAAATGCCCGTCCGCCGTAAAGCCTTTGGTTCCTATATTAATCCGCATTTCCATTCCCTTCCACTTCTCCTGCTCCCGTATGGTGTCTCTGGCAAGCCCGATAAAGCCGTCCAACACTGCCGGATGGCTGTCCACAATATAATCTGCATTTAAGTCCATGCCTCGGCTAATATTCTCCGGCATCGAAAAACCTTTCGCCCATTCCTTTGTGTCTCTGGAAAACCTCCCGTCATGTTCTAAATGCTGCACTGTATTGGCAAGGATAAACGTTACCCGCTGCGCGCCATATTCTTTCAGTACCGGCTCTGCGGCCTCCTGCTTCAGATACATCCCGTCAAAATTCTCCCGGATTGCGGCCTCCACCGCTTTTTTACAGTCCAGATTCAGCTTTCTCGATTCCAGACAGTCATCTGCCCTGCCATGCTCCATTGCATATTCAATCGTATGCATATAAAGCGGCGGATACGTTTGTTCTTCCAAAGCCTGCTTAGATTTCCTTTCTATCAATTGTTCCCTCTGACGGATAAAGTCCGGCAGTTCCATATATCCATGTATATCTATAAAACATGCGGTCACTTTCCCTCCACGGTTCATGACGATCACGTTGCCTTCACCGGGATAATTCCCCTCATATCCTTCCGGAAGGGACGTAGTGATTTTGTCACAAATAGAATCCATACTGTCCGTCAGCGTTGGTATGCCTCCATAGATGAACGAATAATCCTCCCCGTCTATCTCAAAACCATACTTTTTTATATCATCCCTGTTGGTAAGGATGTACTCCCGACCTTTTGTCTCTTCATTAATCTGAAAAATAGCGTATCGGTCAGCCGTATCCGTATATAACAGTTCCTCATTGGCACGGATCACCGCATTCTGCCTGCGCCCATCCAACGTTTCTATGCCGTCAAGCTCAATCAGGGATTGTATAAATTGTTCAATCGTTGTCTTCCTATCAACGAAACTGAATTCTTTCCCAACTTTTAAATACCCTCTTTTCGGAATCTGCAGCCCATAAACAGACAAGAGCGTCCCGGCAAAATCAGATTCTGCATGTTCTTCTACAATCAGCGGGTTTCCGGGTTCAGAATTGGAACCCCGCAGTTCATAGCGCACAAATCTTTCCGGGACTTCATTATCCGGTATTCTTTCCTTTGAAAACAACGCCGGAATTTCAAATATTTTTACTTCCTGATACATTTTTCTAGTACCAGCCACCTCTATTTCCTGTCCTTGCAAAGCCGCCCTTTCCGTTATAATCTGTTCTCTCTGGCGTACAAAATCCGGCAGTTCCGTAAACCTAAAGCTGTCTACAAAATGCGCCGACACTTGCCCGCCACGGTTTATAACCACAATGTCACTGACAGAAAGAGAGTGCCCGGTATACCCTTCCGGATGGTTGAGATTGAATTTCTCATAAATGGTATTGAGATCTTCCCGCTGTCCAAGTCTGCCACTGTAAATCAGTTCATAATCACTGCCCTCTACTTCCATACCTTTCTTCTGGATGAAATCCATATTGAAGAACAGGTACTCCCTGCCTTTCCCATTTTCATCAATCTGAAAAATCGCATAGCGGTCTGCCGTGTCTGTATAGAGCAGTTCCTCATTGGCGCCGACCACTGCATCCTGCATTTTTTCCTCCAGCCCGGTAGAATCTATTTCAGTAAGATATTGCCGGAATTGCTCTGGTGTAGACATTCCGCCTGTAAAATTCAATTCCTCGCCTAAGTTCAGGAATCCCCTCTCCGGGATTGGGAGCGGCTGCGTGGCAAGGATTGTCCCTGCATGGTTGACAATGACACGGTTCTCCACTGAAACCGGATCACCCGGATCGTCACCGGAACCCCGCAGGTCATAACGATAGAATCCCTCTGGTACATCATTTTCCGCTATCCGCCCGTTGGAGAATAATGCCGGTACCTCAAAAATCTCTACTTCCTGATATTCTTCATTTACCTTCCACTTTTGCCTATTTCCATTCTGTCCCTGCAAAATACTCTCCCTCGGAATATTTTCCTCCTGCACTTCTTTCCCCTTATTCTCTTCTTGCGCAGATTCCATCACCAGATAACTGTCCCATGCCCTTGCGTCAACGCCAAATATCCCCCCAACCTCTAAAATATCAAGTTCCGTATTCATCAGGGTAGAACCACCATCTTCATGCAGGCTGTATATATGTAGTCCCGCATGGTGCAATGCCACTGCCCGTTCCATCGTAAGAGGCAGTACCGAATCATTCCTGTAACCAAATTCATGCATCTGCATAAGGCCGATCGCATTGTCTGGCAGGAAATCAATCTCTGCCTGTGCATCTTCCATAATCTCCTGCACATTTTTAATTCCCGGATTCTCCGCTGCTTCAATCAATTCCTCAACCAACTTTTTTGTTTCCTGCAGATCATCCAGTTTATAAGCATGACGGACAGCCAGATTATGTGCTTCCCTGCCAAGCGTTGTATGTCCATACTCCGCACGGCTGATAATCTGCTCCACCTGAATCAAAGTAGAAAACTTAGACGCATCCACGATATGATCCGTATCCATATACAGAACATCATAAAATTCCGGCATATTTTCATTTCTTTCCGGGTTTTCAGAATCCTTCCATAGTTCCAGATGTACGCCATGCTCTTTCAGGAACTGCACCGGACTTTTATCTGTTTCCTTCCGATCTGCAAATGTCTGTAGCAGCCTTACAAAATCCACCCGTCCAACGTTATCCACAAGATAAAATCTCTTTGCATCTTCACCCAAAAGAGCAACCTGAAATACCAGATCATCTTCCGTAAGCTCCCGCTCTGCCTCCCTTTCTTTCTGCAGCTTCTGAATATTCTCCACCATATCGTCAATAAAAGAACCGGCCGTTTTTCGGATAAATTCCATTGAGGAACGCAATTCTTTCATATCCATGCCGCTGCACCAGCCCGCAATATATGGAAATGAGTAGTCTGACACGTCCAATCCGAAAAAACTACAGACTGTGAACGCTACCGACTCGGCTTCCACTTCTTTGGTCATGCGGTCCTTTTTCTCCCCCAATTCCTCCATGATGTCCCGGTCATGGCACATGGCATGGGTGACTTCATGGACGGCGGTTTTCATTGTCTGTTTCTCACTCATGCCATCCTGGATCACAATCTCTTTCTCTACATTGCTATAATATCCTTTCGATTCCCCCTCAATCTGTGCATACCGTATAGGAACAGGGGAAACACTCCTGATTGCTTCCATGAATATAGGAAAATTCTCTACACTCCCCATCAGTTCCGGCGTGTCTAATTCTGGGATTGGATCGCCGTAAGTCTGTGAAATATCAAAGACGGTTGCCTCACGGAAACGGGGGATGATATGCCAGGTTTCCTCTGTCTCTGGCTGTCCGTCCGGGCGAAGAACCGGCTCATTTGTCTCCGGATCAATCTTCTCGGTTTCCTCTTTCTGCCGGATCGGTATCGGGGCGATAATCTTAATCCCTTTCTCCCCACGCTTCACCTGGCGGTGAAACTTCTTATTCCATGTGCCATAGGAAGCTACCAATGTCGCTTCCGGTTTCTGCATCGCTATCAGCAGCGTATTGTTAAAACTGTAATGATGGAACTGCGACATTGCTTTCAGGTACTCCGTATATTTTTCCGAAGTGAATAACTCCTGAACACCCCGCTCCAACCGTTCCGTAATCTCCTTCATCTGTTCTTCCCATTTTCCTCCCATAGATAATAAATTCCCTCCATTCTCCAAGAAAAGGACAGCCATAACAGAGACATATCTCTCCGGCTGCCCTCATATTATGGTATAAAAAATGCCATCCCATCTGATTGACGGCATAGCTCCCATTTTATAGTTCCTGTTCTTTTTTCTTTTCTGGCTTCGGATGATTCCCATAACCTGCGGCAATCCTTTCCTTTGCCTCTTTCAGCCTGTTTAATACAGAGGGTCTGCGCACTTCGTCTGCAATCTTAGATGCATCCGATACCCGTCCTGCATAGTTGACGGCTTTCCTCGGACAGTCTGCAACATCCTGGACATCTTCCTCCATACCCAATGCTTCTGACGGCCCACTTTCATCCATGTTCAGCAAAGCATTTAATTCTGACAGCCGTTCCATTTTCTCTGTCAGTTCCTCCTCTTTTGCAAACGGCTTTTCTACTTCCACCTTTGCCGTGGCAAGCTGCTGTTGCACCGTCTCCAGATTCACCTCTGCTTCGGTCAGCTTTTTCTCAATTCCGGAAAGAGCATTGTTGATACGGTACATATTTCCTAACGGGTCTTTCCCTATTTCAATCTGATAACTGCACTGCCGCTTAATGGTTAGCTTGTAAATCTGATTGAAACTATCAAAATCAGAATACAGCCGAAATCCATGAAACTCCCCGACCTGTCCGGCCGCATCCACCGCTTTTAACCCGGCGCAGGCGGCAATGAGCGCTGTCCCGGCTTCTTTCCGGTCTGTATAAACTTTCCCACCGATAGTTATTGCAAAATCATCTTTTTCCTTATCCTTCTCCAATAATGGCTTAACTGCTTCCGCATCCGCCTTAAGACCTACAATCCGTTCCTTTAGCGCCGTAATCTTTACCGGATAATTCCTTGCAATCTCAGTTTCCAAACGATATTTCTGACTGGTATGGTTTGCCTTTAAGAGTTTCAGCTTGCTTACCTGGATGTCGAGATCCATCTTCTCTTTGATATACGGATTGCCCGTAGCCAGGGCTTTTATCTCCGCATAACTTAGAGCCGTATCGTCCACGTCCTCACAGGCACGTACCGGGGATTTGCTCGTCATAATCTGGCTGATAAATTTCTGCTTATTCTCCAAAATCTGCCACATGTACGCGTCGAATGTATTTTCGGTAACATACCGATAAATCTGTACCTTATCGTTCTGGTTTCCCTGCCTGAGAATCCGGCCCTCCTGCTGCTCCAAATCAGTCGGTCATTTTTTGCGGACAGTTCAATACATACCATCCTTTTCTGCTCCCTGCTCCTGCGTTTGCTCTCGTTTGACTTCTCCCTCTGCACTTTTTTTGCACATATCGGGCAATATTTTGAGATAGCAGAGCCAGGGACGTACTCAATGCCGCACACCGTACAGTATTTAGCGGGTAACGCCGTCCACCGCTTCGTGGGTGTGATATGTAATTCACCGACAAAGCCGATGAATTTATAGTAAATCTTGATTTCCTGCTTCACTGTTCCGTCTGCTGATTTCTCACGCTCCGAAACAAATATCTTGTCTATCAATGCATTCACAACAGTTGCATCCAGTTCCTTTAAACCTTGATAATTACGGATAAGGGAGAGGAAATCACGGATTCCCTGCGATTTCTCGTAGCTTTCATTGAGCGTTTCCGTTACCTCTTTTAAGCGTGCTTCAATTTCAAGCTGTTCTTTCTGATATTTCCCCGACATCATTTCAAAATTCCGCTCGGTGATACGCTCCATGACTTTATCCTCATAGAGAGAGGAAAACAGCCTGTCAAGCTCCGCAAGGCGTTTATTCAGCTTCTTCTGTTCTTTCTCTAATGCTTTTGCTTTGCTCTGGTCTGTTTCCGTGAGCCGCTTCTCAATCGCCCTCGCCGCCCGCTCGTCATTCACCGCCATATCCGCAAAACGGTTAATGTCCGCAAGAACAGCATTAAATAAGTCCCTCGCTTCTATGTTGTGTGCGGTACACAATTCCTTTCCATTTCTGGTATAATTATTGCAGGTATACTGTACGCAGTCGATAATCTCTGGGCGTTTCCTCCTGTGTGCGTTCCCTGCCCGCAAAGCGTAACCGCAGTCGGCACACTTAATTATACCTGCAAAAATATTTACAAACCCTCCTGCGTTCTGCTCCCGCCTGCGGCTCGTCATAAGCTGTTGGACAGTGTCAAATTCCTCCTGCGTGACGATTCCCTCATGGGTATTGGGTATCACTTCCCATTCTTCGGGCAACTTAGCAGGGCGTTTCCTGCTTTTCATGTTGGGGGCAATCCGTTTATAGCCTGCAAGGTTTCCCGCATATATCGGGCTTCTCAGAATGTTCCTTACGCTGTTCTCTCCCCACATATAGCGGTTTTCCTCGTTACCCTCAAAGTAGCGTTCAAAGCCTGTTTCCCCACGCTCCGCCGCATAAGCGGCAGGGCGTAGGATGTGCTGTTTATTAAGATGTTTGCGGATTTTGGGGACTCCGTTGCCCGCAAGTGCAAGGTCAAATATCTCCCTTACCACATGGGCAACCTTATCATCTATCAGCAGGTGGTTATGGTCGGCAGGGTCTTTGATATACCCATAGGGTGCATACGTCCCCATGAATTTCCCCTGCTGAAACCTCGCTCGGTACGCCGATTTTATCTTGACCGACACATCGGCTGAATACATTTCGTTTAGGATGTTGCGGAATGGGGTGATGTCCATCGCCGATTTATTGAGCGTGTCCACGCCGTCATTGACCGCTATATACCTCACATTATGCTCTGGGAAAAAGACTTCCAGATATAATCCGCAGTCAAGGTAATTCCTCCCTAAACGTGATAAATCTTTCGTAATCACGCAGTTTATCCGTCCGTTTTCAATGTCCTTAATCATGTTCTGGAAACTCGGTCTTTGGAAATTCGTACCAGAATAACCGTCGTCCACATACGTTTTTGCCAAGTGCCAGCCCTGCTTTTTCACATAATCCGTGAGGATGGATTTCTGCGTGGCAATGCTCGCACTCTCGTTTTCCGTGCCATCGTCCTTTGACAAGCGGCAGTAAACGCCGACTTCATAAATCTTATTTTCCATTCTTATTCCTGCCATACTGTTAAACCTCCGTCTTTGTTCTACTCAATTTCATGTTCCATTGCGTACATTCTAAGCGGATAACCCGCCATTGTCGAAGGTGTCATTTTCTGCAATGCTTTTTCGGATGTCCTCGGAGATAATCGGGATAAACGCTTCGGCAACGGTCTGTGTGCCGACATATTCCCGACTGATAATTACCTGCACTTTTGCTTTTGGTACAATACGTTTCCTCTTTTTGTTCGCTGTTTTATCCTTGCCCATACTCAAATCTTCCTTTCCAGACAGGGCAGGGGAGCATATGAAAATACTCCCGCCCTACTAATCAGATACAATCAATCCCCACTCTTTACTTCTTTCTGCAATGCTTTAAGGAGTGCCGCCGCTTCATCAGCGGTCAACGTGATTCCCTTGCCGCACTTCTTACGGTTCGGGGAAAAGCTGCGGATGTCATACTTTGGCTCGTTCCCGTTCCATGAAATGAAATTGATTTCCTTTGTATAGCCGCTGTCACTTGCCGACAATACAGCGACTTCCTTTACAATCTCATACGGGATTTCTTTCATTTTCTACCTCAACTTTCTGTCTTATCTGGCTGTCTTTTTTCTTCCAGTGTCTTATATTTACCTCCCGAAAAGAAAAGATTAGCGGCTGTCCCTGCCCCGTTTCCTCTGTAATTCACGCTCCAAAAGTCTGATGATGGTATCCTCCATCTGCTTCGGCGTTGTGTTCTTCGGAAAATATTTTTTCAGCTTGCTCGTGTTGATTTTTAGAGTTTCTTTCTGGTTTCCCTTTTCCTCGGTCATAATGGAAAATATCATATCCATGTCAAGCCGCCCGCTCTGGCTTAGGCTTTTCATCCGCTGTGCCTGTGAGAGTGAGGGCGTTGCTTCTTCGCTCTCCATCGTGGCAAAGAGGTTTTCCTGCTCGTCTTTCTTCAAAAAGGACAGCTCCACCGCAGGCGTGAGGGCGATTTTCCCCTCGTCCACCATCTGCAAAATCGGCGGTATCAGTTCCGTCAATCGGATAAATCTCTGCACGGTCATCCTGCCAACGCCGAAGCCCTGCGCCACTTTATCGTCCGTCCGCAACTTCGTCCCAACTTGTGACGAGGTTAAATCCGTGCGGAAGCCCTGCCGCTTCATGGCTTCGGATTTCATCTTGTAGGCAAACGCCC
>OFGE01000884.1_pt1 | contig 30423 bp, 26 predicted proteins | sample 1521681 | NCBI WGS metagenome assembly OFGE01 (sample SAMEA3504093, study PRJEB24116) | mouse gut metagenome | biome: mouse gut; feature: mouse-associated habitat; material: faeces | place: Denmark | collected 2011
GGCGCTAGCGATGGCGGTGGCTCCATCCGAATTCCCGCCTCTTTTAGTGGCTTAATTGGCTTAAAACCTAGCCGTGGCTCCATGCCTGTCGGCCCTGAAGGCTGGCGAGGCTGGCAAGGTGCCTCGATTGACTTTGCGTTGACTATTTCTATGAGAGACACCAAAGCGTTATTCTATGGCCTACGTGGTAGCCACAGTGGCGCCCCCTACCAAGCGCCCTTGGCAGAATGGCAAACACACCCTAAAAAACAACGGCTAAAAATTGCTCTGTGTACCGCTTCGCCTATCGGCTCACTGATTTCGCCAGAAGCAACACTAGCGGCGAAACAAGCGGCTGATTTTCTGGCAGCCGCTGGCCATGAAATCATTGAAATTCCTTATCCAGTCGATGGTGCAGCGCTGATTCGCTCCTATTATCAAATGAACGGCGCAGAAACTACAGCGATGATGAACAGCATTCAACAGGGGCTCGGGCGCCCAATTCGTAAAGAAGAAATCGAGCCTTTTTCATGGACCATGCATCAATTTGGCCAAAAGATTCCAGCAGCCACCTATGTTCATTCATTGCAGTTGTGGGATCAAGCAGCAGTAACGATGGAAGAACTTTTTCAAAAATTTGATCTGTTTTTATCACCAACAACGGCTTTTTCAGCACCAAAAATTAACGAAGATTTGCAAAGTGAGCACATTCGTCAACGAATGGAGCAAGCAGCAGAATTAACAGAAGCAGAGCTAGCTGAATTAATCTATGATTATTTTGATAAAAGTTTACAGCTAACACCGTATACTCAACTAGCGAACTTGACAGGACAACCAGCCATCAGCTTGCCCACACATGTTACGGCAACGGGGTTACCCTTAGGTATTCAATTGCTGGCTGCTCGTGGACGTGAAGATCTCTTATTCCAAGTAGGCGAACAGTTTGAGCAAGAAGGCAAATTTAAATTACCAGAAAGTTACCGCTAAATAGGGTGTTATTGTGACCAAATTTCAGATAAAATAGACACAAGACAAAAAACTGAGGTGGAAAAATGCTGTACGTAGTGAGACATGGTGAAACAGATTATAATGTGGCCCGTAGAATTTGTGGTCATGCGGAAGCGCAATTGACCGAAAAAGGATATCAACAAGCGGAATTGGTAGCTGAAAAAATTGCCAAACAAGGAATTCAAATCGACCGTTTACTGGCGTCCCCTTTAAAACGGGCGCAAGAAACAGCACGTAAAATTGCGGAACGAAATCAATTGACGATTGAAACAGAACCTCGTTTAATTGAGATGAATTTTGGCATTTATGATGGTGAACCGATTGAAACAACGGCTTTCCAAGAAAATCGTTCTGAGATTTCCTTGCCATTTCCAGAAGGGGAATCGGTCCTAGATGTTGCGGGTCGAATTTATCCCTTGATTGAGGAAGCCTTGGCTTCAGAGGAAACTTACCTATTTGTTTGCCACAATGCGGTTATGCGAGTCATTGATAACTACTTCAATGGTAAAAAAATCCAAGATTTCTTGGACTTTCATTGTGAAAATACACAACTTGTACAATACGGAGAATAAAAATCAAGTCTTTAATCTTTTGGTTAAAGACTTGATTTTTTTTATGGTAAATAAGAAACGCTTCCGTTTTAATGTATAATAAATTAACTTTTGGATCAAAAAAGAAATGGGGAAAAGACTATGAGAATTGATAATATTCATCAAGCGTTAAAACAGTTTCACGTACAAAATCCAAGTAGCAAAGAAACCTTGTTGCCCGCAACGGCTTCGCAATTAAGTCAGACCTCTGGCTATACCCGAACCGCTGTTAGTGAAGAGCTTTCAGAATTAGTGAGAAAAGACCAAGTCGTTAAAGTTAAATCTAGACCAGTGTTATTTTTTGATAAAAACTACTTAGAGGAACAGTTTCCTTTTTTTAAAAGTAGCACGTGCTACGATTCCCTCGCTTCGCTGCAAGAGGACATTTATCAACAGACAGAACAGATACATAAGAAAAAGCAGCTACTGAAAATGAATCCATTTGCGAACGTAATTGGTTTTGATGGGAGCTTAGCAGACGCCATCAAGAAGTTGAAAGCCGCTATTTTATATCCGCCTAATGGCTTGAATATTTTACTTACTGGAGAATCTGGGGTGGGGAAAACCTTAATTGCAGAACAATTACACCAATTTTATCAAGTTAAAATGAACCAAGAAGTTCCGTTTATTTATTTTAATTGTGCAGAATATTTTAACAATCCAGAATTATTAACTTCGCATCTGTTTGGCTATAAAAAAGGCAGTTTCACTGGGGCCGTCAATGACCAAAAAGGTTTAGTGGAGTTGGCAGATGGCGGTTTTTTATTTTTAGATGAAGTCCATCGATTAACGAGCGAAGGCCAAGAAAAATTGTTTACAGTTTTGGATAAAGGGTATTTTACACGGATGGGCGAAGCCGAAAAACAAAGAAATGTATCGATAAAATTTATTTTTGCAACAACCGAAGCAGTCAATCAACATTTTTTGAAAACGTTTTTAAGAAGGATCCCTGTGACATTAGCCATTCCAGCTTTAGCCGAGCGCTCTTTGAAAGAAAAAATTCAATTGATTTTGTCCTTTTTCTTAGAAGAAAGTCAACGGATTCAAAAGAATATCCATATTCGTTATGAGGCGTTGAAACAATTAACGTTTACTCATTTTGAAGCCAACGTTGGCGAATTGAAAGCGGCGATTCAATTTATGAGCGCACAAGCCTATTTAGAAGTATTCGATCAATTAACGAAAACTATTTGCATTGAAGCAAACGTGGGGACAGTCAAAGAGCAACCTGATGTAGAAAGTCTGCTGGCTTTTAATGAGTGGATACCTAACGATGGCCTCACGATTCAATACAACCATTTTTATTTAAGCAGTCAAGAGTTACTCAAATCGGAAAGTCTGAAAAATGATCGTTTTTATAATTTTCTATTGAAAGAATATGCGGATTTGAAAAAATTAACTCTTTCGACAGAGGATGCGCTAGCAATCATGCAAAACAAAGTCGAGCAACTTTATGATATGGATATTTTTGCTCAAGAACCGCTAGCCATAGAGGCCATTGACGAAACATTGCAGCCAAAAATTCAAGAAGCCATTGTCTTTTTTGAACAATTAATCCAAGAAAAATTGACAGAGGATTTCCAGAATATTTTAATTGTCCACCTTTATTCTGCTGTTTTTTATTCTGCACAAATGAATGAAACATTTTATTCAGATACCAAAAATATCTATTCTGGCAAAGTAACCCAGTATCAAGCTGCTAAGACCATGGTGGACTTTTTACAAACATTGTTTGGGATTTCTTTTGCTGATACGGAAATCCTCTTTTTTGATCTATTTATTCGTAAAGTCACAGCTAAAAAAAGAGCGCACTCAGTTGAAGAAAACTGTGGCGTTATCGTCGTTGCACATGGTGCGGCGACGGCCAGCAGTATGGTTGAGTACACCAACCTTCTGTTCTCAACAACGGTCATGCGTGCAGTTGATATGCCGATTAATCAATCAGTGGAAGAAACATTAGAAAAAGTCCGTGCAATTGTAAAGCAAAATCAGTATAAAAAAATTATTTTAATGGTGGACATCGGTTCCCTGGTTTACTTTGGTAATGCTATCAGTCAAACGTTTCAAATGGAAGTGCTGCTAATTAGCAATATCAATCTCTTAACATTGCTAGAAGTGGCCCGAGAAGTCATTTATGAATCGACGGCGTTTGAGTATCTATTACCAGTCTTAAAAGAAAAAAATCATCGCGCCTTGATTTGCAGTAAAGGTCGCTTCAACGAGGCAAAAGTTCTCATTATTTCCTGTCTAACTGGCATGGGGACTGCTATTAAAATTGAACAGTTGTTACTAAAAACTTTTCCTAATGAATTACTAACGAATGTACGCATCATTACTTTAGAGAAAAGAGAAGTAGAAGACATTGATCGTTTGCATTCTTTTGTTCGGAAAGAAGAGAAAATCGTTGGCATCATTGGCACCGTAAAGACAGAAGTGCCAGATATTCCGTTTATTTCTTTACAAGATTTACTATCGAAGCGGGGCATTCAGCTAGTTTTTGAATTATTAGGCCATCATTTAGAAGAAAAACAAAACCAAGAGTTACTAAAGAAAGTTTCAGCTAAATACATTCAAGGATTATCAATCGAAGCTATTACAGACTTACTAACGGTTTTGAATCCTACAACCATTTCAATCGAATTAGCTAAGATTTATTCAGACATTTGCTTGCAAACCAAAATAAAAAGTGACGAAAAGATTTTACTTCGTTTTATCATTCATTGTGCCTGTATGTTAGAACGGCAATTATTGAATCCAGAATATGACCCGACAGCTTATGAAGTGTCATACCGAGAGTTGCCAGAAGCAGTATCTGTCATAAAAATGGCGTTTCGACCGCTTGAAGTGTCCTATAATTTGTTGATTCCACCTTTGGAAGTGCGCTATATTTATGAATTGCTCTTTGAAAAGGCTTAATTCAAACGGAAATGAAAGTTGGCACACTTATTGCTTTTAATAAAATGATTAATTAGCAAAGGAGTTTGTTTATGGAAAATGAACCAATTTTACTTTTAACACACAATGGTTGGGGCTTGGAATTAGTCAAAAGCGTCCAGATGATTGTTGGAGAAGTTACAAATGTACATGAAGTTGCATTACAAGCAGAGGATTCACTGGGGGATTATTTAGAACGAGTCACAGAAAAAATTGACCAATTAACGTGGCACAACCAGTTGCTAATTTTAACAGATGTTAAAGGTGGCACACCTAGTAATGTTGCATTACGTTTATCAAAAGATTATGACCTCCTGATTGTGTCCGGATTATGTACATCGTTATTATTAGAATCCGTCATGAAACAAAGTGGTCCTGGATTTCGTTTACAAGATGCAGAGATGATTCAACAAGCAGCAGTAGACAGTTGTCAAATTTTAGAAATTCCAAAATAAGAAAGTACAGGTGAACAGAATGTCAAAAATCGTATTAACAAGAGTCGATAGCCGTTTAATCCATGGACAAGTAGTGACTAAATGGTTACAACAATCAGGTGCAAATGAAATTTTGGTAGTGAGTGATGAACTAGAGCAAGATGAATTTTTACAAAGTATTTATTTAATGGCGGCGCCTCCAGGGGTTTCTGTAGTAATTAAAGGGATTGAAAGTGCCAAAGAATATTGGGAATCGCAAGAAAAGGAAGAGAAAAAGGTGTTATTTTTAGTGCCAGATTTAACGACCTTAAAAGCGATGGTGGACCAAGAAATTATTAAAGAGGAGATTCAAGTTGGTGGCTTAGGTGGCGGACCAAATCGGAAAAATGTTTTAAAAAATATCAATTTATCTGAAGAAGATGTTGCAATTTTGACTGAACTTTTAACGAAGGGCATCCATGTTTTCTTCCAAGCGATTCCCGAAGAAAATCCCCTACCAATTCAAAAATTAATTGAAAAATATCAATCACTATAATCAGAGAAAAAGGAGAGAATCATATGGGCGTTTTAGGTGTTTCAATTATTATGGGACTTTATTATTGGTTTGCACGTTTGCGTTTTGGGTACACATTTTCAGGCATGCTGTCTCAGCCATTAGGCGCAGCGTTGGTGGCTGGTTTAGCAACAGGAAAACTTAGTGAAGCAATGGTTGTGGGGGCGGGGATTCAACTTGTTTATCTCGGAGTCACCTCCACACCGGGCGGCAATGTGCCTAGTGATCCGGCTTTAGCTTCAGCAATCGCGATTCCGATTGCTTTAGGTGTGGGAATGAATGCCGAGGCGGCTGTTGCACTAGCTGTTCCTTTTGGTGTGTTAGGCGTCTTTATGGATCAATTACGGCGCACCATCAATGCGACGTGGGTGCATATGGCTGATAAATATGCGGAAGAGTTAAATTATGGGGGGATTTACCGAGCTGCGTTTGTTTATCCAGCTTTAGCGGGATTTTTAATTCGCTTTCCGTTGGTTTTTGCGGCGAACTTTTTTGGTCAATCTGTGGTGAATAAAGTCTTAGAAGTTATCCCAGCATGGTTGATGCACGGCTTTGAAGTAATGGGTGGTATTTTACCAGCGTTAGGCTTCGCCTTAACAATTATGGTAATTGGCAAGAAAAATTTGATTCCTTATTTTTTAATTGGTTTTGTTGCAGTAGTATATTTTGGCGCAGAAGTTATGGCCGTCGCTATTTTAGGAATCTGTATTGCCTTTTTAGTTAGAAACAAGGCATTGAGTGAGGAGGCAGCATAATGGAACAAATGACACAAGCAAATGAACAACAATTGGAACAGAAAAAAATTACTAAAAAAGAATTATCCAAAGCCTTTTGGATTTATCAACTAGGCTGTGAATTATCAAATTCTTATGAACGTCTCCAAAGTTTAGTTTTTTGTGCATCGATGATTCCTGCAATTAAAAAACTTTACGCAGACGATGAAGAACAACAAAGAGAAGCTCTGAAACGTCATTTGAATTTTTTTAATACTGAAGGAACAGTAGGGGCTTCCATTCAAGGGATTGCAATTGCTATGGAGGAAGAAAAATCCAATGGCGCAGCGATCTCTGATACGGCGATCACATCGATTAAAACTGGGCTGATGGGTCCACTGGCTGGGATTGGCGATTCGATTATTTGGGCAGCATTAATGCCGTTAATCATTTCCATTTTTATTCCAATGGCTAAAGGAGGTAACGTGATTGGAAGTATCGGTCCGTTGGTTCTGTACACAGCCATTACATTATACATCAGTTGGACGTTAGTGAATAAGTCCTATACATTAGGGCGTAATTCAATCTTAAGTTTGTTAAAAGACGGCAAAATTAAGCAAGTCATTTATTCAGCAAATGTTTTAGGAATGATGATGATGGGCGCTTTAAGTGCGAGTTATGTTAAAATTGCTAGCCCGATGACGTTTAAAGTTACTGGCGGTGCCACGATTGTTTTACAAGATATCCTAGATCAAATTATGAAAGGGTTACTTCCTTTAGCAGCAGTCATGGCTATTTATTTCTTCATGGTAAAAAAAGGCCCACGTTACGGTATCATTATCGGCACGATTGTCTTGGTTAGTTTGGTCACTTCATTCTTTGGTTTGTTATAAAGGAGAAAATAATGAATAGTTACGAAAAATTCCACTTAAAAGAAGTCATTAATGCTTCTGGCAAAATGACCATTCTAGGTGTCTCCAAAGTTTCGGAGGCAGTCCTAGCAGCTCAACGATTCGGCGGCGAACATTTCTTTGAAATGAGTGAACTTAGTGTGCAAACAGGGGCCTTTTTAGCCAACTTGTTGAAGGTAGAAGATGCCCAAATCGTTTCCTCGGCTTCGGCGGGGATTGCCCAATCGGTGGCTGCCTTGATTGGAAAAGGCAGCTTGTACCACGCGTATCATCCCTATACAGAAAAAATCGAACAGCGGGAGATTGTTTTACCTAAAGGGCACAACGTGGACTACGGCACGCCTGTAGAAGTCATGGTAGCGCAAGGTGGCGGCCAAGTGGTGGAAGCTGGCTACGCCAACATGTGCAGTCCAGAACACGTGGAAATGATGATTTCTGAAAAAACAGCGGCCATTCTATACATCAAAAGCCACCATACCGTGCAAAAAAGTATGCTGACGGTGGCCGAAGCGGCCAAAGTGGCGCAACGCCACAAGGTGCCGCTAATTGTTGACGCGGCAGCAGAAGAAGATCTTTTCAAATACACTGAAGCAGGCGCTGATTTGGTGATTTACAGCGGCGCCAAAGCAATTGAAGGGCCAAGTGCCGGTTTAGTGGTCGGGAAAAAAGAATACATTGACTGGGTGCGCCTACAAGGCAAAGGCATTGGTCGAGCAATGAAAATTGGCAAAGACAATATCTTGGGCTTTACGCAAGCAGTGGAAGAATACTTGGCACATGGCAGTGAATCAGGGGCTTCGATGCAAGAGCGCTTAAAACCGTTTGTTGAAGCCATCAACAACTTATCAGATTTAACCGCCAAAATCGTCCAAGATGGCGCTGGCCGAGACATTTATCGCGCCAGTGTCAAAGTGGACGGCAGAAAAACCGCTAAGGAAGTCATCCAAGCATTAAAAGCAGAAAGTCCAGCCATTTATACGCGAGAATATCAAGCCAACAATGGCATCATTGAATTTGACATTCGTTCTGTCAATCAAGAAGAAATGAACAAAATCGTGCAACGATTACAAGAAATTATGGACACAAAGGAGAAATAAGTCATGTCATTAAAACCTAATTATTTAGAAGAACGCATTTGTTTAAACGTCTTAGCCAATTCAGTAGAAAATGCCCAAGCCTGTTATGAAGCAGCAGAAGGGCATGTTGTGTTAGGCGTCCTTTCAAAAAACTATGAAACCGATGAAGCAGCTATTGACGACATGAAAAAATACCAAGCAGCAACCAACAACGCTTTATCTGTCGGCTTAGGGGCTGGCGATCCTAATCAAAGTCAAATGGTGGCTCGCTTATCAGAAGTTCTACAACCGCAACACGTGAACCAAGTTTTCACAGGTGTCGGCGCTTCGCGGGCCTTACTTCGTCAAGACGAAACAGTGATTAATGGCTTGGTTTCACCCACAGGCAAAGTTGGCTATGTTAACATTGCGACAGGTCCGTTAAGCTCGGGTGCGCCAGCGGCGGAAGTACCTATCGAAACCGCCATCAAATTGTTGAAAGACATGGGGGGTAGTTCCATTAAATATTTCCCGATGAAAGGCTTGGCTCACAAAGAAGAATACCAAGCAGTAGCAGCAGCTTGTGCCAAGTATGACTTTTATTTAGAGCCAACAGGAGGCATTGATTTAGAAAACTTTGAAGAAATTGTTCAGATTGCGGTGGATGCCGGCGTTAAAAAAATCATTCCTCATGTCTACAGCTCAATTATCGATCAAGAAACAGGGGACACTAGAACAGAAGACGTGAAAACGTTACTAACCATGATGAAAAAGACATTGAATAAGTAAAGGGCCAATCTTTAGTTGACTTTCTCCACCAGATTTGCTACTCTCAAGTGGAGAATAAATAAAAACCAACAAATGAATGTGGGGTATTTTGGTGAGTGTCGTAGGTATCTAATTGATAAGTTGAATAACCAGTGAACCAAGCAAGGTTTATTTGGTGTGCTTAGAAAGTGATACCTGTCAGTCATCTCAATTACTAAATACCTCCTTTAAAAGAGGTTTCTTTAGTAACCTTTATCCAATGATAAAGAGGACAGCGGTAGAACGCTGTCCTCTTTTTTCTGTAGAAACTGGTTTTTATTTAAAGGCGCCAGGTATTCTTTTCGTGATAGAAAGGAAGAAAAAACAAATGAATCATGAAACCATTCAAAAATTACAATTTACAACAATTCTTAAAGAAGTTCAAACACGTGCGATTGGCGAGTATAGTAAAGAACGGTTGGCGAAAATGGTCCCTGCAACACGTTTAGAAACAGTGCAGTCCCGCTTAACGGAAACAACCGAGGCCCGCTTAATTATTGATAGCGGACAACACGTCCCTTTCATGGGCTTGAGCCAAATTACCCGCTTGCTTCAACAAGTGAAAAAAGGCTTAATCCTTACACCAAACGAATTGATTGAGGTCGCTGACTTTTTAAGAAGTAGTCAGCGAATCCAGAAGTTTTTTGAAAAAAATCAATACCAAACACCACGCCTATTTAGTTACAGCCAGCACTTAGCTGATTTCAGAGCAATTGAAGAACAAATTTATACGAAAATCCATAATCAAAAAGTTGCCACCGATGCTTCTCGACAACTTCGGAAAATCCGGCGTCAAATCAATGAATGCCAACAAGAAATTGAAACAAAAGTCACCAAATTTTTACGTAATAAAAATAATCAACTGTATATTCAAGAAAATATGATGGTGAAAAAAGGGGAACATTACACGGTACCAATCAAAGCTAGCTATAAAAATAAGGTTTCAGGCACAATCATTGAGCAATCCAATAAAGGACAAACGGTCTTCATTGAACCTGTAGCAATTAGTAAATTAAATGAACAATTGACACTCTTAAAAGCGGAAGAAACAGCGGAAGAATATCAAATTTTGGCAGAACTAACAGGGTTAATCAATGAGCAAGAACGACTAGTCGATCAAGCCGTCGATACAATGACCACCTTAGATATTATTTTTGCACGAGGAAAGTATAGTCGCGAAATTGGTGGGATTACGCCAAAAGTAAACAAAGAAGAACGCTTGCGCATTGTTCAAGGAAAACACCCTCTTTTATTAGAACACGCAGTACCATTGACGTTTTCTTTAGGAGCAGAGTATCGAGGACTTGTCATTACAGGTGCCAATGCTGGTGGTAAAACGGTTGTCTTGAAAACAGTTGGCTTATTGACTGTCATGACACAATTTGGGTTGCAAATTCCAGCACAAGCAGGCACAGAGATTCCAGTATTAGATGAAATTTTTGTCGATATTGGTGATCAGCAAAATCTGGAAAATGCGTTAAGCACTTTTTCTGGGCACATGAAAAATATTGCGGAAATGTTGCGTAATGTTAAGCGACACACGCTTGTTTTATTAGATGAAATTGGCAGTGGTACCGAGCCGAACGAAGGAGCTGGCTTAGCGATTGCTATCATGGAAACGATGTATCAAAAGGGAGCCTTGGTAGTTGCAACGACCCATTATGGTGAAATTAAACGTTTTGCCCAAGAGCATGACGATTTTGTGCCCGCCGCAATGGCCTTCGATCGTGAAACATTAACGCCCAAATATCAATTGAAAATTGGTGAAGTTGGCGATAGTCAGGCGCTTTGGATTGCACGTAAAATGAAGATGGAGCCACAGCTCATTGAAAAGGCGGCTCATTATATTCAGCGGAAAGAATACCCTACTAATCGAAGTCTATTTAAACCCCTGAAAGCAAAAGAAACGACCTTTGCCACGTTTGTAGAAGAAACACACCGTTATCAAAAAGGTGATCGTGTCCTATTGACAGAAACACAACAAATTGGGTTGGTTTTTACAGATGAGGGTGAACAAGAAATCCAAGTATTTGTGAATGATAAAATTGAAAATGTACCACGAAGACGGTTGAAATTACAAGCGAAAGCACAAGATCTATATCCGCAAGACTATGATTTAGAAAGTTTATTTACAGATTTCCATGAACGAAAGAAACTCAAAGATATTGAACGCGGCTCAAAAAAAGCGCAGAAACAATTACGCAAAGAGGCCGAAAAAAGAGCAGCAAGACGCGATAAATAAGGAACTTAACAGAAGCAATACAACAACTTAACACTTTGTTTACTTGTTATTTATCAGAAATCAACTAAGACTTGTTATAGTCAATGTATGGGTAGATATGAAGGAGGAAACAAGGAAATGAAGAAAAGAGCTTTGCTAGGGGTTACCTTATTAACATTCACAACATTAGCGGGTTGTACAAATTTATCTGAACAGAAAAGCGGCGAAAAACAAACAGAGGTTGCTGAAGCGAAGGCAACTGAATCTGAAAAAGCATCAGTAAAAAATGTTATTTTTATGATTGGAGATGGCATGGGGAATCCGTATACAACGGGCTATCGCTATTTCAAAGCCAATCACTCAGACAAGCGTGTTCCCCAAACAGCTTTTGATACCTATTTGGTCGGACAGCAAGCCACTTATCCAGAAGATGAAGAAGAGAATGTCACCGATTCAGCTTCCGCAGCGACAGCGATGGCTGCCGGAGTGAAAACCTATAATAATGCTATTGCACTCGATAATGACAAGTCCAAAACAGAAACAGTGCTCGAACGTGCGAAAAAAGTGGGGAAATCAACGGGTCTTGTAGCAACATCTGAAATAACACATGCAACCCCTGCTGCATATGGCGCACATAATGTTTCACGCAAAAATATGGCAGAAATCGCCGATGACTATTTTGATGATCAAATCGACGGACAACACAAAGTCGATGTGTTACTTGGCGGCGGCTCCGAATTATTTGCCCGGAAAGATCGTGATTTAGTCAAAGAATTTTCCCAAGCGGGTTATGGTCATGTCACAGACAAAAAGTCGTTAAATGAGAACCAAGACGACAAAATTTTAGGCTTGTTTGCACCAGGCGGGCTACCTAAAATGATTGACCGAACGGAAGAAGTCCCTTCATTAGCTGATATGACAGAAGCGGCTCTTCAACGGTTAGATAAAAATGAAAAAGGTTTCTTTTTAATGGTTGAAGGTAGTCAAATTGATTGGGCCGGGCATAGCAATGATATTGTTGGCGCGATGAGCGAAATGCAAGACTTCGAAGCGGCGTTTGAAAAGGCCATCGATTTTGCCAAAAAAGATGGTGAAACATTGGTGGTTACAACTGCAGATCATTCAACAGGGGGCTTGTCTTTAGGCAAAGGAGATCAATACAACTGGTTGACGGAGCCTTTACATGCGGCAAAACGCACGCCTGATTTTATGGCAGAAGAAATTATTAAAAATGGTAATGTGGAAAAAACAGTGACTGAGTATATTGATTTTCAATTAAGTGAGGCTGAATTGAAAGCAGTGAAAACAGCGGCGGAGTCAAAAGATGTTGAAAAAATCGCTCAGGCATTAAGAAAGATTTTTGATGAACGTTCGAATACTGGTTGGACTACAGGCGGACACACAGGAGAAGATGTAAATGTCTATGCTTATGGCCCACAAGCAGAAGCTTTTTCAGGACAAATTGATAATACAGACCAAGCGAAGATTATTTTTGGCTTAGTAGATGGCACCGGGCAAAAAGCTGAGATTAAAGATAAAGGTATTGGTAAATAACAAAATGAAGAAAAAGCAGAGCGTATAGAAGCTCTGCTTTTTCTTCATTGAAGGCATAAAAATTTTATCTCTGTTATAATGAAGGTAACCAGATAAAAGTGAGGTCAAATAATGAAAAAAATGCATGTTGAAAGTGAATTTGCACCGTTGCGTTCAGTTGTTTTAGCACAATCGCAATTTTGTTTACCAGATAAATTTGATGAAGCGGATACGACTTTTTTAACAGAGGAAAATGCCCGTTTAACACAGAATAATGAAGGGCGTGATTTAGCAGACTTTGCACCAGAACAACAAGTGCGTTGGGAAAAAGAAAAAGAAGTCATGCAAGGAGTATTAGAATCTTATGGCGTAGAAGTATTTCGTCCACGTTTATTGACAACCTATGAAAAAGAACATGGCAAGGAATTGGGCGTAGGATATAGTAACTTCTTTTCACGAGACCCTTTTTTTACAATTGGCAATCTCTTAATAGAAGGAAACTTAAGATTTCAACACCGTCGACAAGAAATTTTACCAATTCGTCCGATTATTCAGCAGTGGACACAAGAAGCAGAAGGCTATTATTTTGCTGCGCCACAACCTGACATTTCTGAAGGGGCTTTAAGTGAAGCAGGTCCCTTTATTGAAGGCGGCGATGTTTTAGTTCTAGGAAAAACAATTTTTGTGGGCTACTCTGGCTTGGCAAGTAACCTAGCAGGAATTCAGTGGTTAGCCAATATGATTGGTCATTTTGGTTATGAAGTGGTGCCGGTTCGGTTACATCCGCATATTCTCCACTTAGATTGTGCGTTAAGCTTGTTGAGAGAAGGCTTGATGATTGTTTGTGAAGAGGCCTTTTTGGATGGACTTCCTGCGCAGTTAGCCAACTGGGAAAAAATTCACGTTACTTTGCAAGAAGCAGCGTATTTAGTGACAAATGGTCTACCGCTTAACGAAGAAACGTATATAACGGACCAATCGTTTACAACCTTAATTCCTCAAATAGAAGCAAAAGGTATCAAAGTTGAGGCAATTGATTACCATGTTTCTAGAATGTTAGGTGGTTCTTTCCGTTGTACAACGCAAGCGTTGATTAGAGAATAGTCAGCGAGTGATTATCAATTTTCGTAAGAAAAAATGTACGTTTTGTCTATGAAAACGATATAATTTTAGTTTTCACTATTTTTTTTAAAAATATTGAGGAAATTTTGATTTAATAAATGCGAGAAAACGTCAAAATGTTAGTGTTTGTTACTAATATTTTGACGTTTTCTCGCTGTTTTTTTATAAAATTACCACTTTATATATGAAAAAAAACGATATCTTTTTTGAAAATTACGTTTTCAAAGACACAAAAAGTCGTTGGAACCTTGCTGTTATAGTAAATTCGTTTTTTTTGCATGAGGTGTTTAAAATTTGAAATCACAAGCAGTCTTTTTTTCGCTATACTTAGTTTACGTTCTACTGAGATAGAAAAGTTTTTCACTTTTTTATTCATTAATTAACCAAGATATAAAGGAGAGAGTAAAATGAAGAAAAAAACATTGGTAACTTTATTTGCAGGAACAGCTATTTTAGGGGCAAGCATCGCTCCTGCAGCAGCGCATGCAACAACGACTGGTACAACACCAGCAAACGTAGAGATGACAAGTGGTTCATTACCAGGCGGTACGGGTGATGGAGATGACGGAAGCACACAAGAGCCAGGACCAGGTACGAATACTAACTTTGATTTGTTATATGTTCCAACAGAATTCAAATTTGCTTCGACAGAAGTTAGTTCTGATTTATCAGCGATTTCGTTAGATGCGACAGGTACCCAAACAAAACGTTATGGTGTCGGGGATGTTCGTGGAACACAAGCGGGTTGGTCAGTTACTGCAGGCGTTGCTGAAATGAAAAACGGTACTGCTACGTTAGAAGGTTCAATTACCTTTGCACAAACAGGAGCGGTAGCGAAATATGATGAAACAACAACAAAATACTCACGTGATGTGGCTGCCTTTGCAGCAGATCCAGGAAGTCCTGAATTTGCTGGAACAACTATTCCAGTAGGTGGAGCAGCTGTATCAATTGCTACAGCAGCAGTTGGTAAAGGTCAAGGTACATGGGATTCTGAATTATCAAATGTAAAATTAAACATTACAACACCTAGTTCACAAATTACAAATGGTGCGTATACAGGTAACGTAACTTGGACATTAGTGGCTGCGCCATAAACAGTTACTAACGAGAATACTGCATTACTAGAAAAGGAGCTGCGCAGTGGTGCACGGCTCCTTTTCGATACATAGGAGGAACAAATAATGAAGACAATGCGCTGGCTAATCGTCACAGTTTTTATTTGTGTGATGGCATTAAGCATCCCTTCTGCTGTACAAGCAGAAGAAGCGGATGACAACATGAATACAAAATTTACAGTTAAACCCAATATTCCTGAGAATCAAGCGAAAAATACGCAATCCTACTACGATCTCATTGTAAAACCAGGACAGAAACAAGAAGTCGAATTATCATTAATTAATAAAACAGATGAAGAATTGACGATTGATTTAAATTTGGCGAATGCTGTGACGAATGACAATGGTTTAATTGTGTACAATGATTTCGAGAAAAAACCAGATTCAAGTTTAAAAGTACCCTTGACAACATTAATTAAATTACCTGAGGAACATGTAAAAGTTCCCGCTAAGAAAACCGTAACAGCCAAAATGACTGTCGAAATTCCAGCGAATGGTTTCCAAGGATTAGTTTTGGGTGGTGTTTATGCTTCGCTTGCAGAAGATGAAAAGGAAGAAAAAGGAAAATCAACGGGTTTAACCAGTCGATATGGATTTAATGTAGCAATTGCTTTACGAATGTCAGAAGATACACCGATGTATCTAGCAGAGACTCTTCAATTAGTTAAATTAGTTCCGACCATTGCTTTAGGAAATAAATCGGTCCAAGCGGTTATTCAGAATCCGACATCCGCTATTTTTCCTGAAGTACGTTTAGAAGGAAAAGTAACGAAAAAAGGCGAAACGAAAGAATATGCCAAACGGATTTTACCAAGTGTTCGTTTTGCGCCAAATTCGACGATGAACTTCCATTTAGATTTCGGGAAAGAAGATGTTCGTCCAGGAACCTATATTTTTGAAGGAAAAGCGGTCTTGAAAGAAGATGAACAACAAGTGTGGCCGTTTAAGCAAGAATTTACCATCAGTAGTCAAGAAGCCAAAAAATTAAATAAAGAAGCAGTAGTGAAATTGGTCCTACCGACTTGGTGGAATCAAGCTTTTTATGGCTTGTTAGCTGCAACAATTGTGAGTCTAATTCTAGCTATTTGGCGTTTTACGCAACAGAAAGCAACACTGAAACAACAAGCCTATTTACAACAAGAAAAACAGGCAGCCTTGAAAAATAGACAAGGAGCACGCTATGATGATAATGAAAAGTAAAGGGTCACTTCTGGTGACGTTGGGAATACTTTTAACCGTTGGCATTGCGAGTCTAATTGTTTTTTCTGAAAGTTTTGCAGAAGAAGTAGGGCAAACGAATATCGGTGTAACGTTCTATGGAGGGAAAGAGCCACTAAAAACGGAAGGTGTCATTAAGCAAACAGAGCAACCAGTCACTGATAAAGATAAAAAAACGTCACAACAACAAGACAAAGTGAGCAGAAAAACCACTGCTAAAACGAATCCGACTAATGCACAGACGTCATTACCAAGGACAGGTGAACGAAATAGCACGTGGCTTTACAGCCTTGGTATTGCATGTTTACTCGTAGTGCTAACAAGTTTCTATTATTTGAATAAAAAAAGGAAAAAGGAAAAATAATGTGCTGTTTTTATAAACAGAGTCAATTGTAGAAGGAGGAATATAGATGGAGATTACGATGTGGATTTGGATTTGTGCTGGCTTGGCCGTCCTTTGTTTTGCTTTATTTTTACTGTTCTTAGTAAATAGCATGAATTTTGTTCATCAAGCAAAGCCTAAGCAGTCTTTAGTAAAACAATCAATGTTTAGTTGGCTGCTTCTGGTGATGTGTGGTGGCTGGGTAGCAATAGCTGAATATCGCATTACAAACACAATTAACATAAAGAAAACCCGTTGTAAGTTTTTAAGAAACTTGCAACGGGTTTTTGTTAACTTTAAAATAAAGAACGGTACAATTTATCAAAAAAGTACAGTAGACATTTGTACCCAACTTAGATAGAAAATAAAGCGCTATCATTATATGATGATTACAGGAGGAGGACACAGCTGTGAATTATAAAATAAGTTATCTCCTTGACGAGTATGCAGGGCAAAAAATTGCGCTCTCTTTGGCTCAACAAATAACCGATCTTTCGCAACGAGAATTAGTGACACAACTTTCGACAATAGGCGGAGCAGTTCAACAGAATACCGTTAGCATTCCAAACCTTTCCGCAAATGAATGGGGAAAACAACTTTTTCAACAACGTCAAGTGATTTATAGCGAAACAGAAAGACAAGCACTTATTTTTTTACTCACTTATTCAGAAATCGAAGAACTATCGGTGTATCATTACCAAAATTTTTTAGATGTTTCGAAAGGTACTATTTTAGCGGACATCAAAAAAGTACGACACCAACTAGCAACTGAAAACATTGCTTTATCCTACGAACGAAAACGAGGGTTTTACCTAGAAGGAGATGAATTTCGGATTCGTCGTTTCGGGAAAAATTGGCTTGCCCGCCTCTTACAACAAAAGTCGGGCACCTTTGCTTTATTTTGCTGGCTCAGTCAGCATCAAATGAGCCAATACGCAAAAATGCGTGACGGCATTCAATTAGCCGTCCAGGAAGCACAGCTTCAACTGGTACCCAGCAGATTGGATGAAATTAGTTACTTTCTTGCTTTCTCTCAAAAAAGATTAGGCAAATATAAAACAGTCGTCTGGCCTGAGAACCAGTTAATTCAGTCCTTACGCGCTTATCCCGTCAGTCGTCGTATTTTAAGTGATTTAGTTGGGCCAGTGGCGAATGTAGAAACTGAGAGTCTTTTTTTCACGATTTGTTTAATGACAGCCTTGCAAGGAGAATTGCGAGATACGAAGTTAGAGTTTTTATTAGATATTTCTGGTGAAATTATTCGGAAAATGGAATTGTTGGCCGTTGTTCAATTTGAACAGCCTCGTGAATTGCTCATGAATGTGTATTATCATCTGGTTCCTGCCTATTTTCGGATTAGCTATGGCTTTTACTTGCCGAATGTTTTAATCAAGGATATTCGACAATCGTATCGGTCGCTTTATCATCTTTGTGAACAAGCGTTAGCTCCTTTAGAAAAATTAACGAAACGGTCAATCCCGTCAGAGGAAATCGGTTTTTTTACCATATTATTTGGTGGAGAAATTTTCGGCCAAAAAAATGAGCAGCGGCAAGAAAAGCTAAAAGCGCTAATTGTTTGTCCCAGTGGCATCAGTTCTTCGTTGATTTTGCAATCGGAATTGCGTCGGCTATTTCCAATGATTGAATTTAAAGAAACAAATGCGGTGAGGGAAATAGAGAATGTATCTGAAAAAAGCTATGACATCATTTTCTCAACGGTCCCTATTGAAACAGCCAAAAAGGTTTATCTTACCAAGCCCATTATGAGCTCTTTGGAGAAAAATCAATTGATGCACCAAGTTCAATCAGATTGGCTATTGCCAGGTATTTCCATGCCAGATGTTAAAGATATTTTAGATGCGTTAAAACCTTACATTTCCTTAAAAAAAGGAGTCACAGAAGCGCAGTTATATCGTGTCTTGCATCGTAAAATGAACAAAATTTTAGAAAAAGAGGAGGATCTGCGTCCAATGTTATCGGAATTATTAACAACAGAAACAGTCCAAGTCCTGCCTGAAGTTGCAGACTGGCGAGCGGGAATTACAGAAGCTGCCAAGCCGTTATTAAAAAATGGCAGTATTACGGAAAAGTACATTGATGCAATGATTCAAAAAGTCGAATCGTTTGGGCCATTTATCCATATCTGTCCAGACGTAGCATTGCCTCATGCGCGGCCAGAAGATGGCGTTAATCAGTTAGGCATGTCATTACTAAAAATCCAAAAAAGTGTCGATTTATTAGAAGATCCTAAGCATGAAATTCACCTTTTTATTTGTTTAGCTGCTTCAGATAACGAAACACATTTACGGGCCTTATCTAGTCTGACAAAAATTCTATCAAAAAAAGAATCATTACATCGCTTAGTGGCGGCTGAAACCGTCCCAGAAATACTATCAATTATCCAAGAAGGAGAGAAATAAGATGAAGATTTTTACAGTTTGTCAAAGTGGTTTAGGAACAAGTTTTATGGTGCAAATGAATATCCAACAAATTTTAGAGGAAGTCGGTGTTGATACAGATAATTTTCAAATTGATCACACAGATGTCGGGAGTGCCAGTGGCGATATGGCTGATTACTTCTTTGTCGAAAAAACATTGCAAGATGCTTTAGGGTCAATTCCTGATGAAAAAATCATTCCTTTAAATGCGATTATTGATTACGATGAAACGAAGGAGAAAGTCTTGAAAGTTTTAGATGACAATGGCATTGCACATCAATAAGAAGGAGGAAAAACATGGAAACTTTATTGAATTTATTTGTTTCAATTGTTAGCCAGCCAGCGATTCTGGTTTCATTAATTGCTTTGTTGGGATTAGTTTTACAGAAAAAGAAATTTTCTGATGTTGTTCAAGGAACGTTGAAAACATTCGTCGGCTTTTTAGTTTTAATTGGTGGCGCAGGGCTATTAGCGAACTCGTTAACGCCCTTTGCGGAGATGTTCCAAACCGCGTTAAATACACAAGGCGTGGTTCCTAGTAATGAAGCGGTTGTAGCGATTGCCTTGCAACAATATGGGACACCAACTGCTCTGATTATGTTGGTGGGCATGGTTGTTAATATTCTGTTGGCGCGTTTTACACGTTTTAAATATATCTTTTTGACAGGTCAAGCGATGATGTACGTTTCGTGTTTGACAGCCGTTATTTTAGTGGGGGCCGGTTTTAGCGTTAGTTTGCCAATGATTCTTTTAGGTGGTTTATTTGAAGGAACTTTATTAACAGTGACACCTGCTCTTTGTCAGCCCTTTATGAAACAAATTACTGGAAATGATAAAGTAGCAATGGGGCATACAGGGAATATTGGTTATGCGGCAAGTGGCTTTATTGGAAAAGTCTTTGGGAATAAAGAAAAGTCAACGGAAGATATTAAAATTCCTAAAAGTTTTGGTTTTTTAAGAGACTCAACCATCTCAATTATGATTTTGATGTCGATTGTCTATGTGATTTTGGCTTTGCTGGCTGGGACAGGCTATGTCGAGCATGAGTTAAGCAATGGCGAAAATGCGATCATCTTTTCATTAATTCAAGCAGGAACCTTTACGGCTGGTTTCGTAGTGGTTTTACAGGGTGTGCGGATGGTTTTAGGAGAAATTGTGCCAGCTTTCCAAGGAATTGCTAAAAAATTAGTGCCTAATTCTAAACCAGCACTTGATGTTCCCATTATCTTTCCTTATGCGCCAAATGCTGTCTTGATTGGGTTCTTTGTGAGCTTTATTGTGGGAACTATTTCAATGTTAGCGATGGTTGGTCTGAATACCACCGTGATTATACCAGGCGTTGTCGGGCACTTTTTCTGTGGTGCCGCGGCAGGCGTTTTTGGAAATTCCACAGGGGGACGTCGGGGAGCGATTTTAGGGGCTGCGTTTAATGGCTTATTAATTAGTTGGTTACCGTTATTCATTTTACCAGTCTTGGGTGATCTACAGTTAGCATCCTCAACGTTTGCGGATACAGATTATTTAATCCCAGGCCTATTTTTAGGCAAATTAGGTGAGGCAGGTCCGAGTCTTTTAGTAGGAGGAATCATTGCTTTTGTAGTGGTTGTTCTTTTGGCTAGCGCTGTTTTGACTATGCGGGAGAAAAAAGTCGCCGAAGAAAACTAAGTGTTTTGTTCTAAAAAGGCAAATGGGACAGAAGTCGTTTTGACTTCTGTCCCATTTGCCTTTTACCATTGTTCTTGGATAAATTGTGCAATTTGTTTCCGCGCTTGTCGTCCTTCTGGCAAGTACTGTTTCATTGCGAAAACGTGTTGCATGCCAGGCACCAATCGGCAAGTATCTTGTGGTCGTGGCCCTAATTGTTTTAAAAATTGGTGATAGGAAGGGCAAAAAACTTTATGTGTGCCGCCCACGAAAAAAAGTGGCGGAAATTTTTGATAATCAAAGGACAAGCAATTTAAAGAAAGCGTGGAGTGATTGGCCGTGTCGTCAATCTCTTGGGCAATTAATTGTAAATAGTTCATGCCAATCATTTTGTCCTTTTTTTGATAACTTTTGGCAACAGGAATGTCTAAATGTCCATCTAACCAAGGAGAAATTAAAACAGCAGCTTTGGGTAAGCGTTCAGGGAAATCGATGGCTAAATTCTGCAATACGTTTAAAACCAATGTACCACCAGCAGAATCACCTAATAAAATAACATCTTCGGGATCATAATGCTGTAAAATTTCTTGGTAAGCAGCATAGCAATGATTATAAATATCAGCAAAAGACTTATTTGGTGCTAATGGATATACAGGGATAAAATAATCTGTTGCAAAAGAGAGATCTTCAATTAGTTTATAACTAAAGTCTAATTGGCTATAGGCGAGATTCAATGTAAAGCCCCCACCATGCAGGTACAGTACAGCTTTCTTGGTAGGCGCAATAACGGAGTTTGCCATGCGATACATCGTAGGAAATTGAGTCATTTCTTGAAGAGGAAAAAGATGACGTAAATGTTTTGGCAAAGTTACTTGTTCATTTAATGATCGTTGCCAATGATAAAAAGCCTTGGTGACTTTCGGATTTCGTTCAAGTCGAGCAATTTGGGAAAGACGTAAAGAATCTTCAAAAAGACAGGCTTTTAAGGATTTTTGACGAGAACGTGCGTGAAATAAATATGCGCTAGCTAACAACAAACCAATCGATTTCTTTTTCAATTAAGGCCCTCCATTCAGCAAAAAGTAAATCATTTTTTCTACAGTATAACATTTTAAAAGTAGAACAACGAAATTTGTTGAAGGGATGAAAGGACGGTTTAAACGAATGTACGTATTTATTTGTGGTTGCGTAAAGTAAATGATTGTAGTAAATTAAATGAGATTAAGAGGTCCGGTGAATGGGCGCGTTCACGGCAAGGAGAGAAGTAGGATGACAAATAAAAAGGTTACAATTAAAGATGTTGCCAATGACTCAGGTGTCTCCATTACTACCGTTTCACAAATTTTAAACGGGAATGGGGCACGGTTTAGTGGGAAAACGGTCGAAAAAGTATTGGCTACAAAAGAGCGATTAAACTATCAGCCCGACTATTTTGCGCAACGTATGGTGATGAAAAAAAGTAAGACGATTGGCGTAATCGTACCTGACATTACCAATCCATTTTTCGCGCAATTGATTCGAGGAATTGAAAGTGTTTTATACAAAGAAAATTTTATACTGATGTTATGCAATGCGGACCAAGATGTTACAAGAGAACATGAATATTTAACAGAGTTGATTCGTCGTAGTGTCGATGGCTTTGTGATTGCAAGTTCTGAAATTTCCAATCAAACGATTAATGAAACGCTACGTGCGAAAAAGATTCCGTTTATTGTACTTGACCAAAAAAAAGCAGAAGGCTTTAGCGACGCTGTTTTGACAGACGATTATAGAGGTGGGCAACTAGCAGCAAAGCATTTACAAGAGCAACGACATGAACAAGTCATCGTGGTAATGCCGCCACATGCGCCAGTCAATATTCAGCAACGGTTAAAAGGTTTTTGTTCTGTTTATACGGAAAAGGTCCAGTTGATCGAAACAGAATTATCAAAAACTGGCGGCTACCAAGCTGTCCCCGAAATTTTAAAAACAGAGAGCACCGGAATTTTTGCTATCAATGATGAAATTGCTTTTGGTTTATATCGAGGATTAGCAGAAGCGGGCAAAAAAATTCCTGAGGATTATAGTATTATTGGTTATGACAATGTTGATATGTGCGAGTATGTTTCGCCGCCGCTAACAACAATTGCTCAACCTGTTTTTCAATTGGGGCAAACTACGGCGACTTTATTATTGGAAAGAATCCATCAGCCTGCAAAAGATTGGGAGGAGCAAACCTTGCCTGTCCAACTGATTGAACGATTTTCGACAGCACCCTTGAAATAGCTTTCAAGGTGTGCTATATTTTTGTTGTGGAATTAAAACGTTTTACTAAAACGTTTTAATTAGAATGAAAAAATAAATTTTATTGAGGTGGATGAAAATGAACGCGGTTACAATTATCGGAAGTATCAATTTAGACACAACATTAAGAGTCAAAGAAATGCCAAAACCAGGCGAAACAATTCACGCCATTGAACATTTTACAGCAGGTGGTGGTAAAGGAGCAAACCAAGCAGTTGCAGCGAAACGTTCAGGCGCAGAAACATATTTTATTGGTGCTGTGGGAAATGATGGCGCTGGAGCTATGATGACTGATTTAATGAGTCAAGATGAAATTAATTTAACTGGGGTCACCACTTTAGAGAAAACAGCTACTGGCCAAGCCTTTATTATGGTAGATAACGCTGGTGAAAATAGCATTATGATTTACGCAGGAGCCAATAACGCCTTTACGCCAAAACAAGTCCAGGAACATCAAGAAATTATTGAAAAAAGTGATTTTGTGATTGCCCAATTTGAAAGTGCGATTGATAGTACGATTGCAGCGTTTAAAATTGCTAAAAAAGCAGGCGTCAAAACGATTTTAAATCCCGCACCTGCGTTAGAACAAGTTCCTGAAGAATTACTAAACGTGACAGATATGATTGTACCAAATGAAACAGAAACCGAAATTTTAACAGGCATTAAAATCACAGATGAAGCGAGTATGCGTAAAGCCGCAGAAGCACTTCATCAATTAGGGATTGAAGCAGTAATTATTACAGTAGGTAGTAAAGGCGCCTTTTATGACGTCAATGGACGAAGTGGTATTGTGCCTGCTTTTAAAGTGAAAGCGGTTGATACAACGGCTGCTGGCGATACTTTTATTGGCGCATTAAGTAGTATATTAGAAAAAGATTTTAGCAATTTGGAAGAAGCTATTCGTTATGGAAACAAGGCGTCTTCGTTGACTGTTCAACGTTTTGGAGCCCAACCTTCGATTCCTTATCAACACGAATTGGCAGACAAATAAAAAGGAGCGAGCGACATGAAAAAAACAAAAGTTATTAATTCAGATATTTCCCGCGTCATCGCACAAATGGGTCATTTTGATAAATTAAGTATTGGTGATGCAGGCATGCCAGTGCCTCGGACTACAGAAAAAATTGATTTAGCAGTTACCAATGGCGTCCCTAGTTTTATGGAAGTTTTAAACAATGTCCTTGAGGAATTGGCAGTTCAACGAATTTATTTAGCAGAAGAAATTAAAACAGAAAATCCTGACATGTTGGCAGCAATTGAAACTCGTTTACCAGAAACTCCCATCAGTTTTATTCCTCATACAGAAATGAAACAAGAATTAAACAACTGCCATGCATTTATTCGGACAGGGGAAATGACTCCTTACGCAAATATTTTATTAGAAAGTAACGTTGTCTTTTAAACGAGAGAGGGGAAATAGAGATGAATGCGACTGCATTATTAATCGGTTTAGGACCGCTTCTAGGTTGGGGGCTTTTCCCAACAATCGCTTCCAAAATTGGTGGTCGTCCAGTGAATCAAATTCTCGGTACCAGTTTAGGAACATTGATTTTTGCCGCTATTTTTTCAATGATTAATGGTTTAGCTTTTCCAGCGGGCATGGATTTATTCTTTTCAATTTTATCTGGTGTCGGTTGGGCCTGTGCGCAAATCATTACGTTTAAATGCTTCACGATGATTGGTTCATCACGTGCCATGCCAGTAACGACCGCGTTCCAACTTTTAGGTGCTTCTCTCTGGGGTGTCTTTTTCTTAGGAAACTGGCCAGGTGCGACAGCCAAATTGTTAGGCGCATTTGCCTTAGTGTTAATCATGATTGGTGCCAAAATGACGGTCTGGTCGGAAACGGAGTCCGCTGAGAGTGCTGGGATTATGAAAAAAGCAGTTCTTCTATTAGCCGTTGGTGAAATCGGCTATTGGGCGTACTCTGCAGCACCTCAAGCAACGGCAATTGATGGCATGCATGCCTTTTTACCACAAGCAATAGGCATGGTAATTGTCGCAGTTATTTACTCAGCGGTTGTCACTATTAAGGGTGGGGAAATATCCCCATTTATAGAAGCCGTTTCTTACAAACAAATTTTTTCAGGCTTTTTCTTCGCCTTTGCAGCGTTAACTTATTTAATTTCAGCGCAGCCAGATATGAACGGCTTGGCAACTGGCTTTATTCTATCCCAAACATCAGTTGTGCTTGCAACGTTGACAGGTATTTGGTTCTTAGGTCAAAAGAAAACAGCCAAGGAAATGACCGTAACGATTATCGGCTTAGTTTTGATTTTGGCAGCAGCTACGATCACAGTGATGATTTAAAAAAGTATTCAACGACCTATTATTCAGGGCGTTGAATACTTTTTTTTATTTGTTCTAAAAATAATGCAGCAGCTGTGGAAAGAACCGTATTTTTGCGCCAAATTAAACTAATTTTGGCTGTTAAAGCAGGATATAGCGGGATAAAACGTAAATTTGTTTGCTTTGTTTCTAGAATACCATCAATGCTTAGGGCGCTACCTAGCCCAGCTTCTACCATCAGTGAAGCGTTGTAAAGTAAGTTGTAGGTCCCAACGATTCGGAACTGATCTAGACTTGCTTCGAGCCAATCAGAGAGTTGGCTCGGAACTTGTGCTTGTCGAGAAATAAATAAAGGTTCTTCTTTTAAATCGGCTGCAGTAATAACATTTTTAGTGGCTAAGGGATGGTCCTTTACAGTAATTAAGCCCCATGTATCTACAACTGGTAATGTTAAATAGCTATATTTTTGTTTAGGTGCAGGCTCAATAATTAAACCAAAATCTAATAATCCTTTGTCTAGCCGTTCTATTACATCATCTGCATTCCCACTGTATAAATGAAGGTGAATATCAGCTGAGTGCTGGCTTGTTATTTGTTGTAGTGCATTCGCTAAAAAAGACATAGCTTTTGTTTCGCCGCCACCAATCGTGATTTCGCCATTAATGAATTCATTTTGCGACAAGTTGGTGACTGTTTTATTCGCTAAGCTTAAAATATCTTGCCCTTGTTTAGCTAAATATTCTCCTTCAGGTGTTAATTGTATTTGTCGATTTCCTCGTATAAATAATGTCACGCCTAATTCTTCCTCTAATTCTTTTAATTGCTTAGATAATGTTGGTTGTGATACATGCAATTGTTTGGCTGCGCCACTAATCGTTTTTTCTTGGACCACTGCTAAGAAATAGTGAATCACTCGTAATTCCATTACTTTCCCTCCTATAACTAAAACGCATACTTATCTATTTATTATAAGTATTAGACAGAGGAGTTGTCACGTATTACGATAAATTTAGCAAAAGGAGGCGATTAGGAATGCTTACAAAAAATCTCCAAGAACTAATTGCAACAGGTAGCATTGATAAAGATGAACCACTATTTCAACTTATTCATCAGATTCAAGAGGAAAATAGTCGCTATTTAATAGAATTAAATCAACAAGCCTATACACATAATGAAGTAAGGAATCTTCTTGCCACGATTATCCAAGACAAAATTGACGAAACCGTTACGATTTTATTACCTTTTTATACAGATTTTGGACGCAATATACATTTTGGTAAAAATATTTTTATTAATCGGGCAGCTATGTTTGTTGATTTAGGGGGCATTATAATTGAAGACAATGTTTTAATTGGTCCGCGCGTTAATCTCTTAAGTGTCAATCATCCGGAACTGCCAATGAAACGGCGAGGCGTATTGCTAGCACCAATTACCATTAAAAAATTTGCGTGGTTAGGCGCGGGTGTCACTGTTTTACCAGGTATTACGATTGGTGAAAATGCTATCGTAGCAGCTAATGCGACTGTAACTAAAGATGTGCCAGCTAACGCTATTGTTGCAGGAACACCAGCTAAAATTATTCGTTGGATTCAGGAAGATAAGGAGGAAATATAATGAAATCATTATCAGAAAAAGTTATTGTTATCATGGGCGCTTCCAGTGGCATCGGTGAGGCAACAGCCCGTTTACTTGCCAGAAAAGGAGCGAAGTTAGTCATTGCAGCACGTCGACAAGAACGTTTAATTGCTATAAAAAAAGAACTTCCTGAAGCAACGATTCTCGTGCAACAAGCAGATGTAACGAAAGAAGAGGAAGTTCAGCGTGTAATCAAGCTTACAATGGAAAAATATGGACGAATTGATGTTCTTTTTAACAATGCAGGAGTTATGCCAACGGCGCCTCTTATTGAAGCACCAAAAGGAGAATGGCGTCAAATGCTAGATATTAATATTATGGGTGTTTTAAATGGCATTGCGGCAGTTCTTCCAATTATGGTTGAACAAAAATCAGGGCAGATTATTGCTACTGATTCTGTGGCAGGACATGTCGTTTATCCAGATTCGGCTGTCTACTGTGGAACAAAGTTTGCTGTTCGAGCAATTATGGAAGGATTGCGACAAGAACAAAGAGAGAATAACATTAAATCAACGATTATTTCACCAGGTGCTGTACAAACAGAACTTTATCAAACAATTTCTAATCGAGTAGTAGCTGAAACGTTACATCTAGAACAGTTAAGTTGGGGCTTAAAGGCGGAAGACATTGCGCAAGCAGTGGTCTTTGCCATAGACACGCCAGATCGTATGTCAATCAGTGAAATGGTTGTTCGCCCGACCACACAAACGATTTAATTTAAAAAGTATTCCTAGAAAGGAATACTTTTTTTAATCGTGATTGTTCGTTTTTTACAGAATTTAGAATTTGATATTTACTTATTTGTTGGTTTATTATATGATTAAACACGTTGTTTCATTAATAAATTGAATATTTTACGAACATTGTAAAATATTTAGATTTTAGGAGGACGGAACATGAAAGAAAAAATAAGTTCATATTTTGAACTTGAACAATTGAATACGAATATGAAACGAGAAATGTTAGCTGGTTTCACCACGTTTATCTCAATGGCGTATATTTTGTTCGTTAATCCAACCGTACTTGGTGCTTCTGGCATGGACGAAGGCGCTGTTTTTACTGCCACCGCTTTAGCGAGTGCCTTAGGTTGTATTTTAATGGGTGTGTTGGCGAAATATCCGATTGCGACAGCACCAGCTTTAGGAATTAATGCATTCTTTGCTTATTCAGTCTCTGTTGGTATGGGGATTCCTTGGCAAACGACATTAGCGGGCGTTTTTGTGGCTTCATTGATATTTATTTTAATTACAATTTTTAAATTACGCGAGCTAATTATTGATGCAATTCCTGCAGACTTGAAATTTGCCATTTCAGGTGGGATCGGGTTGTTTATTGCTTTTCTTGGCTTAAGCCAAGGTGGCTTAATTGTGGCTAATGATGCGACACTCGTTGGCTTAGGACCTTTGAATGTTGGTTCAACGTGGGTTACCATTGTCGGCTTAGTCGTAACTGCAATTTTGTTAGTTCGTCGAGTACCGGGTGGTATTTTTATTGGGATGGCGATTTCAACGATTGTTGGTTTAGCGACAGGCGTTATTCCAATGCCTGATAAGATTATTTCAAGCGCGCCAAGTTTAGAACCAACATTTTTAGTGGCGTTAGGACATGTGAAAGATATCAATACGATTCAAATGTGGGTCGTGGTTTTAACGTTCCTATTAGTAACATTCTTTGATACGGCTGGTACGTTGGTGGGCTTAGCCAATCAAGCAGGTTTTATGAAGGACAATAAAATGCCGCGTGTGGGGAAAGCTTTAGCCGCTGATTCAACAGCGATGTTAGCTGGTTCTCTATTAGGGACATCGCCAGTTGGCGCATATGTCGAATCATCTGCGGGGATTGCTGTGGGTGGTCGTTCAGGAATCACAGCTATTACAACCGGGATTTTATTTATTTTCAGTTTGCTATTTTCTCCTTTGTTAGCAGTTGTCACTTCGCAAGTTACAGCACCAGCGTTGATTATTGTTGGTGTTTTGATGGCACAATCCTTAAGCAAAATTAAATGGAACGAGATGGAAATTGCGATTCCTTCCTTCTTAATCTTGTTAGGAATGCCATTGACATACAGCATTTCAGATGGGATTGCCTTAGGCTTTATCTTCTATCCAATTACAATGATTGCGGCAAAACGTGGGAAAGAAGTTTCGCCAATTATGTATGGCTTGTTCTTTGTTTTTGTCGGATTCATGTGGATCCTGAATGCGCAATAAGCAAGAGAGAAAGTTATCAAATAGTTGATTCATAAGACAATGAACTTATGAATCAACTATTTTTTTCGACTAAGCACTAGAAAAACGCCCCTTATTTGATGTATAATTTGCAAAGACATTGACCTGTGAAGATACAGGAACAGAGAGGAATTAATTGAGTGAAGTATACAGAAATTATGGTTCGCTATGGCGAATTATCAACTAAAGGAAAAAATCGTAAAACGTTTATCATGCAGTTAGCACAAAATGTGAAACGTGCGTTAGCTGATTTTCCAGCATTGAAAATCCATGCAGATCGAGACAGAATGCATATTTTATTAAATGGGGAAGATAGTGAAGAAGTGATTCCGAAACTAAGTAAAGTGTTTGGAATTCAAAATTTTTCGCCAAGTATTCGTATTGAAAAAGAAATGCCAGCGATTCGTGCAATGGTTCAAGAGGTTGTTCGGGAAGTTTATACGCCAGGTAAGACGTTTAAAATTACTGCTAAACGCTCGGACCATTCATTTGAACTTGATTCAAATGGCTTGAATCAAGAATTAGGTGGGGCCGTTATTGAAGCCATTCCGGAAATTCAAGTACAAATGAAAAAGCCTGATATTAACTTAAGAATTGAAATTCGTAAAGATGCGGCGTATTTATCTTATGAAACGATTCGCGGTGCGGGTGGATTGCCAGTGGGCACCAGTGGTCGTGGTATGTTGATGTTGTCAGGAGGCATTGATTCACCAGTTGCTGGTTATTTAGCTATGAAACGTGGCGTGGAAGTGGAAGCTGTCCATTTTGCTAGTCCGCCTTATACAAGTGAACAAGCGTTACAAAAGGCTAAAGATTTAGCTGAAAAATTAGTCCCTTATGTAGGAACTATTCAATTTATTGAAGTGCCCTTTACAGAAATTCAAGAAGAAATAAAACGAGTTGTTCCCCAAGGCTACTTAATGACCATTACACGACGTTTAATGTTACGCTTAACAGATGCAATTCGTGAAATGCGGAAAGGTTTAGTCATTATTAATGGTGAATCGTTAGGACAAGTGGCTTCGCAAACACTTCAAAGTATGGTAGCAATTAATGAGGTTACCTCAACACCGATAATTCGACCCGTTGTTTCAATGGATAAGACAGAAATTATCGAAATTGCCGAAAAAATTGACACGTTTGAATTAGCCATCCAACCCTTCGAAGATTGTTGTACAATTTTTGCGCCACCGCAACCGAAAACACGACCTCGCTTGGATAAAGCGCAAGAGTATGAAGCGCGCTTAGACTTGGAAGGTTTAATGGCTCGGGCCTTAGAAGGACTTCGAAGTTTAAGAGTCATTATGTTTATAAAAAACTCACCTAGG
>OFGE01000890.1_pt1 | contig 30316 bp, 25 predicted proteins | sample 1521681 | NCBI WGS metagenome assembly OFGE01 (sample SAMEA3504093, study PRJEB24116) | mouse gut metagenome | biome: mouse gut; feature: mouse-associated habitat; material: faeces | place: Denmark | collected 2011
CACATCCTGCTTCATCTTTTCCGGCAGTCTTTGTCGCTTTTCCTTGCCGTACCACTCAGTACGCCTGCAAAAAAGCTCCCTGCCTGCCAAAAAATCTGACTGTGCAATCTTATTTACAGATAAGTTCTAAATCCCTTGCCGCGTCAGATACGCACCCGCAAAACCATAGAAAAATGCGCTGATATGCCGCACTTTCAACCGCTTACTGCTCTCAGCAGTTCCAGCCGCCGGACGAACATGTCATAATATTCCGGCAGATTCTGAAACAAATCTTTTTCCACCTCTTTGAGCTGGTTCAGCCCGATTCTTTCCACCGCCTGAACCGCCGCCGCTTTCTGCGTCATACCGCGGCGGAACAGCGTCTGACAGTTCGCGCCCTCCAAATCCTCATAAGCGTGAAACGCCTGATTAAAATCCATCAGCTTATGCAGCCTTCTCGCTTTATTGTTTGCATTATCGACCAGAACGCCCCAGTTCCCCCAGTGCCTGTCTGTATTCCCGACCAGATAATCCACAATGTTCATCATATAGTAGTTATGCCTGTCCAGCCTGAGAATATACTGCTTTGTATCCCTGCCGTAATTCTCGGAATGAATAATAAACGCCTCCATCGGCACAATAGAATATTCCTTTGACGTAATGTTGTCACTGACTGTGACCTTTTCCCCGTCAAAGTAATCCTCTTCGTACAAAACCTGAGAAACGTCAAAGCACCTGCATATCCGGCTTGCAAGCAGCTCCCGCTCCACAGCCTCCGCGTCCCCATCCTTTAACAGCCTGAACCCGTTTCCGAATCTCTGCCACGCCTTTGGAAAGCAGCCGTTTGTGGACAAGTCCCTTGCAAGATATTCGTTTTGCACAGTATATTGCTTTCCTCTCAGAGCAATATCAATAAACGTATTGCTGAGGTGGTTCTCGTAAAGGTTAATATCCGAAAAACAGGTCTTTTCTCCTTTTTCCCTGACCCAGAACACATCTGTCAGCGATGTGCAGCGATAGGACAGCGCGATCTTCGCCCGTTGCCTGTCCGTTACCGCCTGCGCCACGCCGATGCTGTTCAATATTTCTTTTGCATATTTTCTGTCCAACGTCAGAACCCTTGTGGCGCACCAAAAGTTAAAATTTGTGATATTATTAACCAGTGAATCCATTTCTTCACTTTCTTCCAGATAGAGATTATATGGCATAAAAGACCTGAAAAATATTCTGCAATGCCCCGCCTCATCTATTCTCGCGACGCGTCTGTCCTTATGCATCAGCTCATACGTTTTTTTCCGCATTCCGGCACCTCCCCTCTGATTGTTTTTACCGGTTCTATTATAGCATATCATTTTTTGATATACCAATAACTTTATCCGCCAGTTTTCCACAAAATAAATTCATCTGCAAAAATGATACAAATTTTCATATATCCCGCCGAAAACGAAATATAATCCATAGAAAGAAAAATTTTGTAAAAAATTTAAGATTTTTTTCATAACTTTGTCCAGAAAATATGGTATGATAGAAGTAACAAATTTCGACATTTATTCGCCACTAAAGGAAGGGGAATTTTCATGATATTTTATTTCAGCGGAACAGGTAATTCTTACGCGGCGGCAAAAACGCTTGCGGCCGGGCTGGGCGAACCGCTTACAAACATCGCCGAAGCCATTTCACAAAATGCTTTTGCATACACATTGAAGTGCGGCGAAAAGCTCGGCTTCGTTTTTCCGGTCTATGCATGGGCCCCACCCAGAATCGTAACCGATTTTATCAAAAAGCTGGAGCTTTGTTTCCCCCAGGACCCGTACACCTTTGCCGTCTGCACCTGCGGCGGCTCTGCCGGCGAAACCATGTCCGTACTGGAATCCGCTTTGGAAAACAATGGGCTTTCGCTGGACAGCGGCTTTTCCCTGCTCATGCCGGATAATTACGTCGCGGGCTTTGACGTTGAGCCCAAAAAAGTACAGCAGGAAAAGCTGCTGCATGCCAAAGAAATCCTCCAGCTGATTCTGCGGGCCATAAAGCTGGAACGAAAAAAATTCTTCCGCGTCAAGCGCGGCAAGGCTGCAAAATTCCTGACATCTGTTGTAAATCCATGCTTTTGTCATTTTGCCACACGTACAAAGCCGTTTTATGTCACTAAAGGCTGCATCGGCTGCGGGCTCTGCGAATCGGTCTGCACGGATAACTGTATTTCCATGGCAGGTGAACGTCCTGTCTGGACGGAATCCCGCTGCAGCATGTGTCTGGCATGTCTGAACCATTGCCCGACCGCTTCTATACAATATGGCAAAAAAACGGAAAAACGGGGGCGTTATCTCCACCCCTCCTATGAGAAAAACAGCACAAAGGAGGATTTGAAATGAAATTAAGAAATTTTTTCGCCCTTTTTCTGAGCCTTGTACTGCTAATGGGTCTGAACGGCTGCGCTCCCGGTGCAAATAGTTCCAGCACACTGATTACAGTCAAACTGAAAAAAACACAGGAATTGAATACCCGCGCTGCCGCCTACTGGTCAGAATCAAAAAAACCACAGCAAATCGGGGAACCTGTTTCTGTTGTAGAGTATGCCGCGCCGTTTTCCTATGGTCTGCAATACCCAAAAACAGGCTATCAAAGTGTTGACGATATGATTGCGCAGGCTGTGGCAGAACGCCGCGCTGCGTTTGACAAAAAATACCTTCTGCCGGAAAATTTACCCGAAAGCGGCAAGCCCTCCGCAGATACGGCGCTGTTCCTGCGCTATGAAACCTATCTTACGGAGGACGGCAATCTGAGCCTTGTATTGTTCGAGCGGGAGGAACCGGCAGCCGCTCCTGTGACGCAGCTGTATATCCTCCATTATGACCTCGCAGCAGGTACTGCGCAAAAGCCTGAAGATTTGATGTGGGAACGTTTCAGGGAAAACGCCTCCGCCTACACGCAGAAATATTTTCTGGAAACGGAGCCGTACAAAAAGGGGTTGTTTGGGGATTACAAAAAAACACTTGCTTCGGACAGCAGTACATTTGATCGTTTTGCCCTGACCGATGACGGTGTGCTGTTCTATTTCGAACCCTACCAGCTGTTTCCCGGCAGCTATGGGCTTGTGCGTCTGACAATTCCCTATGAGGATATGCGTGCAAAAGCCGCGCCTCCTCAGGCTGCACCAGATATAGCCGGATTCGATGCCGAAAAGCCGATGGTCGCCCTGACATTTGATGATGGGCCGAATCCCAGAAATACAGGGGCAATTCTGGATACTTTGGAACAATATAATGCTGTCGCAACGTTTTTCGATTTAGGCAGCCTTGTGGAACGCTACCCCGCCGTTGTTCAGCGGGAAATCGCGCTGGGCTGTGAGGTCGGCAGCCATTCCTACAATCATAAGGATTTCAAAAAGCTGTCCAACGCGGAAATCTCTAACGACGTCAAGGCTGTGTCACGTGCTTTCCAGAGTGCCATCGGGCAGGAACCTACGTTGTTCCGCCCGCCTTATGGAAACACGAACCAGCGTGTAAACGGGCAGATTCCCATGCCGCTTGTGCTGTGGTCTGTGGATACTTTGGACTGGAAAAGCCGGAATGCCGCTTCTGTTATGGCGGCTGTCAAAAAAGCCGGAAACCTTGACGGGAAAGTCATACTCATGCACGGGATTTATGAATCCAGCGCAGAAGCCACAGCCCAGCTGGTGCCCTATCTGCTGGAGGAAGGCTATCAGCTTGTAACGGTTTCCCAGCTGATTGAAGCGAAATATGGAGAAACACCCCAGCCCAGCAAATTGTATGGATACGATTATTTCCAATAACTTTCGCCCCAATAACCGTTCGGCAGACATTACAGTCAGCATAGAATAACATTAGAAAGGAGCTATGCCGAAATGCCTGAAAATACACCCAGAGCCGAAGAATTAAAAGCCCTGCTTGGCGCTCCCCTGTCCGCTGTCTGGAACGGCCTTTGCACCGCCATTGACGAGAAATATGATATGGAACGCCTTTGGGGCAGCGGCGGCAAGGCATGGGTTTATGAATACAAATACCGCCGTGGCGGCAAAACGCTGTGCGCTCTTTACGCAAGGGAAAACTGTATTGGTTTTCTTGTGATTTTCGGGAAAGCGGAGCGGGAGAAATTTGAAGCCGTCAGGAATGAATACCCCGAAAGCATACAAAAATATTATGACGATGCGGCAACTTATCACGATGGGAAATGGGTCATGTTCCAGCCGGAGGATTTTTCTCTGTTTGAAGATTTTATCAAACTGCTTGCCCTCAAGCGCAGGCCAAACCGAAAATAGTATATAAAAAGGCAGGCACTGTCTGGATATTTCCATCAGTGCCTGCCTTTTTTCAGCTTTAATTCCCACATTCAATACTGATTTCCGTGAAGATCTCGAGGATGTCCTCCACCCTCACGCACTTCTTATCTTCCCCCGTCTTATCCAGCACGATGCCGCCCTTATCCATCATAATAAGCCGCGTGCCGTACTCCGCCGCATAGCGCAGATTATGCGTTACCATCATCGCCGTCAGCTTCTTTTCCCGCACGACCTTTTCCGTCAGCATCATAATGGTTTCCGCTGTTTTCGGGTCAAGTGCGGCAGTATGTTCGTCCAGAATCAGGAATTCGATTGGCGTAAGGGTAGACATAATCAGAGCCGCCGCCTGCCTCTGTCCGCCGGAAAGCGAACCCAGCTTCACATGCATTTTATCCTCCAGCCCAAGCCCAAGGATGGAAAGCTGCTCCTTATAATAGTTCTCCCGCGCCTTATTTATGCCACGGCTCAGCCCAAATATGCCGCCTTTATGGTCCGCGAGGGACATATTTTCCAGCATCGTCAGATTCGGGCAGGTGCCCATAGAAGGATCCTGATAAACGCGCCCAATGGTGCGGTAGCGTTGATAATCCTTCATCTTTGCAATATTCTTCCCGCCAATCAGCACCTCTCCGCCTTCGATGGGGATGCTCCCACAGATGATATTCAGCATGGAGGTTTTGCCGCTGCCGTTGCTCCCAACGATTGCTACAAATTCCCCCTCGTCCACCCTGAGGTTGAATTTATCAAACAGACACATTTCTGTCACTGTGCCGGGATTATAGATCTTTGAAATGTCCTTCAGTTCAAGCATGCTCCGCACCGCCTTTCTGCCTGTTACCCACAACCAGCACAACCAGGAACAGTACCGCCGTTGCCAGTTTCAGCAGGTTTGCCGGAAGTCCAAGGCTGATGGCGATCTGGATACAGATTTTATAGAACACACTGCCCACCAGCACCGCTGTCGTCCCCTTTACAAAACTCATCTTGCGGAACAGCGTCGTTCCGACAATAACCGTCGCAAGGCCGAATACAACCTGTCCCGTACCCATCGTACTGGAAAACGCACGCTGTTCCTGACAGACGATACTGCCGGAAAGAGCAACAAGCGCGTTTGCAATCACAAGCCCGATGATTTTTACGGTACCCTTGTCCTTCGCAAGTGTTGTAACCAGCGTACAGTTATCGCCTACCGCACGCAGGAGCAGGCCGCTTTTCGTCCGCAGATACCAGTCCAGGATCAGCTTGAACAGCAGGGCAATGATAAGCGAAATAATAAACTTCCGGTACATCAGAGAAAGCCCGCCCAAAACAGACGCAGGGCCTGTGGTAAACACCGTATCAATCGCGCGTTCAACCGCCAGGTTAGACCCTGCAATCTGCAAATTGATGGAAAACAGGGCGGTCATGGTGATGATGCCCGCCAGAAGGTCGCGCACTCCCAGCTTTACATGGATTACGCCTGTTGCAAGCCCTGCAATTGCGCCTACTGCAATCGACGCAAGCATTGCAAGATACGGGTTCACACCGTTTACCAGAAGCACCGCCGTAATCGCCGCGCCGAGCGGGAAACTGCCGTCTACTGTCAGGTCTGGGAAATCCAGAATTTTATATGTGATATATACGCCGTAGGAAAGCAGGGCGTAAATAAAGCCCTGCGTCAGCGTACTGATGAACAAATCTACAAAAGCCATGTCCAACCTCTGCCTTTCTTTTTTATTCAAACCTCGGGGATGCTGCCCCTAATGCCACCACAAGCCCTTTGAAAAAGGCTTGACCCCAAACTCTATTGTCCAACCGCGCGTATTGTGCGGTTGCAAAAGGGGCAAGGGCTAAGCCCCTTGCAGGGGCAGTGGGGACAGTATCCCCACAGTCTTTTTCTCTATTACTCTCCTGCAACGTCAACCGCGTTTTCGTCCAGCTCAGCCGTAACGCCCAAATCAGACATAACATTTGAATTGAAGTAGATCTCATATTCCGTAACCGTTTCATACGGCATTTCTTCCGCTGTAGCTTCACCCCGCAGAATCTTCGCCGCCATCGCACCCGTTTGTTTGCCCAGCGCGACATATTCAATACCCGCAGACGCAATACAGCCAATCTTTACCTGCTCAATTTCGCTGCCATATACAGGAATGCCCGCGTCATTCGTCTTTTCCAGTATGGAAGGCAGTACGCCAACCACTGTGTTATCTGTCAGGTTCGTAAAGCAGTCCACTTTCTTAGAAATCAGCGTATCCGCCGCCTGTATCACCTCCGCCTGCTGCATTACGCCAAGTGCCTCAATGGTAAAACCATAATCCACGCCCTTCTCCTGATATTCCTCAACTGCGGAAACAGAATTCGGCTCGCTTGTCGTATACAGGATACCAATGGTCTTTGCTTCCGGCTGCATCTTCCGAATCAGCTGGAGCTGTGCCTCAATCGGCAGCTTGTCGCTCGTTCCGGTGATATTTCCGCTGTCCAGCTTCGCTTTCACAGGGTCTGTTATCGCCGTAAATATAACGGGGATGTTTTTGTCCTCTGCCGCTGCATAGCATGCCGTAGCAGAGTTTGTCGCGATGCCGCACATCAGGGCAACATTGTTAGAAGAAAAATTCTGCGCGATCTGCGTTGCAATCGTATCGTCAAAACCGGCATTCTGGTAGTCAATCTTGTAATCCACGCCCTCCACAAGGCCGCTTTCCTCCAGCCCGAGCAGGAAGCCTTCCCGGCAGTTATCCAGGGACGCATGCTGCCCATACTGGGAAATGCCAATCACAGGGACATCGCCGTTCGCCTGTTCCCCATCGCCCTGCGGTGCGGAATTTCCACCGCAGCCTGCCAGAAGCATTGCCGCCGCCATTGCAATTGCAGTTGTTCTCGCCATAAATTTTTTCATCATAATCCTCTCCTTTTTCTTTCCCTTTATCGAAATGTCCGGCTGTTTTTGCAGCGTACCGTTATTTATGTAAACAAAAAAGCCTTATCCACATATTTCTATGGGACAAGACTCAAAATCCTGCGGTACCACCCAAATTGATGAAAAATCATCCGCTCTATCCCCGTACAGCCATACGGTTCCGTCCTGATAACGGGTACGGATTCCCCGTCGGTTACTACTCGCTCATGCTTTCGCCCGCCCTCATAAGTCCATTCACCTTACCTCGTACTGCCGCGTTCCCACCATCCGCCGCTCTCTGAAAAGCCGAACTGAAAGGCTACTCCTCTTAATCACTGGTTTTTCCTTTGGATAATGGTATTATAGCACGCCGCCGGAATTTGTCAAGCACAAATTTTCAAACGTTCCTGCCGCGTGCAAAATACCTGCCTGATGCTAAAACGCTCCATCTGTTTCAGTGTCCATATACATCGCCGGCTTTATTCGCCGCCCTGTGACGCTTTATCAAACGCCCGCAGTTTTTTCATAACTTTGCCATGCACACTGTTCACTGGGAAAGTCCCATTTTTGTTCTTTTTCCCTGCCGGCATGCTCATCAGCAGTTCGATTCCCTCGTCAATATGCGAAATCGGGTAGATGTGGAACGTGCCGCACTTTACAGCCTCCACAACCTCATCTTTCAGCACCAGCTCCCGCACATTCGCCACTGGAATGATAACGCCCTGTTCCCCTGTCAGCCCGCGTTTCCGGCAGAGGTCAAAAAAGCCCTCTATCTTATAGGTCACGCCGCCGATGGCTTGTATTTCGCCCTTCTGGTTAACCGAACCTGTAACAGCCAAATCCTGCCGGATGGGCAGTTCCGCCAAGGAGGAAAGGATGCAGTAAAGCTCCGTACTGGACGCACTGTCTCCGTCAATGCCATTATAATTCTGCTCAAAGCAGACCCTGCACGAGAGTGAAAGCGGGAAATTCTGCGCATAGGTCTGCCCCAGAAAGCCGCTGATAATCTGTACGCCTTTGTCATGCGTCTGCCCGCTCATGCGCGCCTCCTTCTCAATGTTAACAATGCCGGATTTGCCGACATACGTCGTCGCCGTAATGCGCGTCGGGTTGCCGAACACATAGTTCCCCATATCCAGAACAGCAAGCCCGTTAATCTGACCAATCTCGCTGCCTTGTGTATCAATCATGATAACATCGTCCGCAAGCATTTCGTCCAGCTTTTCTTCATACAGGTTCATGCGCTGTTCCTTTTCGTAAACCGTCTTACGGATATGCTCCGCCGTTACGGTTTCCGCCCCCTCCAGCTTTGCCCAGGTCACCGCTTCACAGAGGATTTCCGCCAGATGGTTGAAGCGCGTGGAAAGCTTATCCTGCCGCTCCGCCGCGCGAAAAGAATATTCCACAATGGAGCAGACCGCACTCACGTCAAACTCCATCGTTTTCTCCCGTTCCACAAAGCCCTTTATAAACCGGGCAATTTTCCAGATATTTTCTTCCGTTCCCGGCATTTCATAATCAAAATCCGCCTTGATTTTGAAAAATTTATCAAACTCATCGTCATACTGGCTCAGCGTTTCATAGTAATAATTACTGCCAATCATAATAACCTTGATATCGGCAGCAATGGGTTCAGGCTTCAGCGTTGGCGCAACGACCGCTCCCAGCTGCTCCCGCACAGAATCCATATTGATTTCCTTCGTCTTAATTACGCGGCGCAGGGCCTCCCATGCCTGCGGTGCGGAAAGGATATCCTGCGCCTGCACGATCAGGTAGCCGCCGTTTGCCTTATGAAACAAGCCGCCCTTGATTTTCATGAAATCTGTTGTCAGGTTGCCAAATTCGCTGTCATACTCTACTTCGCCCACAAGATTATAGTAGGTCGGGTTAAACGTCACAACAACAGGCGCACCCTTCGTTTCTGAATGGTCAACAATCAGATTGACCTTATATTTCAATGTTACATCTTCCGCAGGCTTTTTGGAAAGCATCGGCAGGAGGGAAGCAAGTGCTTCGTCGCTTTCTTCCTCCTCCTCAAAAAACTGGCTGATATTTTCCAGAACATCTTCCTGCATGGCGTTGATGTAAGCAATCACCCGTTCATATTCCTGGTATTTCTCCTGTACCGCGCCAATGTGGTGCCCGATGGCAAACATGCCGACTTTGTAGTCCAGCTGTTCCACGCGTTTTTTGGACGCTTTATCCAATTCGCGGATATCCCGCATAATGCTGCCTGCTTTTTCCTGCACTGTCTGGGATTTTTTTTCAATGTCCGCTTTTACGTCCTCCGCCAAATTGTCATATTCTTCTTCGCCGACTGCCTTGCCCTCCACCAGCGGCATGAAGTAGATGCCGGAATTTGTCGTTTTGACCTGAAAGTCATACTCTCCCGCCATCGCGCTCATATCGTCCATCAGCGCGCCGCGTTCCTCATCGAAGGAATGGAGCAGCTCACTTTTCTGTTTTTCATAATCGTCTGCGCGGAATACCTTTTGCAGTTCAATTTTCAAAAGCTGCACAAGCTCCTCCATATCCTCCTTAAACTGCTTTCCCAGCCCCGCTTCAAAGCGCAGCGCAAGCGGACAGCGGGGATTCTGGAAATTATAAACATAGCACCAATCGGAAGGGACGGGCTCTGTCGCCGCCAGCTTTTCCGTACTGGCGCGGGCATACGTTGTTTTTCCCGTACCGGAAGGTCCGGACATATAAATGTTATATCCCTTCATCTTCACAGCAAGGCCGAAATCCAACGCCTGCACAGCGCGCTCCTGTCCGATGATGCCCTCCAGCGGCGGGATTTCCTGTGTCGTCCGGAAAGAAAATTCCTCCGGGGAACAGCTTCGTTTCAGCTGTGTATAGTCCAGTTCCAAATGCTTTGCCATGATGCTTCTACCTCCATTTTACAAAACTGCCGAAAAACCCTCGGGACGCGCCAGAACAGCCCGCCCTTTTATCCCTGTACCGTTTCTTCATAATTCTCATAAAACGGCAGGTATTTCCACATAATCACCGCATCCTCATGCGTATCGGGATAGTAATTTTTCCGCAGCCCTTCCGCGCGGAATCCATATTTATGGTAAAGTCCCTGCGCAGGGGCGTTCCCGATTCGCACCTCCAGCGTCAAACCTATCATTTCTTTTTCCATTGCCGTCTCTACCAGCTTCTCAATCAGCATCGCGCCGATTCCCCTGCCACGTACTTCCTCCAGCACCGCGACATTCGTGATATGCCCCTCTGTTACAACGTGCCACATTCCGGCATAACCCACGATTTTCCCGTCCAGCAGGGCGGTATAATAAATCGCCATAGCGTTTTCCCGCACCTCGCGCTCAAAATCCGCCCGCGTCCACGGAATGGAAAACGTTGCTTCCTCCACAGCCAGCACGCCGTCAATATGTTCTTCCCGCATCGGTATAATCTCAATCATTCCTCATGTTCCCCTTTCCGGGAAAGGCGTTCCTCCCGTTCCCGCTCCGCCTGAGATTTCCGCAGATAAATCAGCTCAAATTCCCCATTCTGCTCTGTTTTCTTCTCCTCCGCCAAAATGCGCCCCAGAACGGCAACAGACGCCGCCCTCTGCTGGCTGCAATGCGCCGGAGCAAAGACAAAATCCGGATTTTCCGCCAGCCGTTCCCTGTGAACAGGCACGCCATCCCCAAGGAAAATGACTTTTTGTTCAAATCCCTCTGCAATCTCAATAATGGTTTCGATGCTTTCCGCCATCCAGTCTGTTTCCCGGCAGAGCCGGCCGTCCGTCCATGTATAAAACGCAGAATAAACCTGCTGCCTTCTTGCGTCCATAATCGGGCAGATGATGCCATCTGTTTCATACACATTATATGCCAGCGCATCTAATGTGGGAACCGGAATGACAGGCCGACCAAGCGCGAGAGCAATTCCCTTTGCGGTTGCCGCACCGATACGCAGACCCGTAAAAGAGCCGGGACCCGCCGAGCAGGCAATAAAACCAATGTCCTCCCGCGCGGTTTCCGTCCGTTCCAGCAGTTCCGCAATCATCGGCAGTATCGTCTGGCTGTGCGTCAGCTTATAATTCAGCGAAAACTCCGCCAGCAGCCTGTCCCCATCCAGAAGGGCAGCCCCCGCCGTCTGTCCCGTTGTGTCAATCCCCAATATTTTCATGCTTCTCCGCCGCCTTTCCGCCGCAGTGTGATTCTGCGGTAATCCTCGTCCCTGCCATAGTCTTTTTCTATGGTAATCCAGAGCGCCTCCTCCGGTATCACATCCTGTACGATTTCTGCCCATTCCACAAGGCATACGCCATCGCCGTAAAAATATTCCATGCATCCGGTTTCTTCCAATTCTTCCCCGCTGGAAATGCGGTAAACGTCAAAATGGTACAGCGGCAGTTCTGTCCCTTCGTAGCTGTTCATGATGGCAAATGTCGGGCTTGTCACCATTTCCGAAACGCCAAATCCTTTTGCAAAGCCCTTTGTAAATATCGTTTTGCCGACGCCCAAATCTCCGCTCAGACAGTAAACTCCGCCCGAACGTGCTTCCCGCCCCAGCTTTTCCGCGAATTCTGCCGTTTCCTCCGGACCCATGCTTTCAAAAATCTCATCCATATGCTAACCCTCAGTACATAAACAACGCTGTCACGCCTGTATCCAGCAGACGGGACTGCTTTCCGTCATAGTAATATAAATCGCCCACGCCTGTTGTAAAATCGTAGTTTTGCAAATAAGCGAGCTTTCCATTTGCTTTATATTGGAAGGCAAACGCATTTTCCGCAATAACGGTTTCATTTTTCCCATCCCAGCGTTTCAGCGTGCCGTTGCCGGTTGCACCATTTGGCGCAGAAATGAAATACATTGCCTTTTCATCATCAGAATAATATACGCCGCAGGCATTGCCCTGCGCATTTCCATCGCTTGTCGCAACAGTCCCTACGCCGTTGTCATAATTGCAGTAATACCCAAGCAGGCCACTGCTCCCAAGGAACGCCATACTGTCCACATTTGTCTGTACCATGGCCGCTTTTTCCATATCCTGCACATCGGCAAGCATCAGGTCGCTCGTGCCCATTTCCATATTCCGCACAAGGTAAGCCACCCTGCTGCCATCTTTGGAAAGCTGCACCGTATCTGCCGAAACAGGAAAGCCCTCCGGCATGGGCAGCTCCTCGCAATGCCCCATTGCGTCCGCAAGGAAAGCCTTTTTCTCTCCGTCTGCCAGCGCGCCGTAATACGCATATTCCACCAGCTGCAAATCCCCGCCGGTTTCCGAAATCGGTATCGGCTGCGGCTGCTCCGCCTGATAGCCTGTCACAAACGGCATGTCATTTACCACCGCAACAGCAGAAATCACATTTTCCGCCGCTTTTACGGTTTTTCCGTTCGTCAGGATATAGCAGTCCAGCAGTATAGGCGCAAAGCCTTCCCCGTTGTCCATCGCCTGCCGTATTTTGTCCCGCTCCTGTTTCTCCGCAAGCAGGGGGTTTTCCGCGATTTCAGCTTCCGTCGGCTCTGCCGGCAAAGCGGCGTCCGCCTCCCGCATATCGTCCACAATTAAATCCCTGTACAAAACGTTTTCCTCGGATACCCTGCAATAGAGCAAATCACGCCCATTTGGCATGGCCTCCATGTATGCCACGCTTTCCGCCACCCGTTCCGTTTTTCCCGTTTCCAGCATATGTCCGAATACGTCATAGCTGCCGTCTGCTTCTCCTTCCGCTACATAATATACTGTATCCGTTTCATCTGCCAGGGCGTACATCTCCACAGAAGCACACAGTTCCACAGGCTCCGAGCCTGCCGCGGTAGAAAGCGCGTACAGCGCAAGCCCGTCCGCCCCACGCACAGTATACAGAAGGTATTTTCCGTCACTGCTTAAAAAATAAGACTGCTCATCCAGCTGCATATCTGCCGAAACTTTCCGCGGCGCACCGTCAGAAAGCCAGAGTGAAATTTTCTCCCCTCCCGCTTTCAAATAAGCCGCCTGCCGCCCATCTTTGCTGATGGCATAGTCCAGAACAGCATCACTGATTTTTTCCGGCTCTGCCTGCGGGTCAGACGTGTTTTTGCGGAACAGGTTGAATCTGCCGTTTGCGTCAATGTCTGCCGCATAATACGCCCAGTCCCCCTTTTCCGAGAACATCGCCCCCCAGGCGGAGTAATAATAATGATAGGAACCGCCGTCACTGACATTCTCCGCCAGCAGATACGGCTCATTTTTCAGGTCATAAAAATGTATCTCGTTATCCTTGGTATAAAGCACGCCGACATCTGATGCCTTGTGTGCATTCCCTGCCATATGCCAGCAGAACGCCAGCACTCCTGCAAATACCGCAAGCCCCAGCACTATCGCCAGAATATTTTTTCCGCCGCCGGGACGCCCTTCCGCTTCCTTCGTGTTAACTTCCTCTGCCGCTGTTTCCGGCTGGGCAGAACCCTCCAGCTGTTCCAGCCCTTCCTGCTTCTCCAAATCTTTTTCCAATGTGTTTTCCTCCTGTTTTCAAAAATAACGTTTCCGCAGCGCAAAAACTACGCGTCCTGCCGCTTTTGCATTCCGTCGGAGCAATTTTCTCTGCATTTGCCCTCTGGTTTTCCGTTCGCTTTTCCGCAACTGCCTTTCTTCCTTTTTTAATGCTTTTATAGCTGTTTTCGCTGCCGCTTTTTTCCGAAGGGGCAGCAGATGCTTTAGTTTTCCGCCCAGCCGGAATGCCGTCTGCCCGCCTTTCATGACGCGCAGCCCCTTTTTCGCCAGCCCGAGCCCCTTTTTTACCTGTGGATTCATACGCATGTCCCCTTTTGGGTCTGTTTTTCTGATAATTTATATCTTTATATGATACCACATTTTCGTCGTACTCAAAACACTTTTTCCTATTTCTTACAAAATATTGCCAATTTCCGCAAAATTATTAACTAATTGTTAACTAATTTAACTTTTTAGTAAAATTTCTATTTACAAATTCATACTTTTCCTTTATAATACATTTAACAAATGAAAAAGAAAGGTGATTGAACCTATATGAACGATAATAAGAAGGAAACAAAAGAACAGAAACCCAATTTCATGACACTGCATATGACCCATAAAGGGCAGCAGAAAACGCTGACTGTCGGCATCCGCCACGCGACTGCGGCATGCCTTGCAGCGTCACTGGTACTGAGCGGCTCTGTTTACACTTTTGGCGCATACCATAAAACAAAAAACGCGCTTCAGGCTTCAGAGGAACAGCTTCAGGCAAGTGAACGTGAAAACCGCAAGCTGGAGCAGAAAACAGAAGTCCTCCAGAGTGAAAAGACAGCGTATGCGGACAGCATTGAAGAAATCCAGACAAAAACCACAGAGCTGGAACAGAAAATGAATGAGCTGGAAACCATGAAGCAGGACCTTTATAAACAGATTCAACAGCTGAACGCAAATGAGGTTTCCTCCTCCGAGTTTTGCACTGCAATGGCAAATACGCTGGAAAACCCCGCGCTTGCCGCACCGACCTTCACAAAAATCGTGAATACTTCTTACTATAAAATGTCTTCCCTCTCCAATCAGCTGGAGAAAATGGACGTTTTGCTGGACGAAACCGGATACTCTTTCCAAAATGTCGCAACAGACGTAACAGAGGCCCTTTCGGAACATAACAATATCCCGATGGGCTACCCTGTGGAAAGCACAATCATCACGACAGAGTTCAACCCCACCGGCAGCTCCGCCATCAGTGACGGACGGAAGCACAAGGGCATCGACATCTCCACCAGAAGCCGCATTATCCCCGTAGTGGCTACCGCGGGCGGCACAGTGGTTACCTCCACTTACCATAACGGGTTTGGCAATTATGTTGTAATTGACCATGGCAACGGTTTCACTACCCTTTATGCGCACAACTCTTCCCTTCTGGTCAATGTCGGGGATACCGTGCAGAAAGGCGATACCATTGCTATGACAGGCTCCACAGGCTACTCCACAGGCGTTCACTGCCATTATGAAATACAGCTGAACGGTGTTTACCAGAACCCTAGGGATTACCTTTAATATAGACCAGGGGCTCCCCCCCAAGGGTTAATACTTCCCAATCTTTACTACATTATGGGCGCAGTCATCAGAAAAAAATTCTGACTGCGCCCATAAATTTTCAAAAAACTGCCTGAAACAGAAAAAAGCCAACGGTTAACAGCCGGCAGCAGACCATAAGTGGCCCACTATCGCCCGTTAGCCGTTGGCTTCAACTGTTTTCCTGCCCTGTTTATTACAAAAATATTTTCAGGTCTTAGTTTTCCTTCATCTGCTCCATATGCTCCCCGCACCAGACTACCTGATTCCTGCCCAGGCGCTTTGCATCATACAGCATCGTATCCGCGAGTTTCAAATAGGTTTCGTATGTATCCCCGCGCTGCGGCGTCACCGTTACGCCTCCAATGCTGACCGTTACCCAGTCACAAGTCGGCGGTGTATGCCGGATATGCTGCATTTCGATTTCCTCCCTGACCTTTTTCAGGTACCCGAACGCTTCACCTGCATCGCCGCCCAGAATAATAGCGACAAATTCCTCCCCACCATAGCGCGCAACAAAATCTGTTGTCCGCCGCAGCCGTGCCGCAATCTTGTCCGCAACCGTAGCAATGACTCTGTCCCCTGCCGGATGTCCGTAAGTATCGTTATACAATTTGAAATGGTCAATATCAAACATACAGATGGAAATAGGGATTTTCAGGCGGACAGCATCGTTCCATTTCAATTCGCAGTATTTCTCATAATACCGCCTGTTTGCAATGCCCGTCAACTCGTCAATCATCGCTTCGCGCTCAATCTGCGCCTGATAGCGGTGCAGCTTTACATGCGTATTCACCCGTGCCGCCACGATCATCGGGTTAAACGGCTTTGTAATGTAATCCACCGCGCCCATGATAAGCCCCTGCACCTCGTGTTCCACATCGGAAAGGCTGGTAATCAGAATAACGGGAATCCGCCTTGTCAGTGCAGCCTCCTGCAGCTCTTTCAGCAACGTAAAACCGTCCATCTCCGGCATAATGACATCTAAGAGAATCAGCGAATACATTCCCGAAGCCGCGTGCTGAAGCCCTGCTTCCGCAGTATGGACCGCCGTCACATCATAATTGTCTTTCAGGATCGATTTCAGAACATCTGCCTGCACAAGGCTGTCGTCAATAATCAGTATTTTTTCCATGGGTACTCCTTTCAGTACGTATCTGTTTTGAAGCTCTCCAGTATTATCACGCAACTGTTTTATACAGCATATGTATTTTATACTTTATATGTGTTTTCCTTTGTACATAATATAACATATCAGGAACGCAAAATAAACAGCTTTCAGGCAATTTTTCTATTTCCTGAGAAAGATTTTCTACAGAAAGTAATTCCTATCTTTTTTGTATTTTTTCTTTCCGCTCCAAAAACACCTTTACACATAACTTGATAAGTGCAAAATTTCTTTATTCGCTCAACGCTGCCTGCACCACCCAGCGGGTCGCGTATCCCCTGCCGGTGCAGGTCGAAAGTGTCAGGATATGGCTGTCCGCATCCAGCGCAGCCCCCGCATCGCCAACAGCGCGCGCCGTTACAAAATCAATCAGCTCCTGCTGGAGCCCTTTTTCTTCAATATTCCTCTGGTATACAACTTCCTGCACACCAACCTCATACGCCGCAAAAATATCATACTTTTGCACCCCTGCATCTGTTACAATATATATCGCAGGATGCTCCCGCAGATATTCTTCATCGGCATATTTATGCAGGCCGCCAAACATCGAGCCGTCCCGCATCTGATGCCCATACAACATACTGTGAAAGCCGCTGAAATCAGGTAAATCCCTGTATTCCATAAATACCGCGCCGACAGAACTTTTTTCCTTTTTCCAGGTATGTTTCAGATAATAGTCGTTATCCGATGTTTGCAAAATGGGATAATATACCTCCGTATCGGGTATGGCAATCCAGCCGACAACCTCGTCATTGACCTCCCGCAGAGCTGCCAAATCCAGCTCCGCCAGCATCGCGGCGTATGCATCTGTTTCCTCCGGCGGAAGCTCCGCAGAAGCCTGCCCTCCCTGCGCAATCTCCGCCGCCTCGCCATAATCCTTCGCGCCCTTACGATAATCCAGCAGCTTTGAAACGATGATGCCCGCCGAAGTCAGCATGACCGCAATCAGCAGTATCCTCACCAGAAGTATCGCCTTTTTTCCCATTTTATCCATTCCTCCTCCGAAAGATGGGCCGGAACCCAGGGATTCCGGCCCGTTTGCCTGTCAGCAGATAAATTTCATTCCGCTCATGCAGGGCTTTACTTACATTTTAGCTGTTTTTTCTAAGTTTTGCAAGAAGCATTCCGCAAATACCAAGAATAGCTGCCGCAAACGGGAATACCGGTGCATCGCCTGTTCTGGGAACATCGCCCAGAGGAACTTCGGGATCATTGATCTCCATTTCCTCAGATACCTCCGAAAGGGGAACATCCTCATCCGGAATTTCGATTTCCGGCACATCCGACAGAGGCGTCGGAGAATCGGGTACCGTTACGTCCGGTGTATCCGGTGTATTAGGTCTGTCCGGTCTGTCCGGTCTGTTCGGTGTATCGGGTGTTTCGGGTTCTTCGGGTGTTTCAGGTTCCTCAGGCTTCTCAGGTTCCTCAGGCTTCTCAGGTTCCTCAGGTTTTGTGTATTTGTTGTTGAAAGCAATACCCGTCAGTTCTTCTTTTGTATTATATATGGGTTTGCCTTCTTCATCATATTTCACATTGCCATTTTCATCAAGTTCCGCTTTATAGAACTTCATCTCTCCAGCTGTAAGTTCGGAGTGTTTAATGATATATTCCACCCCGCCGACATTCACAACTTCTTCTGTAATATTTTCCGTAACCTCAATTACAACTACATACACATTTCCATCGTAAATAACCGTTGTTTCGCTGTTCGGAGCGTTGCCATTGTCTTTTTCGCTCACAAGGAATGTATATTCCCCCGGCTCCTTGAATTCAGGCAGTTTGATGTTTACTTTGCCGTCTGCGTCATTTTTTACACTGTCAAGCTCTTTGCCGCTTTCATCTTTCAGAACGAACTCAAACTCGCCGTCCTGCAGCTCGCGGTCAGGAGTATCCTCCGGTGCTTCTTCATCTTTTTCCAATGTCTTATCCATGTCGAACTCATCGGAAACTTCATCTGGCGTTTCTTCAAATTCCTTCTGTTCTACGCCGATGGTCAGAACACCATTGTTTGCAATACCGCCGCCATGAACGGAAGATTCGTTGCCGCTGATAATCAGATAACCGCTGAGCGCATTGTTCATTACCTCCAAGGCCTTCAGGACTGCCGCATCATCGGGATTCGATGTCAATCCAAGAAGTCTGTTGGCATAGATAACCTTGCCTTCCTCATCGTACTCAACCTTATCAGAAACAATCTCGCCATTTTCATCATAGTAGAATCTGTAACCTTCCCATGAAGCATCACCGTCAAACAGCGTTTCGTTGCCAATGAGAATGCCGCCCATATTGCCGTCTGTTCCCATATCGCTGGCAGCAAAAATATCCTGAGCTAACTGCTTGAATTCGTCATTGTCCTTCCAAAGGCTGTTTCCGTCAATTTTGTCGCCATTTCCCTCGAAATTATTCCATTCATTTTCATGACCTTCGGTGAATGCATTTCCAAGGCCTTTATTGTCAAAGAAAATCGCACCATTTTTAGTGAATACAATAGTTCTGCCATGGACGCATGCAGCAAAGCCGCCGCCAAGACCCTGTGCAAGGTTCGCTGTAACAATGGCATTCTGGATATTCAGCGTGCCCTCGTTATTCACATAGATTCCGCCGCCGCCAAGGTCTTTGGTCGTCAGAGTCTTGTTGCCAGTAATTTTGCCAGCAGTAATTTTATTATTTTTGTTGGCATCTCCAAACTTGCTGTTGATAAAGATACCGCCGCCTTCACCATGCAGCGCGGTGTTGCCGGATACCTCGCCGCCAGTCATGGTAAACAAAGCACCATCTGCATTCGCATTCCCGTTTTTATTACGAGTATGGATAAAGATACCGCCGCCAGCACCAGCTTCATTGTTGGAAATCACGCCTTTTCCAGACAGGCTAAAACTGCCGTTCTCGCCAACGACATACACGCCACCGCCAAGACCGTCAAGACCATTTACACCGTACCTGTCATACTGCCCTTTTCCGGTATCGGCGTTATTGCCATGAATTTTTCCGCCAGTCATGGTAAATGTGGATTCGTCCACAGCTACGCCGCCGCCGTTGCCGCTCGCGCCGCCATAAATATCTTTGTAGTTGTCCGGAGCCCAAGAAACATATCCATTGTGGTCTTTGTTATTGCCATTGAAAATAGCTTCATTTCCGGCAATCAGGCCGCCGTCCATGGTAAGCGCGCCGCCGTTCTTGACGCTGATGCCGCCGCCGTTAAGCTTTGTGCTGTTGTTCACGATTGCCGCACCATCGCTGATTTCAGCATTACCTCCGTTAATGATAACACCGGAGTTTGTCATGTCGGCAATCACGCCGCCGGACATCTCAAACTTGCCGCCCTTTTCTACCTTAACGCCTGTTACATTGTCAAGGCCAACGCCATTTTTGATAATGCCGCCGAACAGGTTCAGCTGGCCGCCCGCTACCACATTGAAAATCACGTTTACGGCCTTTTCAGTTGTAATAACGCCAACATCCGTCAGCACTTTGTCTACAACTTCCTTTGTTTCCTTGACACTCCCATCTTCATTCACCCAATTTTTCAGGGTTTCCTGAAGCGCGTCTTTCTGCTCTGCCGTATTGTTGTCTGTTTCGGGCTGCTCTACGGCCTTATTCTCGCTGGTCTGTTCATCCTTTGCAGTAACCACATTGCTGCTGTTTTTGTGTTCAGACCTGTCGGAGCTGTTAGAATTGCCGGAGTTACTGGAACTGCCGGAATTACCGGAAGACGTACTGCTCTGGCTGCCGCCTGTAGTATTCTCAGAAGTATCTTCCGTAGTGTCCACAGAGCCGCCTTCGGTTGTTCCTTCAGAACTGCTTTCACTGCGTTCATCAGAAACACCTTCAAGCTCATCAAAAACAGAAAGGCCGCCCGCTACTTCAAACATCGCAGTATTTTCTCCACTGTAAGAGAGCGTTTTGCCATTCAAAACCAGCGTAACATCCATCCAGTCAGGAATATTGAGCGTATTTGATATCTCAATGTCACCCGTTATCTTGATTACAACAGGATACTTCTCATTCACTGCAAGCCCTTCCGGCTTTTGCATATTCAGAGTGTTCTGCAAGTCATCGAATGTGTTTACATCTTTCTGCTCCGTCCGCTGTGTATCCTGCTCCGTGAACGTCGCAATTGCATCTGTCACAGCCTCCTGCTGTTCCTCTGTCACCTCGATAGGAGGCAGTTCTTCCTGCTCAGGCTCTGCCGCTTCGTCAGAAGGCTGTTCCTGCTCAGGCTCTGCCGTTTCCTCGGAAGGCTGTTCCTGTTCAGGCTTTGCCTCATTGGAAGGCTGTTCCTGTTTAGACTCTTCCTGCTTAGGTTCTCCCGTTGCAGGAGCTGTTGTTTCGTCCGCGTTCTGGTTGTCAGCGTTACTGTTCTCGGAACCACTGCTGCTGCCGTTATCAGAACTGCTGCTGCCCTCGGAACTGCTGCCGCCCTCAGAACCGCTGCCGCTCTCAGAACTGCTGCCTGACGCGGTTGTCGCACCTGCTCCACCACCATTGTCCTCGCTCGCAAATGCAGTTGTGCCCAAAGCAAGACTCATGCACAGCGAAAGTACGATGATTTTCGTGAAGAAGGCAGAAACGACACTGAGCCCGCGCCTGCACATTCTTTTTGAATTTTTCATACTAAAACTTCCTTTCTTTGCCCATCTTCGGACGCAAAGAATCCGGTAGCCGAACGAGCATAGCGCATAAATGCGCCTTAGCCTCTGGCTTTGCGTCTCAACGTTTCCGTTGGTTTGCCGGATCGCAGCCGAACGAGCGTAGTGCAGAAAACCGCACCCCAGCCTCTGGCTTTGCGTCCCATTGTTTCCAATGGTTTGCCGGCGTTCCATTTTCCCGCCCCGCTGTCAGGAACGCATCTGACAGCGGGCGGTCCCCATGGCGGAATCGCCTCTTCCATACAGCTTCCTCCTCTCACAAAGGCAGCCCTATGAATGCGCTGTTTCCAGCTATTTCCCCTTGTCTATGGAAACTCACGCAGAAATTTATCCAGCAGGTCAAAATTCGGCCTGCCCGCCGGCTTTTACTGCGTCCTGAAAACGCGCATATCTGCCCAAAATCGGTGTTTTCTTTCCATAACAAATCACTCTTCAATAGTATTTGTGCCGCATCCAATTCGTGCACGCCGCCCATGTTGTTTCGCGCACAGCTTTTTCCGGATGTGTCACAATGCCTGTCACCTCCTCCTGTTCTCAATTGCTTTCCTCATGGAAAAAATCATAAAATAATTTTGGAACTGCTCCAAAGACCTTAAATCCCATCTGCACTTATTCCAAAATCCCCTGTACTCTTAGAACCTATCCGTAAATTATCTACGCACATCCTGCTTCATCTTTTCCGGCAGCCTTTGTTGCTTTTCCCTGCCTTCCGAAAAATCTGACTGTGCGATCTGCACGTATCTTATTTACGGATAAGTTCTTAATAAATATAAATCCCTGTACCGTTTGAAAATTTCAGAAGAATTTTCCGCTTTGCTCCGTTTTTCCGCTATATATTCGTAAACAAAGCACAACAAATTGAAGCATAAAGTTACCAAAAATTGTACTTTTCGACATTGCTTTATTTAGTGAAAAAATTTTCATAAAACTGTTATAAAACTGTATATTCCTTGCTGTTTTATTCCAAATAAACATAAAAACAAACTTATCAAAAAGTACACTTTTTAATAAGCTTTTTCCTGAAATCTACGATACTAGAATAACACAAAATATAGTGGTTTACAAGATGAAATTGAAAAAATATGGTATCTGTCAATGTTTATCAAAAAGTGTACTTTTCAGGCAAAATACTGCCCTTTTTTATATAATCCAACATAAAAAATATATTATCCTTTTCTATTCTTCTCTTTTTTTCTCCATAAAAATATCCCTCTCCGCAGGATACTGTCAAAAGAACATATGCTTTCTTATGGCAATCCACCCCGAAGAAGGATATTTTTGTCTTCCTCTATATTTTAGCCTGTACTCTCAATTTTGTCAGTTCACAAAAAGCAGGTCTGCCCCCGCTCCATCAGAAAAATCACTGCTTCGTCATTCTCCCCCGAAAGCCGTTCCCGCTCTGCAATGCCGCGGACTTGCATAGCGTCCTCCCCCGCAAAAGGAATATGGTAAACCACAGACAGCCTCGTCCGCAGCATTCCCTCCGAAAACACACGTCTGCCCTCCTTGCTGTGGCGCATCAGCGGATTTATAAATACTGCATCCAGCTGCACCCCCTGCAAAGCGGAAAACGTTTCATATGTAAAATCCACATCTGCCGTAAAAAACAGCTTTTTCCCGCCAAATTCCAGCAGATAGCAGAAATGTGGAACGTCCCAAAAGCTTTTATCCAAGTGCCTTGTCTGGAATGCCCTGATACGGGTTCCTTCCTCCGGCTTGAATACTGTATTTCGGCAAAGCTGTTCCTCCAAAAGCACGCAGGGAATTTTCAGGCTTTCTGCTTGTTTGTGCAAAGCGCGCAGCGCGGCAGAGCCTTCCTTTGGCAGGAATAATGCCTTTGGTTTCTGACAGCCCAGATATTCCATCGTCCGCTCCGGCGAAAAGTGGTCGCCATGCTCATGTGTAAAAAGCAGGTAGTCTATTCCGGAAAATATACCTGTCCCCGCTTTCAGCCCCTCCCATTGCTCCGCCGAAAGATTACTGAAGCAATGTCCCTTTTTGTCAAAAATCCCGTCAATCAGCAGCCGCGTTCCCCTGTATTCCAGCAATACGCCCGCATTAGCCAAAAGCGTCGCCTTCACCGTTTCCCCCGTTTCAATCCTCATGGAACCATCCCTTTCTTTTGTATCTTTTATCCTTTGTCAGCTCATTACGATAGCCGTAAATCTTTTGTTTCTATCAAGCCGCTCTCCGTTTTATGCTTTCAGCGTCACCAATACCAGTTCCGGTCGATTGCAGAAACGAATCGGGAAAACACTGTTGCCAAGCCCACGGCTGACGACCATCGCGGAATCGCCTTTCCAGTGCATCCCTGCCGTATACTGCGGGAAAAAGCCCTGATTCGGCGCAAAAATCCCGCCGATACCCGGCAGGCGTATCTGCCCGCCATGCGCGTGCCCCGTAAATGCCAGCTTTACCCCCTCCGCCGCATATGTTTCGAACAGTTCCGGCCTGTGGGACAGCAATATCGTCATGCCGTCCTCCTCCGCCATCAGGGTGTGCAGAACCTCCTCATAACAAGGATTCACCCGCTTATCCGCAAGCCCAAGAAGAGTAATCGTGTCCCCCTCCCGCGCAATGACAGATTTTCCATTATTCAGTATCGTCACATTTTCCCGCAGAAGCCCTTCTTCCAATGTATGCCATTCCCCGGACTGGTGTTCATGGTTGCCGGAAACGAAATAGACCGGCGCGATTTTTTTCGCTGCCCGCACAAACTGTAACGCGCCCTCCACATCTGTACGGTTTCTGTCCAGCAGGTCCCCTGTAATTACAATGCAATCCGGCTCGGCATCTTCCATTTTCTGCAAAAGCCGCGCCTGTTCCCGCCCAAACACCTTATTCTGCAAGTCTGCCACCTGTAATATCCTGTATCCGTCAAACGCATCCGGAATGCCCCCCTCATACACCCATTCTGTCAGCGTAAGCCCGTTATTCTGCCAGTAGAAAAAAATCCCCAGAGCAACTCCTATACCGATTGATTTCATAGCCCTTTTTTTCATGTCTTCCGTTCCTCCTGTGTTGTGTCTTTTTCTTATTATAAAGCTTCTCCTGACCCAGCGCAAGAAAGCAATACGGCATTCTCATATTTTTCATTGCCATACACATTCCTGCCATATTATGAGAAAAATGGATATAATTAACTGCCATTTTACGCTTTTTCATATTGACACAATAGAAGTTATAGTTTATTATTAAATAACAATAATTCTTTGTAAAGGGTGTTTAGCATGAAAGAAACCACTCAAATTTTAAGAGAAAAAGGCCTGAAAGTCACCCCGCAGCGTATTGCCGTATACAATATGCTGCGCAGCACTACGCAGCATCCGAATGCGGAAACGATTTATAAAACACTGGAGCCTGCAAACCCTACCATGAGCCTTGCCACGGTTTATAAAACATTGGATTATTTTAAGCAGCTGGGTCTTGTGCAGGAATTGAATGTAGGCGAACCCAGTTCCCGTTATGATGCTGTGATGAAGTGCCACCCCCATACCGTCTGTACCGTCTGCGGCTGTGTACGGGATCTGGATATGGAGGAGCTGACAGAACTGCATAAAAAGCTGGCGCAGCAGCTTGATTTTGAAGTGGAATGTGAACAGCTGATATTATATGGAAAATGTGCGGGATGCCGCGGAAATTAAGCCTTATCCCCTCTCTTTCTCATGCCCTTTCAGGACGCTTTTACGGCGTTCTTTTTTTGTACGGAAAAACAGGAGCCTTGCCAGCTATTGACAATATCGATACTCGATGTTACACTGTTATCGATAAACAATATCGACACTCAATATTGAGGAGGCCATGCCTATGGCAAAAAAATCACTCGAAGTTTTAACCGAAACCATGTTTTACGTCCTGCTGGCGTTTCAGGCGCAGGAAATGTGCGGCACAGAAATCGCCCGCTTTGTAGAGGGCTGCACAGATGGACGCATCAATATCGGCCCCGGCACGCTCTACACCATACTTGCTAAATTTGAGGACGAAAAACTGATTGAAGAAACCGCAGTCGAAGGACGCAAACGCACTTACCGCGTCACAGAGAAAGGCAGAAAAACATATCAGGACGAAATCCGGCGGCTGAAAAACTGCCTCGCTGATGTAGAACGCGCGGCGCGCAACTTCCCGCCAGCACAGAATGAAAAGGAGTGAAGCAGTATGATGCACTATAAACGTCGTTTAATTCCCGTAAACCTTCTGGATATTCCCGCAGTCGAAACATGGCTTGCCGACCTCGCGGAAAAGGGTCTTTTTCTGGTATCCAGCGGCAATTATTTCGCAAAATTTGAAACAGCAGAACCCGCAAAAGTCACTTACCGGCTGGAAGTAACCGCAGATCCGTTTTTACGTGCCGACCCTGATAAAAAAAATACTGTTTTTTCAGGAATTTGGCTGGGAATACCCGAATCATTTCCCATGGTTTCCCTTGCGGAAATCGAACAGGAGGATTCCCTGCGGCTTGCACCCTCGGGAGATTACGGCAACTGCATTCTGCACAATCAAACCTTTTTTGCGCCGGAGCAGTATACAGTGCGGCAGGCTGCCTCTGTCAACGGCCGTCAATGGGCGGACGACTCCGACAGGGCCTATTCCCCTTTCCTTACGATGGAGCTATACCGTCTGCGCTTTCCCGCCCTTGCAGGGCCGACACTGCACAGCCTGAAACGGCATTCCACCCGCTACGGTATATGGGAAAAGGAAACATGGGAGGGCTTCGGCACAGAAGAAGCATACCTTTATACCAGCACAGAAAGCCCAGGGCAGCAGCAGGTTTTCCTCCGCACAGGGGATACCGTTATTTGTCTGGATTACAGGGGAGAATCGGACATCCGCCCGTTTCTGCCGGAATTCATCGCGCTGGCGCAGGCAGATTTCCCCGCGATAGAGCCGTAACACAGTATTCTGTTCCACATTTACACAGTAAAGGAGTGAATGTTTATGAAAAATTATATCCGCCGCTTTATCCCCGTAGATTCTCTGGATATTGCCGCAATGGAATCATGGCTTGCCGATATGGCAGAAGACGGGCTTTTTCTGGTATCTTTCGGCACATATTTTGCCCATTTTGAACCACGCCCGCCCCGGAAAGCCGCTTACCGTCTGGAGGCAACGGTTTTTCCGCTTGTTGAGCCAGATAAGAAAAAGCGAGAGTTGCTTGAAGATTTCGGCTGGGAATACGTCTGCCCTTTTGGTAAATATTTCCATGTGTACCGTACAAAAACGGAAAATGCCCCTGAAATCCATACTGACCCCGCTATACAGGCCGAGGTTTATGAGCAGATTTATCGTTCCAAGCGGAACTGGGGTATCCTCTATTGCTCCATCTATACTCTCATGCTCCTTGCACTGGTTTTTGTCAGAAAACCCGGTTTTTTCAACATCATTCTTAACATCGGATTCATTTTGATTTTCGGCACATATATGGCTGCCTTCGCTATATTAGGCATCATACAGTTTCTTCGCCTGCGCAGAATCAAAAATCTGCTGAAAAACGGCACGCCCCTCAGCCATTCCGGAGATTACAGAAAAAAGCGGCGGCTGTATCTTCCAGCAAGCGTTTTTATGTTCCTGCTGTTCTGGTCTTTTCTATTGACACGCTTCGGCATAGCTGTCGTGTACTGGGACGCGGACTGGCGGGAGCTTTCCGAGCCAATCCCGATGGTTTCCCTTGCGGAAATCGAGCAGAACCCTGCTTTTCAGAACGGGCATATTGACGACGCAAACACCACCTACGTCAGCGGCGATGTGGATAACGAAATACGTTTCCGACGCTCTTTCCTTGCGCCGGAACAAACCACCATCACGCAGAGCGGCTTTGTCCCCGGAAGAAACTGGGCAGGGAGCAGTGACCCTTACGAGCCGACGCTTAGTTTCCGAATTTACCGCCTGCGCTGTCCCTCCATGGGCGGGCGTTTCGTAGAAAGCCAGATGGATTGGGAGCTTTCCGACCTGATGCCATGGGATACCATCGACCTTTCAGCCGAAACCGGCTTAGACGAGGCATATCTCTGCGTCAGCGGAAAATACAGCGACGCCCTGAAAAAACTCTTCCTCCGGCAGGGGGACACCATTATCTATGTAAGTTATTTCGGCGAAGCGGACCTGCGCCCCTTTGTGCCTCAGTTTGCCGCGCTGATGCAGGAAACCTACCCCACAAGGAAACCGCAGTAGGAGGGATACCATGAAAACCAAACGCAAGTTTTTCCCCGCTAACACCGCCGATATACCCGCGCTGGAAAGCTGGCTGGAGGATATGGCTCTGGAAGGGCTGTTCCCGCTTTCCTTCAACGGATATTACGCAAAATTCCGGCAGGGCGAGCCGCAGAAAATGACATACCGTATTGAAGTCCCGAAGTATGTCCAGGCTGAGCCGCCCAAAACCATGCGGGAAACCTATGAAGATTTCGGCTGGCAGTTTGTCTGCCATATGTGGCAGAAATATTACCTTTTTTCCAGTGCAGAGGAATGCCCCATTGAGCCGCATACCGACCCACTGGTTCAAAGAGAACAGCTGGAAGAAGCGTGGCAGGATTCTAAACAGGCTTTTTTTGCTGGCTTTGGCGTCATTATCCTCTTTCTGCTGCTTTTTTCCTTTATGACATGGTCGCAGTTTTCAGGCTTTGTCCGGGCTTTCAGCCCACTCGAAGCATGCTTCATGCTGTTCGTCCTCCTGTTTGCCATCGGATGGATATTATGGGAAGTGCGCACCTGTTCCCGAATCAGGAGAGGGCTTGCGTCCGGCGTCCCTATGGAGCACAAAAAAAGCTATCGGAAAGCCGTTTTTATCCAGCCGCTGCTGGTACTGCTGATGGTGCTAATCAGCTTTATGCCCTCCCTCTCAATCTTTTTCGTTAGCATAAAAAAGCCGCTGGAATTTGCAGCCAGCGTAACCACCGTTCCTCTGCCCTGTCTCCCTCTGGCAGAGCTCGAAGGGACAGAAGGGAAAGGGCAGGCCAATGTGAAATTTGAAACGTCCCTGCGATCGCCTGTGCAGTACACCATACAGGAATATGAGGAAAATTCCTACATAGAAACCACCTATTTGGAGGTACGCCCCAAGCTGTTTGCAGATCAGACTATGGTAAGCCTTGCTGACAACGGATGTGATTTCTCTGGAACATTTCTGAAGCAGCAGGAAATCGACATTGAACCGGATTTGTTTGACGGGCTGGAATATTACCACACAGGCGATAACACAATATTCGCCGCATACAGGGGCAATGCTGTCCTTCGGGTGGAATACCGTGGTAAAGGCGACCTTTCCAAGCACCTGCCCGCTTTTGCCGCCCTGCTTGAAGAAAACTACACGCCGCCCGAGCAATGAAAGGAGGAATATTATGAAAATCAAATATCGCCTGCTTCCCGTAGAGCCTTACGAGGTCAGCGCACTGGAAACTTGGCTTTCCGACCTTTCCGCACAGGGACTATACTTGTTGGAAATCAAAACGATCTATGCTTCTTTCTGGGTGAAGGAACCAAAACGCATGATTTACCGCATGGAGCCTAAAAAATACCGTAAGGAGGACTTTCCCACTCAGGATAAACTGCGGCTTTATAAGGAATACGGCTGGAAATATGTCACGACCTTCGGCGAATATTTCCATATCTACACCGCGGAGGAGGGCACGCCGGAAATCCATACCGACCCAATCGTGGAAAGCGAATTATATCACGTATTTCTGCCAAAGAAAAACTATGCCCTTTATCTTGATGTTGCTTTATGGGTGTTTTTGCTTGCCCTTTATGTATTTGACCCAGTCACCCTCGGAACATACCAGCTTGTGCACAGCGAATATTTTTTTGCTCTGGCGATGCCCCTTGTCTGCATCTTGGAAATTTTCATCTCCTCGCGCAGGATATACGGGCTTTGGCGGGTATATAAGCAGCTTGCGCTTGGCATTCCTTTTTCCCATGACAGCAACTGGCGGGGAAAAGTACGGCTTCGACATTTTGGCTATTTCCTCTGCAAGGCTTTGGCGCTCATTTTCTTTTTCCTTCCGTTCTGGAATCCTGCGGAATATACGGAACGTCCTATGGAAAAGATACACAGCCCCCTGCCCTTCGTTTCTCTTGCGGAGATTGAAGATGACCCCAATTTTGTCCCTGACAGCTCCTATATCCAGCATGACAAACGACCGGACGGAACAACTATAAATTCCTGGGAGCGTGATGCGAAGGTCGTTTACTTTGAAAGCAGCATCGGCGCACCTGTGCAGTTTTCCATCAATCAGCATGGCAGAACCGCCAGCAGGACAGATGAAAATGGGAAGCCCTACGAAGCCACACTCTGGCTGGATTACAAAAAATTCTCCTTCCTCGTTTCCCCGCAGAGTTATATGGAGGAATGTATCGTTCGCAGCAGGTATACCCCCGAAAACGGCTGGACAAAAACCATACTGGATGATACCCCCTTTGACTATGCCCTGCTACTGCAAAAAGACGACCGCACAGTGTTTTATATGATACTCGGGAACAAAATGCTGGAAGCCGATTATATCGGCGGACAGGACCTGACGCAGTGCTGTGACCTCTTTCTGAAGGTTTTGCAGAAGGATTACCACAGATAAACGAAAAACGGCAGTACAGAAGGATATTGCCAGACGAAATCAATCTAAAATTTGTTTTCTTCTGGCAAGCCTCTTGTACCGCCGCTTTTATTTTTATATCATTCTCCGCAAAGCTCCCGCATAACCTGCTCCACAGTCGAAAGCCTGTTAATCTCAGCCGCATGCGCCCCGCAGAACACAAGCCCCTCCCGTCCGCTGACCGAATCAATCAGCGCCTGTGAAATGCAGTATTTCGTTTCCGCCGCCTTGCAGTGCCCCATACACTGATAGCATTTCTGCACAGGAATACGTCCTTCCCGCTCCGCTCGCTGCAAAAATGGCGTTTCAATGGCGCGCGCCGCCAGCCCCACCGGGCTTTCAATAATTTTAATGTCTGCCGTGCTGCTTTCCAGATAAGCCGTCTTAAAGGACGGCGCAGCGTCACATTCCTCTGTCGCAACAAACCGCGTACCTACCTGTACGCCGGACGCGCCCAGACCCAACAGCCGCTCCACGTCAGCATGGTTTCGCACACCGCCGCCCGCAATCACAGGGATTTTTATGCCATGCGCCTCCTCCAGTTCATGAACGTATCCCAGCACATCTGTCAGGCAGTCCTCCAGCGGCAGGAAAGTCCCCGCCTGCATATCGCTGTATTTGAAGCCCAAATGACCGCCGGCAAGCGGCCCTTCTACAACAACCGCATCTGGCAGACGGTCATGCCGCAGCCAGTTTTTTACGATTAGCTTCAATGCCCGCAAAGAAGAAACGATTGGCAATATCCGCACA